>Ga0123335_1006507_pt1 | contig 13579 bp, 11 predicted proteins | sample BiotimSIPDNA_2_FD_89707 | JGI IMG/M metagenome (GOLD analysis project Ga0123335, IMG submission 89707) | Anaerobic biogas reactor microbial communites from Washington, USA - Biogas_R2 time_0 SIP DNA | ecosystem: Engineered > Bioreactor > Anaerobic > Unclassified | place: Washington, USA... | reverse complement strand
TTTGTTGAAGAAGATGCAGAAGGTCATCTGGTTGTTGCAGATAGAGATATCTCCGGTAGTGAGGTAAATCGAATTACCGAAGGTACAGTCCTCAACGGCATACTGATCCCACCATTCGCGGCTCAGGTCGAGGTTTTCGATGCGGGCGAGGTCGTAGAGATAGCCGGCGGTCAGAGCGTTGCAGGAAGAATAGGAGGAAATCTCGCAAAGGTCGTAGTCGTTGGAGCCCGCCAGGACAGACGAGCCAAGCGGAGTATGACCGTCGCGCATGCCGGCGCTGACATTCATGCGTATAATCTCCACATTGCAGGCATCCTCGACGGCCTTCATGCGCATATACATGGCGTCGTTGAGCGCCTCGCCGTTGAGGTCCTCAGCGCGGAAGTCGTCATAGACTTTGTCGTGACGGTATATGTGGAATTTGTAGCCGTCAAAGTCTGCCGGGTCAAGACCGCTGGTAATCTCGGTTTCGACGGGCTCAACGGCGGTCTCCTCCGCGGCGGCGGTGGTGACGGCGGCGGTATCCCCCTTGCCCCCGCAGGCGGCAAAGGCGGAAATTATCATAATAAGGGCAAGAGACAGTGCGAAAAAATGTCTGAGTTCCATTTGGATGTCCTCTTTTGTCTTCGTTTTCCGTATATTCCGTCAGATTCTGTCAAATACGCGGACAAAGTCCACTTCGAAACAGTCGGGCAGCACGGCGTCAAGCAGAGCGGGGACGGGGCGAGCGTTCATGACATAGCCCCGGTTAAGCGGATTCTTCACGGCGGCGGCGTGCTCCTCGGTAATGCCGCTGTCGGCATTCGAGCCGAAGCCCGCGCCGAAGGTGGCGTTCTCGAGACCGCCCCGGGGATCTATGCCCCTAAGAGGGTTGTGATATCCGTGACACTCGGTGGATATCAGCACGAACTGCCGGCAGCGTGAAACGGGAGAGTAAAGGAAGCGCGGATCGCCCTCCATTTCGGGGGTCAGGGTTCCTTGGAAGCCCACGAAGTCGCCGTCCATATAGAACCAATATCCCTTCTCCGTCCAGTCGCAGGAGAAGTAATGCCAGCCGTCTTCGGTTTCGGTGAGTTTGTGGCGGAAGTGGCCCGGCCATTTCGATTCGGCGCCGTAACCGCCGTAGCCGTTGCCGCAGATGATGCTTCCGGCGTCCTTTGTGCCCTCAGGCTTGCGCTGGAGATAGTTCTCCATTATGTCGCACTCGACGCCGCAGGTCTCGGCGTCGGGATGGGTGCCGATAGAGTGAGACTGGAGCCAGAAAGCGGCGTGCCAGCCGTCGTTCTTCGGCAGTCTGCAGCGGCATTCGTAGTAACCGAAGGAATGCATGAATTTCGGCTGAGCGCGTTTGCCAACAGGCCAGCGCCCGTAGCCGATGGGCGGGTCAAATGCCATCTCGCCGGTCTGCAGGTGGGGAGAGCGGAAAACGCCGTCCTCGTCTTTCTGAAGGTTCAATTTAACCGAGCCGCCCGACACCTCAACCCCCTTGTCGGTGAAGGTTGGGGAACGCTGTCCCCAGTAGTTCAGGCGGTAATCCCATTTGGTGCGGTCAAGTTCATTGCCGTCGAACTCGTCGTTCCACACCAGTTTCCACTCGCCCTCCGGCAGAAGGCTGGGCGCGTGACCGTCCGAAATGTGACACTTTTTCAGTTTTTCTATGTTTAACATCAAAGCTGTCCTCCAATATTAGCATGTTTATTCAAGTATATAGCACACCCGTCCAAAAGTCAACGAGAAATATAGCATTTTCCACTTGATATTTCGGAGCGCTTGTGTTATAATCGCTCCCGTGCACCGCTCAAATGACGGTGCCGCCGTGCCGGTGTGGTGGAATAGGCAGACGCCCGGGACTCAAAATCCCGTGTCCGCAAGGACGTGCGGGTTCGACCCCCGCCACCGGCACCATTCGCGGCAGTTTGCTGTATGGCAGACTGCCGCGTTTTTGTTGTTTTCAGACGGCAGCTGTATCCGATTGCCTGTCTTTATTGGCTGATGACGCTTCTTTCCGGAATATCGGTTCTGACGTGGAATCCGCAAGCCGACTAATAGTCCCGTTCTTGTGACTCCTTCTCGACGTGAATACAACCCCCATATTGCAGTCTTGAAATTTCATTATTTCAAGTGTCTGCAACATGGGGGTTGTATCGTTGTGTATTATCGAAATTACTGTTATTTCATCTGTCTGCTCTTTGGGAATATATCAGCGTCCTGCCGGAAGGGACATTATAATTCAGATATCCTTGCAGCGCGTCACTCCGGCTGTACAGCATCAATACCTGTTCCGTCGAGCAGACTGTCCGCGCGGTCGAGTATCTCACCCGCAATTTGCAGCTTATCCTTCAAATCTTCCTCGCGGATGTCTTCCTCACGCAGTATCTTCTGAGCCTGTCCGAGCGTTTCAATCGAAGCGTTAAGCTGAGCCTTGAAAACTTTCTCGAGTTTTGCGCAGGCTGCCTTTGTCAGCGCGGCATAAGCGCGGTCAAGCTGCGTCATGACACTCTCGCGGATAGAATCGAAGCTGTCAAGCAGCGGCTTTATAAGGTCAACCTGTTTCTTTTTCATCGTGCTCTCGCGCAGGAATCCGCCCACAACTCCGCTTATCACGCTGACTATGCCGTACACCTCGGACTCGCTGCCGAACAACAGCAGCGCGCCCACGTCGACTGCGAATGACGCCGTATCAATATCGGTCCAGCTTATGTCGGCAAGCTGAACCGAGATGTCCCTGATATGTCCCTCGGTGGCGCCGCCGAGGGTTTCCCCCGAGAATTCCTCGGCGCACTCATACAGTTTTTTGCCGAGCATCGGCTGATGCGCTCCGACACATGCCATGACAGCCTGCTTTATCTTGTCGGTCAGATAAAACTGCAGGTGCTTCTGCAGCACAGTAGTCGGTACACTCGAACCTAATGTCGTGACTTCGGACTTTATCCGGTCGAGGAAATCGTTCATCCATTTTTTCGCGTCACGGCAGTAACCGGCTGAGAGAGCGGTCAGCATATCGATGCTCTTTTTCAGGCGGCTGTCGATGTTCGCCATGTTTTCGTGGCATTTCTGCTCCATTCCGGCGAGCTCCGACTTCTTGATTCCGAGCATTTTCCCGATAAGGTTTATCCTGCCGCGCGTTTCCTTTACCATATCGCGGGATATTTTTACAAGCCTTTGCGACTTTATGATATCCTTTTGCAGCAGAATATCATGCTCAAGAGATGTACTGAAGGCCTCAAAAACTTCGCCGAGATAGTCCGCAAGTTCGGGGTTCGGACGTTCTTTTCCGCTCTTGCGGCAGAATTCGTCGAGGGCGCTCAGTGCGAATACTTCCGCGCTGACTGAAATTGCATGGACGCGCTCATAGACGAGGTTCTTTATCCGCTCGATGTCCTCTATGCTGTCGAGGCAGTCAGCCATGTTGACGATGAGGAACAGCCGCGAAAAGCTCTGGGGGCGCAGTATATCGGAGAGGAATACCTGTTCCGTTTCGGAAAGCGGCGACAGCGCGGACGCGACGTATATAACGGCGTCGGCGCGGGATATGTAGCTGTATACCTTGCTGTCGAATTCCTTAAGAACATCATTCATACCGGGGGTGTCTACCACCGAAATCTCGCGCAGAATCTCTGCCGGCTCGTGGATGTCGATGTAGTCAATCGGCGCGGGAAGGTGCTCTATGATCCGCTCAAGCTCGCTCCTGCCCAGCTCGTCGCTCTCAAGCCTGATGTGCATTCCGTTTGTCAGCACCGCCTCGCGATTTGATTCCTCGCCGTAAAAGATGCGGTTGATGGTCACGGTCTCGGGCGTTACGTCGACAGCCGTCAGGTTTTTGCCGAGTATTGCGTTTATCAGCATGGATTTGCCGCGCTTGAAGTCGCCCATTATGACGACCGAAAACGGCTCTTCCAGCCGCTTTTGCAGGATATTTTCCCAGCTTCTTATCGCTTCCATATCCTTTGCGGAGAGAATACGGCGGACGAAGCTGTCTGCGCGAAGCTCCTTTATCTCATCGAGAACCTGTCTGACGGTATCGCAGACGTTGTCGTAGTTGATTACTATGCGTTCGTTAAGCTCCATTTCCGTCACCTCTCCTGATTTTTCGTCACGCTGACGTATTTCGCGCAGCGCGAGTCAAGCTCCTGCTTTGAGTAATAGACAGCGCCGCCGGTTTTCTGCTCGGGATGCCAGTCGTAGTAGACCTGACTGTTCATGAATTCCTTCGCGGCGAGGATGCGGCGGACTCCGGCGGGATGGGTCGAAATAAGCTCAAGCAGCCGCACGGGAGAAGTGCGCAGCGTATCATACTGTTCAAGCAGCGCTTCAATGTTCGTTTCCTGTCCCGACAGCAATCCGCCTGAAACGAACTTTGCGTGGGTGGAGATGGTCGATTCCGCCTCGCCGCAGCAAATGATTCCGGCGCGGTCGCATGTTATTTCCGCGGCGCGTCCCCATGTGAGAATCGCCGTCCGCAGCGGCAGCGAAATTGCCGCCAATATCTCGCGTGCGCCGGGGATAAGCAGACCTATGCCGTTGATTATAAGCTCGGCAAGTATGTTATATATGCCGTGATTGTTATGTATGTGCCCGCACTCGTGACCTATAACCGCTTTGATTTCACGGGGGGTGAGACGCTCGACAAGCGCGGAGTTTAGTACAATGACCGGCTCCGCGTCCTCGGTCGCATATGCGTAGGCGTTGATGGTCGCGACTTCCGGCATGACAAAAACGGACGGGACGCCGATTCCCAGCAGCGACGCGCATTCGGTCACCATTTTGTATATCTCCGGAAACTGATTCGGACCGACACGCAGCGCCTGCATATTCAGCAGCTGTCTCTGCCTCGGCACAATCTGGCTGGTCAGCGCTTTTCCGAGCTTGAACACGCCCGGTATGGCAGCTATTTTCTGCCGTGTGGCGTAGTCGGCGGCGAAAGCGTAATCGGGTATGCCGCCTGACAGGTGTTTGTCAAGCCTTGTGCTCCGTTCGCGGAGATATTCGCTGAAGGAAACACTGATTTCATTTGTCGGATTCATCATATTGTTATTATTTCGCCTTACCTTTCAAGTATTTCGGTCAGCTTGTGTCTGAGCTCGTCCGCGCGTCCGGCAATTTCGGAGATGTCGGCGACCATCTCGCCGAGCTCTTCCTTTTCCTTAGCTTCAAGCACCTGTTTCTGGACTATCTCGCGTTCAAGACCTGCAAGCGTTCCTTCAAGGTCGCGGAGAATCGTTTCAGTTTCGCTGTTGATTTTCGCTTTCAGGTTCCCGAAAGCGGTGCCGATCTGTTCGCGCACCGTCTTTTCCAGATCGTTCTTCTGTGCAAGCTCGGTATAATGCTTTTTCACCGCATCACGGAGCTGGCCGCGGAACTTTTCGGTCACATCGCCGATGATGAATTTATTGACCGCAAACTTGCTTCCGAGGGTGCCGACCACAGTTGCCAATATGAATATCGGCCAGGTCACGGGGATTGCCAGCGCGCCTGCCAGCAGCGTTACGCCGAGAGCGCCGCCGAGTCCCACCGCGCCGCCGAGCAAAGCGCCCTTTACGCCGCCTGCACGGTATCCGACAAATATGCCGCTGCCGAGTCCGCCGCCGAGAAGCAATCCGGCGCCGGTGCCTATCGCCATGTCTTTGAGCGACTGCGGGTCGGTGATACTGCTGCTGCCCGTTGTCTGGAAGCTCTGCTGTATATCATCCACTCCGTTGAAGAACGCTCCTTCGAAATCCAGCAGCCGTTCGGCCTCGCGTCCCAGCGCATCGGTGATTTTCAGCTGAATTCGTTCAGTAAGCAGCCGCGCTTTGTCTTCGGTTGTTTTCTGAACCTTCTTCATAATGCGTTCCTGTGTTTCCGCGACTTTATCCTTTTTGGTATCCTCCTTTGATATGGGCTCGCTGTCTATTACGGCAACCGCGTCCTGCGTCAGCTCATCCCAGAATGAGGATATCATCGGACGAAGATCGGTGAGCAGCTTGTCGGCGGAATCGTCGGTTTTCTGATATTCCTCCTCACGGTGGGCGCGTATTTCGGCGATCTTCGCCTTAGCATTCTCGTACTTTTCTTTGAACTCCTCCTCGCCCATCGACAGCGCCGACTCGCGCAGCTTGACGGTCTTGACTATTTCCGAAGCCGCTGCTAAAATCTTGTTTACCTGGACCTGCAGAGTGATCGCGCCGCGGTCCTCGGTGAGAAAGCGTTCAAGCTCGCGCTCAAATGCGGGGAAGCATGAGCGTTCAAGCAGAGCGTTGTCGCCCTTGAGCTTGCCCTTGAGCGCCTGCTTTGCCGACAGCCCGAACACACGCGGCGTTCCGAGCTTCTGGCGGTACACTTCATATTCCGGCGAGCCCTCGCCGTACAGTTTTTTTGCCTTTTGAATAACATATTTGTTGATACGTTCGGTAATACTCTGAATGACACGGTCAACGTCGTCCTCGTCAAGCCGGTCGATTCCCGTGACGACGAACAGAATACGTCCGAGGTCGCTTGTCATAAGCTTGTTTTCAAGGAAATCGCGCTCATATTCGGAGAAGGGCGACTGCGCCATGATGACAAACAGCGCCGCGTCGATGGTCGGGAGCACAGACAGCGTTACCTCCGCCATAGCCGAGTCGTCGTTGAGGCCGGGGGTGTCGATGATGTCGACGTTGTTCTTACAGTAGTTTGTCGGATAGTATACGGTAGCCATTTTGACCGTGGCGGCGCGCTGCTCGCTTTCCTCGGTCAGCTTTGTCACATATTCCGCAAGCTTTTCGATTTCGATTTCCTCTTTTCTGCCGTCACGGTATTCGATCTCCGCGTAGGGCTTGATCGAATAGGTTACGCGGTTGAGGGTCGCGGTCGCCGGCATCGCGTCGGTGGGCAGTACATCCCGCTCAAGCAGCGCGTTGATCAGCGTCGATTTGCCGCGCTTGAATTCTCCTATAACCGCCACGTCGAAGGAATCATCGGCGCTCTTTTTAAGCACCTCATCGATAGACGCCGCGTTCTGCGTAAGTTTCATTGTCTCGCTGTAATTCTGGAGCTTAAGCAGGTCGTCGCGCACCTCCGTGGTCATCTGACGATAAGCTGCAAAGCTGCCCAAAGTAGTCTCTGCCATGATTTTCCATCCTTTCTGTATGTGTTTTATTTGCTTTTTAATTGCTTGTGTTTTGACTGATGAGTATTATAATCCTGTCAACATCGCCCTCTCTGACCGAACCTAAAACAAAATCAAAGATTCGTCCGTCGCGTGCGCAGATTTGCAGACCGCCTGCGACCAAGCCGTATGTTTTCGTCTTCTGCGCTCCCGCGATCTCGTTCATGGGCAGAAAGAGCCTTGACGACGCGAACAGCGAGCTTATCGGGTTAAATATCACTGCTTTATTCGTTATAATGAGCGTGCCCGGGGGAGAGAGCATACCTTTGCCGTAATTTACCAGCGGACAGCGGTAAATTTCCCGTTCAGGCTCACTGCTGTCCGTCTCTGTATTATATGGAACCGGTTCGGCCGGCGGCGTGGGATCGGTCTGCCGGGGTTTTTCGACTTTGGTCTGCTGTTCGGATGCCGCGGCCTTCTGCTCGGTCAGGTCGTCGCCGCAGAAGCTGCAGAAGTGAAGCCTGGCGCTGACGATGCTGCCGCAGAGCGTACATCGGCGCCCTGGCATTTTTACGGCTGTTTCAGCGCCGCATTTCGTGCAGAATCTTACGCTGTCATCGATCCGTGTCCCGCATTTATCGCAAAACATACGCATCCCCCCGTATCATTTGTCAATATCCTTATACAGTTCGGCAAGCAGGGCTTCGGCTTTCACAGCGGATTTGTCTAACTCATTGTTTTTTCTGTCATGCTCTGTTTTATCAGCGTCAATTTTCTGTCTCAGCCCGGAAATCCGTTTTTCAAGCTCCGGCAGAGACTGTGTGAGCCGCTCGGCTTCCTCTCTGGCGAAGCCGAACATAGCCGCGCGGAGCAGCCGCAGATAAAGGGCAAGCGATTTTTCATAATCGACGAGAGCCTGCGATATGCCGGCTTTGATGTTTTCAATGATATTGCAGTCGAGCAGATTAGGGGTATCCGGCAGCAGCGGCGCGGTAAAGCGGAATGCCGGGCGCTCTGTTAAATTAAATCGTTCGCGCAGCAGAGCCGCGACATCCGGCGATTCGATATAAGTAAATTTCGCATCGCAGCTGCCGGCGTAGCTGTCTGCATATCCGCCGAAAAGCTCCGAAATCCGCCCTGCGGTATCGGTGCATATCCCTTTCATCGTGGTCAGAGCTTCATTCGCAGCGGTTATAACGGCCTGTCGGACAAGGCTGTTGTCCGGCGTTCTTACAGCCGCAAGCCGTGCGATGAAGTATGCGGTCAGCTTATTCTGCAGCCCTTCGTCAGCCTTTGAAAGACGGCTGAAACCTGCACGTCTGGAGGTAAACAGCCTGTCGATATATTCCTCGGACACGGAGGAGTAATTCTTTATCCGCTCCGGAAGCGGCTCAAGCTCACTTAACTCTTTATTATTCGCGGAAAACCGGGTTTCATAGGCTTTCTTTTCGAGCAAGACCGCGTCGCGCAGCAGATTCGCGGCTTTTTCCGCCATGTTAACAACCTGCCGCGAGGTGAGTATCGTATACAGCTCCTCTTTGAACGGCGGGAAACGGCTCTCGGCAAGCAGACGGCGGTCGTTTCCCGCGAAAGCCTTTAACGCCTTCTTCGCCGATACGCCGAACAGTACAGGCTCATCGAGAATCCGATGCGCCTTTTCGATGATCCAGTCCTCGCCGCCGTGACGCGCTTCGACCTCCTGCAGCGTCATATCGCGTATGCGGCTGCGAATGCCGTCAATCACGCGGTCATACTCGTCCTCGTCAATCTGGTCTATAAAGGTGACGACGAATATGATATTCGTGACTCCGCGATTAGCTATTAACTGCGTCACAAACTTTTTCTCACTCTCGGCGAAGGGAGCGAGTGCGGAGACCGCCACAATCGCCGCGTCGATATCCTTCAGAAGTCCGATGGTGACGGCGGTCATAGCCTCGTCGTCAGACAGTCCCGGCGTGTCGATGATATCAACGTGATTCTGACATATAACTATCGGGTATTCTATTACCGCCTCGCGCACGGTCGCCGCCACCGCCTCCCGCTCCGCGTTCAGCTTTGTGACATATTCCGGCAGCTCGGAGATTTCACCGAGCCGTTTTTCGCTGCCGTCGCGGAAGTATATCATAGCCGCCGGTTCGGCGCCGTATGTTATGCGGTTGACCGTCGCCGTCGTTGGCGTGGCGTCGGCCGGAAGCACCTGCAGACCGAGCAGCGCATTTATCAGACTCGACTTGCCGCGCCGGAACTCGCCCACCACCGCCGCGTTGTATTTCTTGGTTTTGATGCGTTCAAGCTCACCGTTCAGCCTTAATATGAATTCATTGTCGTCAGGCAAATCGGAGAGCGTTTCTCTCGCTCCGAGCAGCAGTCCGTAAAGTTCAAACTCAAGCTTTTTATAATCTATGCCCATATAATCGTAATCCTTGCAGCGTTTAATCCGAAAAAGGAATTTCCCCCGCCGAAAGCTTGAATGCTCCCTCCGGCTTTCCGGGAAGGCATGCTCTGCATTCAGGAAATGATGGATTCTCTATTTTCCACGCTCCATTCGGACATTGCGTCCGCAGCCCGCGCAGAACAAACTGTCTGCATCAAGCACGGTACCGCACTCCGGACATCTTTTATCAGCCGGTGCAGCCCTTGTTCCGCACTCCGGGCAGAACTTCTGCGCCGGGTTCAGCATATACCCGCATTTCGCACATTTTTGCAGAACAGCCTGATTATTATCAATATTATTAATGCTGCCTGCCGGCGCGCCGCATTTGTAGCAGAACAGACTGCTGTCGTTAAGTTCGGCTCCGCATTTTCCGCATGTTTTACTCACGTTGAATCGCCTCTTTTCACTTTGTCACAATCTGCTGCTCTCAAGAAGCTGTTCTATGCTGTCGGCGAGGTGGATAAGAGTCCGCCTCTGCCCGCCGTCCGACAATTTCGGTGAAGGTTCCAGCATTGTTATACAGAACTTTGAGTGTTCTTCGTCAACAGCGGTAATATCAAAGGCCACAAGGCTGTCGTTTCCATAGACTCTCACGGTCGCACGAATCTGTCCGGTTTCGCGGTCACGTGTCGCGTCGCAGCTCATGGCATCGGCAACATCCAAAGCCGCAGCGTTGAGAAGACGAAGTCCATACGGGAGAGTACGATGAATGTTTTTCATTTATCTCACACCCTTTTAGTGAAACAACGGTCGCGGATATTTGAAAACGATACATTTATCCCTATTATAAATCAAACCGTTTTGTTTGTGCAGGTCGGTATTCCGCCAATCTTCACTTTTTGCGGGTAGTCTTTCAATAGCTGCGGGTAGGTTTGTCCTTTTGCCGGAATAGAGGGAGTTTCATTAAACAACCGAGAGTAAAATGATATATCTCCATGTAAATTTTTCGAAAAATATGAGCCGGACATCTTGCGTTTATTCGATTTAAGGTATATAACAAGGTCGTTAATGTCAGAAAGGATTCATTGTTATCGACATTATCATGATACGGAATGTTTAGCGAAAGCGGAATATATAAGTGCGCAAAATCAAACTCCGTAAAGAAGGGACATATAAAGGGAGTTCGGCGCATGTATGGAATGCGGCTTGTTCCGCCGATGCCTGAAAGCCGTTAGATACGCTTAAACAGCAGAGACAAGAAAAAACAAACCGGACACTATTATTTATCAATAATAGATGAAGAAAGAGGGACGACCTGCCATGTGTGATAAAAAGCGGCGGGGTGCGGTATTGGCGGTCTTTTTGTTCGCGCTTTATATTTACGTTTTTTTACTGACGGAGTTTACTGTAAACACAAGATGCTGCAGGGTGCTGGGATGCAGCAGCGTAGTTGTCGTTTTTGCAATCGGCACAATCTGCACTGCTGCCGGTTATATATGCTTTTACCTCAGCAGACGGTTTGTTTTTGATGAAGGCAGGCGCAGGCTCTTGCTGTCGGTATCCGCGGCGGCATATCTATGCGTGACGATCGTATTTATGTTCTTTACCGCCTCTGCCGCCTTTATTGCTGCAGCCTTTTCGGCGCTGCTGCTGTTCGGCTATATAGGCGGCTTTACACATTACGCAGTCTCGTTGTTTCTGTTCGGCACGAACTGTTCAGGCAAGGTCATAGGGCTGTCGGTGGCGGCGGCGACGGTGCTGCAGTTCATCGTTCAGAATCTGTTTGTCAGCTACAAGGCACTTTTTGCAGGTACAGCGCTCAGCATTCTCGCAATCCTGTATCTTGCAATGAAGCCCGTGCGCGACTGGATGCTTGAAAATCCTCTGCCCTATTCGGTGAAATCGGCTGTGACCGCTAAAGGCTTTATACTGCCTGTCTGCGCAGTTGCGGTAATGTCGATGAGTTTCGGGCTGGGCTACGGTATCGTGACACAGCTTCACGCATGCGGAATTGTCAATATTGCCTCTCACCTGCGGCTTTACTATGCGCTCGGCGTTATGATTGCGGGCGTTATCGCCGATATTCGCGGAAGGCGTTTTCTGCCGCTGTGTACGCTTTGTATTCTTGTTCTGTCGTCGACAGCCATGCTTTTCATCGACGGCACAAACACGGCGGCAAGCGGGGGATATGTCAGAGTCATGTATATTTTCGCCGGTTTTTACGTGATGTACCTGACCGTTTCGTTTATTGACCTTGCGCCGATTTCGGCGGTCCCGGACTTATGGGCAGGCGTGGGACGAATCGTATGCGGCATATTTATCGGCATAACGGCAGCGGTGTCAAATCCTCTTTTTGAAGCCATCGGACATCAGAACATCGCCATTATCGGCGTCTGCCTGTCGCTTGCGGTTTTGCTGCTGCTTGCGGTCGAAGGCGGGCTCAATCTGCATACGGTAAAGCCGGAGCCGGAAAAAGACCGAATGTCGGAATTTATCGGCAGATACGCATTCACGCCGCACGAGGCCGAGATACTGGCGATTCTGCTCGAAAGCGAGGCGACAAACAAAGACATTGCCAGAGAGCTGTATATATCAACCCGGGTGCTGGAGAGATACATCACCGTCATATATGAAAAAACCGGCGCAGAGACGCGCGTCGGACTTGTAAACCTGTATTACGGCAAAAAGGCCGTGCCGCAGCCCGCGGCTGAACCGGAACGCAGCTACAATAAACAACATCAGGCTGTGACAAAGGCTGAAAGAGATCACAAAGATAATAAAAAAGAAGAAAAACCCGATACATATAAACCGGAGCCCAAGTCCGAAAAATCTTCACCGCCGGCCGTGCTGCACGTGCTGCCGGCGGAAAAAGCCTCTCTTGCCGCAGAACGCTATTCGCTGACTCGTCGGGAAACCGAAATACTCGGATGTCTTTATCTCGGCAAAACAAACGAACAGATCGCGGCGGAGCTTGTTATATCCGAGAATACCGTCAAGTTCCATGTCAAGAACCTGATGAAGAAGCTGTCAGTGACAAGCCGGGGCGAGATTCGGAAAATGATGGATAAGCTGTAACAGACATAAAAAAGCACCCGCTGAAGGTGCTTTGATATAATCCCCAAAGAGTAGGCAGAAGAAACAACAAAGAATCAAATCTACACAATGGGGGTTATATTTATGTCGAGAGAAAGGCACAAGAACAAGAAATACGAAAAAGAATTGAGAATAAGCGCGGTAGAGTCGTATTTGAGAGGCGAAGGAAGCCTCCGTTAGATAAGCCGGGAGTACGGAATTTCAAGCGAAAAAACACTAAGAGAATGGATAATGTGGTATAATGGTCATAAAGAATACAAGGAACGCGGCAGATGCGGAGGAGCAATCTATATGACCAAGGGAAGAAAAACGACATTAGAGGAAAGAACCGAAATAGAGGCATTCTGCATAGAACACGGCAAGGATTACGGATTGACGGTTGAAACATACGAAGTGTCGTACCAGCAGATCTACTCATGGGTACGCAAGTATGAGGAAAAAGGTGTTAAAGGTCTGGTTGACCGTCGGGGGAAGGCGAAGCCGGAAGAGGAAATGACCGAATCGGACCGCCTTCGTCAGGAAAACAAAATACTTCAGGCAAAGATAAAAGATCAGGAAATGGAGATAGCTCTGTTAAAAAAACTAAGGGAGTTGAGAGGGGGCGATCGTTAAGCGGCTGCAGGTTGGAAGATAAATACATAGCAATCCAATATTTGAACAAAGTCGAAGAATATCCGATAAAGAGTCTTTGCGAGAAGTTGCATATATCCCGTTCCGGATATTACAAATGGTTAAAACGGGAACCGAGTGAACGTCAAAAGGTCAACGAACAGCTCATCGAATGGATAAAAGAGTATTACGAAGAGCTGGACGGCAGCTGTCATGTATTCGTAAAAAGAATCTTGAGATTATAGTCTTTGACAGCGCGTCAATTTAATCAATTCTTTATGCAACAATCTCCGGTTATGAGAACAAACAAATGTTTGTTCTTATCAATTAATGCTCATTTATAACAGCTTTTGTCGGTTTGTTGTCTTATCCCTTGCAAAGTCATACTGTATCACTGACAAACCACCGCCTGAATCAACGAGCAACTCTACATTGAC
>Ga0123335_1006504_pt1 | contig 13582 bp, 13 predicted proteins | sample BiotimSIPDNA_2_FD_89707 | JGI IMG/M metagenome (GOLD analysis project Ga0123335, IMG submission 89707) | Anaerobic biogas reactor microbial communites from Washington, USA - Biogas_R2 time_0 SIP DNA | ecosystem: Engineered > Bioreactor > Anaerobic > Unclassified | place: Washington, USA... | reverse complement strand
TTTTCTTGCGCTGCTGCTCATCATGGTCCCGCAGAAGGATCTCCGTCATTTTCTTGATGATTTGTCCATACTGGCGGACCTGCTCAAACTCGCCGGTAATCCCGATGGCTCCCACCACCGCTTTGTCCATCACCAAAGGCAGATTGCACCCCTTGCGGGCTCCTTCATACTCATCGTCGGAATACACGATCAGCTCATCCAAGCCTTCCCGGATCAGCTTGGCCGCACCTCCATGGAAGTTGCCCACGCGCTCCGGGGTGGCGCTGGCCAAAATATAGCCCTTTTCATCAAAGAAGTTGAGCTGCTTGCTTAAGATTCCTCCTACTTCGTCGATGATCTCCTGGGCGATGTCTCTTGATATTTCCATTTTTCTCCCTCCAGACGCTATCGCCAGTATACCACGCCCTGATGCATTGGTACAGGGAATGGCAATTATTGTCTTTGAAAGATATTTTTTGTTCTCTGTACCAATCCTCTTTGGTATCTATATTATAGACCCAATGGGACCATATTAGCTATACTGAGTGAAACAAATGGGCGAATGCTTGTTTACTGATTCGCTCAATAAAAAGGAGGCTGTTCTATGACCGGAATTCCTCTGCTGGTTGCTTTTGTAATTGCAATCATCCTCATGATCCTACTGATCTCCAAGTTTAAGGTTCACGCCTTCCTGTCCCTGATGCTGGTTTCCCTGCTTCTCGCCCTTGTGGCGGGTGTTGATCTGGTCCAGATTCCCACCATCATCGGGCAGGGCTTCTCCGGCACATTCACAAGCATCGGCATCGTCATTATCCTGGGTGCTTTGGTGGGCACTCTGCTGGAAAAGACAGGCGCCGCGCTGAAGATGGCGGATGTTGTGGTTAAATGGGTGGGCAAAAAGCGCCCCGAACTGGCCATGCTGATCATGGGCTGGATTGTCTCCATCCCGGTGTTCTGCGACAGCGGTTTCGTTATCCTGAACCCCATCCGCAAAGCCCTGGTGAAGCGCACCGGCCGTTCCGCTGTCGCTTCTGCCGTGGCGCTGTCCATGGGATTGTATATCTCCCATTGCTTCATTCCCCCCACACCCGGCCCCATTGCTGCCGCCAACACCCTGTTTGAAGGACTGGCCCAGCCGGTCAACCTGCTGCTGATTATGGCCATCGGTGTGCTTTGCTCCATCCTGCCCCTGATTGCCAGCTACATCTTCGCTCTGGTAATCGGCAAGAAGGTGAAGTCCCGCGGTGAGCAGACCGCCGACGACGGTGCCGTGGTGCAGACCTATGAGGAACTGGTTGCCAGCTATGGCAAACTGCCCGGAGCGCTTATGTCCTTTGCACCTATCGTTGTGCCCATTGTGTTGATGGGGCTGAGCTCCGCCCTTAACATGGCCAAGGTGAGCATTCCCTTCTTCACTTTCCTGGGCACTCCCATCATGGCCCTGGTGGTTGGCGTTATCCTGGGCGTGATTCTGATGGCCTCCGCCGGAAAGATGAAGGACTTCTATGCCCTTACCGATGAAACGCTGCGGGTTACCGGCCCCATCCTCTTTGTAACGGCAGCCGGCGGTGTGCTGGGCAAGGTCATTGCCAGCACCGACATGGTCAACTTCATCTCCACCAACTCAGGCGCACTATCCACGCTGGGCTATCTCTTCCCCTTCCTGCTGGCTGCCATCCTCAAAACCGCCCAAGGTAGCTCAACTGTATCCATTACCACTACGGCCGGCATTCTGGCCCCACTCATGGCCACCATTGGCTTAACCTCCCCCTTGCAAGTTGCCTTGACGGTGGTCGCCATCGGCTCCGGCGCCATGACGGTTTCCCACGCCAATGACAGTTACTTCTGGGTAGTCACCAACTTTGGCGATCTGGAGGTAAAGGACGGTTACCGTACCCAGACCCTGGGCACCCTGGTGGTGGGCATCGCGGGCATCCTCAACGTGCTGTTGGTCTCCCTCCTCGCGTAACCGGGCATTGCGCCCTTTATCACACCCAATCATCAGCGAGCCGGGAAATGCGCTATGCATCACCCGGCTCTTTTATCAGGAGGGAAGCTCACCATGAGTTTACGACAGGACGCGGATGGAATTATGCAATCGGCTCTTAGCTCGGCTTTGCCTGATACGGCAGTGAAAGCCGCGCTGCGCGATATCCACTTTGATCCCCGAGGGCGCATCATCCTGGTGGCTCTGGGAAAGGCAGCCTGGCAGATGGCGAAAACCGCCCATGAAACCCTGGGTGATCGCGTGGATGCCGGCATTGTCATCACCAAGTACGGCCATGTGAAAGGTCCCCTGGGCAAGCTTGCCTTGCGGGAGGCCGGTCATCCCGTTCCCGATGAAAATTCCTTTTCCGCCACCCAGGAGGCCATCGGATTGGTCCGGGATCTACAACCTTGTGACAGCGTGCTGCTGCTGATTTCCGGCGGAGGTTCCGCCCTGTTTGAGCAGCCCGCCATTCCGCCTTCGGAACTGCAAAGCATCACCGACCAGCTCCTTAAATCGGGAGCCAGCATTGTGGAGATGAACACCATCCGCAAAAGGCTAAGCCAAGTGAAGGGCGGACGTTTTGCGAAGCTGTGCGTACCGGCGCAGGTCTGGGCGGTGATTCTCTCCGATATCATCGGCGATCCTCTGGACATGATCGCTTCTGGCCCGGCCTATCCCGACAGCAGCAGCAGCGCCGATGCGCTCCAGGTTACCAGCAGGTATCGTCTGCTTTTATCCCCGGAGGCAGAGCGCTGCCTCAGGGAAGAAACCCCTAAAGAGCTGTCCAATGTCCACAGCCTGGTTACGGGCAGCGTGAAGGGTCTGTGCGAAGCTGCTGCGCAGGAGGCCCGGCAGCTGGGTTACGATCCCTGCATCCTCACCGCCAGCCTGTCCTGTCAAGCCAGGGAGGCCGGCAGCTTCATGGCTTCCATTGCCCAATACCACCAGAATACTCCCGGAAGCCTGGCCTTCATCGCCGGTGGCGAGACAGTGGTGCGCCTCCTGGGGAATGGCAAGGGCGGGCGGAATCAGGAGCTGGCCCTCTCCGCCGCTGCAGGCCTGGATGGGCTTCGGGATACGGCTTTATTTTCCCTGGGCAGTGACGGCACCGACGGCCCCACAGACGCGGCGGGCGGCTATGTGGACCAGGATACGGCAGGCAAGCTCCGCTCGGCGGGGATCGATTTGTATGCCGTTCTGGAAAACAATGACGCGTATCATGCTCTGGAGAAAGTTGGGGGCTTGATTATCACCGGGGCAACGGGCACCAATGTGAACGATGTAAGCGTGCTGCTGATCAAACGATAGGCAAGGAGTACACAAGTCATTCCAAGCCCTATGAAAAGAGGGGCCGGTTTGCTGCCAAACCGGCCCCTCCATGCTTTCTTACTTCTTCTCAGGCTTTCCCTGCCGGGTATTGCCGGGTTTCATCCCCGCCTGGACAGCCATGCCCACCCCGGCCTTCATCACCAGTCCGGCCACCACACCGGTTAAAATTCCTGTGCCTATACCCACCAATGTCAACACAGCAGCGTAATACAGGAGGTTTGCATTCCCCACCAGGGCCAGGGCAATCAGCATTTGACCTGCATTATGAAGCACCGCCCCCGCCACGCTGATGCCCACCACCCCCAGGGAAGCAAAGCGTTTGAGGAGCAGCATACCCGCCACGCTGAGAGCTCCCCCTGCCAAACTGAAGGCCAATGCGAAAGGGTTGCCGAAAAGCACGGCGCTGAGGAGCACCTTCACCAGCATCAGGCCTACCGTAAGCGATGGGCTCAGCAGGTAAACCGCGTAGAGCAGCACTGCGTTGGACAGCCCCAGCTTCACACCGGGAATGGCGGGCATCAGTGGAATTTGGCTTTCCACATAGCCCAGCACCAGCATAAGCGTGGTGAGCAGGCCGCACAAGGCGATGCGCTGGGCATAGAGCCGACTCTGGGCAGCAGCATGGCCCGGGCCTCGCAGGGGCGTCTCCGGCTTCTGGGCAACCTTACGGGATACGTCCCGTGGCTCCCTGGAAGGGGCATCCTGGCTCACGGTGACTCACCTCCCACCTCACCGGCCGGAAGCAATTCCGCCACCACCCGATGGGGAGCGCAAACCACCATGTTCATCAAAGGGCGGCTGTCCATGTTGTCCGCCGTTACTTCTCCCTGATAGACGCAGAGCTGATTATGGCAGGTGGAGGACAGCATAAAAAAGCCCGTGGGCGACAGATGAAGGATATTGATCACTCCGTCCCCCTGGTCAATCTGCAGGTCCTTTTCCTCAGTGAGTGGCAACGTGGCGACGGTTTCGCCGCCTATGCTGTAGCGAAGATACAGCGACGCTTCCCCTGCGGCGGGCCCGGCCTGAGGCATAGCGCCCTTTCGCAGCAGGGGCATGAGCAATAGCACACCTCCCGCTACCACAGCAAGCAAAAAAATAAGAAGGATGTCCTTCTTGCGAAACATCACCTGTTCCTCCCTCGCAAGGCCACATGGATATCTCATAAATGCAGCCCCACCTCCGCCTTATGGAGGATTTCAGTTGATTATACCATAGTTTTTCATGATGTCAAATTGACCGGGGTGAAAAGATATGGTACAATCTCCCCGTACATCTACGGGCAAGCCCGGTGCGGTGGTATTGAAGGGATGCGCTCTCCCGCCGCGGCAGGGCCCAGGCCCGGAAAGGCTGATTTGATGTCTGGACACAGCAAATGGGCGAATATCAAGATCAAAAAAGGCAAGACCGACGCGGCACGAGGCCAGATTTTTACCAAGATAGGCCGCGAAATCGCCATCGCGGTGCGGGAGGGCGGCAGCAATCCCGACAGCAACTCCAAACTGCGGGACGTAATCGCCAAGGCCAAAAGCAACAACATGCCCAACGACAACATCCAGCGCTCCATCAAAAAAGCGGCTGGGGAACTGGGCGTGGTAAACTATGAAGAAATTACCTACGAAGGGTATGGGGCCGGAGGCGTCGCCGTCATCGTGGAAACCATCACCGACTCCCGTAACCGTACCGCAAGCGACATCCGTCATTGCTTTGCCAAACATGGCGGCCAGCTGGGTGTCACGGGCAGCGTGGGCTTCCTGTTTGACAAAAAGGGTATGATTGTTATCGAACGCACGGCCAGGATGGATGAGGACGAGGTCATGATGACCGTGCTGGAGGCGGGTGCCGAGGACATGCGCACCCTGGAGGATGCCTTTGAGGTGATTACCGATCCCAGCGAATTCTCCTCCGTCCGGGAGAAGCTGGAGGCCCAGGGCTTCTCCTTCCTAAGCGCCCAGGTGCAGATGCTGCCCCAGAACTTCATCACCCCCCCGGATGAGGAAGCGCTGACCAAGGTGCAAAAGCTGCTGGATATGCTGGAAGAAAACGACGACGTGCAAAACGTTTGGCACAATGCCCAGCTCCCGGAAGAGGAGGAAGAGGAGTAACCTTTTCATCAATACCCATCGGCTGCATGGGACATGGTCAACAGATGGGCCCGGGGAGCGAAATCCCTGGGCTCTTTTTCGGCTTCTTGACATCCCCCCCTCATCCTGTATAATGAAATGAATCCGCTTTGCCCCTAGGCTTCGGCCGTCCGCAAGGCGGCCTCAAAGGAGGGAAAGCCATGGCGGTCATCATCGTTAACGAGGATGTATGCAAGGGCTGCGGCCTGTGCAAGGATGCGTGCCCCAAAAAAATTATGGAACTGCCCAAGGACAGGCTGAACAGGAAGGGATACCACCCCGCCCGATGCGTGGATGAGAATGCCTGTATCGCCTGTGCTTTTTGTGCCACCATGTGCCCCGACTCGGCCATCACCATCGAAAAATGATGCATGGACCTTGCCGGGGCACGTTAATATGGGAATGATTCCTTTGAAGGATTGAAGAAGGGAAGGTACATTTCATGAAAATGCTCATGAAGGGCAATGAGGCCATCGCCGAGGCCGCCGTCCTGGCCGGCTGCCGCTATTTTTTTGGCTATCCCATTACGCCCCAGAACCAGATTCCCGAATATATGAGCAAGCGCATGCCCCAGGTGGGCGGCTGTTTTTTGCAGGCGGAAAGCGAGGTTGCCGCCATCAACATGGTTTATGGTGCGGCAGGTGCCGGTGCCCGGGTTATGACCAGCTCCTCCTCCCCTGGAATCAGCTTAAAGCAGGAGGGCATCAGCTACATGGTGGGGGCTGAACTGCCCTGTGTCATCGTGAATATCGTCCGTGCAGGTCCGGGTCTGGGAGGCATCCAGCCCGCCCAAAGCGACTATTACCAGGCCACCCGGGGAGGCGGCCACGGAGACTACCGTATGTGCGTACTGGCTCCCAGCTCCGTCCAGGAAGCGGTGACCTTGACCCAGGAGGCCTTTGATATCGCGGATCGCTACCGTAACCCCGTAATGGTCCTGGGAGACGGATTGATCGGCCAGATGATGGAGCCCGTGGACATGGACTCTGCAAAAGCATATCAGCCTGCGGAGGATCTGCCCCCCAAGGACTGGGCTGCCACCGGCCACGTCTCCAACGCCGACGCGCCCAGAGCCGTTATCAACAGCCTGTACATCGACCCCGCTGCCTTGGAGCGGCACAACCTGAAGCTGCAGGAAAAGTATGACGCCATCACCACCAGGGAATGCCGCTGGCAGGAGGAGAACCTTCAGGACGCGGAGATCGTGCTGCTGGCCTATGGCACCACCAGCCGCATCGCCCGCAGCGCCATGCGCAAATGCCGGGAGATGGGCATCAAGGTGGGTCTTCTGCGGCCGATCACTCTATGGCCCTTCCCCACAGCCGCCATCCAGAAAACCCTGTCCACTGCCCGCCAGTACCTGTGCCTGGAGATGAGCACGGGGCAGATGGTGGACGATGTCCGCCTGGCGGTGAACGGCGTGCGTCCGGTGCATTTCTTTGGCCGCACAGGCGGCATGGTGCCTACCGTTGCCCAAGTGGTGGAACAGATCCAAGCGTTAGCGGAAAGGAGCAATCCCATGGATGATCTGGAAAAGAAGCTGGATGAACTGGCCGGTCAGGTAGATAAAACCATGAGCCAACTGGGAGACAAGCTCGACGCCATGGGGAAGAAGCTGGAAGAGAAGCTGCAAAGCCCCCAGACGCAGCAAAAGGTACAGGATATCAAGCAGGGGGTGGCCTCTGCCGCCGAAAAGGCGAAAACCGGCGTGCTGAAGGGCGTGGAATACCTCACCGACACGCTGGGCGATGTGGTGGCAGGCATCCGCTCCCAGGCTGCTGCCCCGGAACAGAAACCGGATGATGGCGATTCCGGGAAGGGAGCGGAGGAATAATGGCCGTTGTCTTTGCCAAAACGAACATGCTCACCGACAAGCCCTTGCATTACTGCCCCGGCTGCACCCACGGCATTATCCACAGGCTGGTGGCTGAATCCCTCCAGGAACTGGGCATCGGGGAAACCGCTATTGGTGTGGCTCCGGTGGGCTGCGCAGTGTTCGCCTATGATTATTTCAACTGCGATATGATGGAAGCTGCCCATGGCCGCGCCCCGGCGGTGGCCACGGGCATCAAACGGGTACACCCGGACAAAGCGGTTTTCACCTACCAGGGAGATGGAGATCTGGCAAGCATAGGCGCAGCGGAGATCCTCCATGCGGCCACCCGGGGAGAGAAGATCACCACCATTTTTGTAAACAACGCCATTTACGGCATGACCGGCGGCCAAATGGCCCCCACCACCCTGCCAGGTCAGGTGACCACCACCAGCCCCTATGGGCGGGACGTGAATCACTGCGGCTACCCGGTAAAGGTGAGCGAAATGCTGTCCACCCTGGATGGCCCCGCCTACATCGAAAGGGTCAGCGTCCACAACGTTCCCGCGGTGAAGAAGGCAAAGGCCGCCATTAAAAAGGCCTTTCAGCTGCAAATGGAGGGCAAGGGATTTACGTTGGTGGAGGTCCTCTCCACCTGCCCCACCAACTGGGGCATGACCCCTCAGGAGGCCATGGCCTGGGTAGAGAGTAACATGATCCCCCACTATCCCCTGGGGGTATACAAGGACGTGACAGGGGGGAAGGCCTGATGGAAAAACAGTTTTTAATCGCGGGGTTTGGCGGCCAGGGGGTGCTGCTCATCGGCACGCTGATTGCCAAAGCAGCCATGCTTCAGGGATATGAAGTGAGCTGGATGCCCAGCTATGGCCCGGAGATGCGCGGAGGCGAGGCCAACTGCGCCGTAGTGGTGAGTGACGAGCCCATCGGCAGCCCCCTGGTGAGCGAGCCTCCCGTGCTGGTGGCCATGAACAAGCCCAGCCTGGTGAAATTTATGCCTGCCATGGCCCCGGGTGGAACCCTGCTGTATAACGCCTCCCTGATAGAGGGGGTGGAACTGCGGCAGGACATCAACGCCATCCCCGTACACTGCAACGAGATTGCGGAAAGGTTGCAAAGCAGCCGGGTCGCCAACATGGTGATGCTGGGAGCAGTTCAGGCCGCTACGGATGTGGTAACCGGCGAGACCCTGTCCCGAACCCTCCAGGACTGGCTGGGGGAGGAAAAAGCCGGAATGCTGCAGATTAATGAGAAGGCCATTGAGGCCGGCAGAGAACTTGTAAAAGGGTAAACATGTGGAATTCAAAGGGCTGCCGTCATCGCCTTGGCGAAAACGGCAGCCCTTGTTGTGTTTCACTTACTTTGTCACACGGATCACATTCCAGCTCAGCCTGGGAATCTCGATCACCAGCCTGCCGCCCTCAAGCTTCCCGCCGGGAATCGCCCTGGGCGACACATTGTTTGGATTCTCCTCCGTGTTGATGGCCTTCACATCCTCATGCACCAACACCTCATGGCTTACTGTTGACAGTCCGGAAAAATCGCGTAAATCAACCGTCAGCTCCATGCCCTCCTCCAGGGAACGGTTGACGGCAAAGATTGTCACGCTGCCGTCCTCCCCCAGGGTGGCCGTTGCATCCAGTTCCGGCACAGCCTCATAATCCTTGCAATCATACACGGGCGTATCCACCACAGCCCGCAGGGCGGTGCCCCGGCCATATTGGGAGGCGTGCAGGAGAGGCCAATAGATGGTTTGCGCCCAGGCCCCGCCGCCATTGCGGGTCATAATGGGGGCGATGACATTCACCAGCTGGGCCATGCAGGCGATCTTCACCCGGTCGGCGTTGCGCAGGAAGGTAATCAGCATGGAGCCCACCAGCAGCGCGTCTTCAAAATTGTAGATGTCCTCCAGAAGGGGCAAGGCGCGGTTCCATTTGCCCTGCTTCCATGCCTCCTTGTCCTGCTCTTTGGAATGGTACCATACGTTCCATTCGTCAAAGGACAGGCCAAGCTTCTTCTTGCTGTGCTTCTTGCCGCCCACCGCATCACAGATGGACACCACGGTTTTGATAAAGTCATCCAGGTCCATGGAGCGGGCCAGGAAGCCCCGGGTGTCGTTGGTGGGGTTGCCATAATAGCGGTGCAGGGACACATAGTCCACATTCTCATAGCATTCGTTGAGGATGGTCAGCTCCCAGTCGCCGAAGGTTGGCATTTCGATGGAGGAACTGCCGCAAGCCACCAGCTCAATGGAGGGATCCACCCATTTCATTACTTTGGCAGCTTCGTTGGCCACGCGGCCATACTCCAGGGCAGTCTTGCCGCCAATCTGCCAGGGGCCATCCATCTCGTTGCCCAGGCACCACAGCTTGATGCCAAAGGGTTCCTTGGCACCGTTTTTAATCCGAAGGTCGCTGTAATAGCTGCCGCCTGGATGATTGCAGTACTCCACAATGTTGCGGGCTGCGTCCGGGCCACGGGTGCCCAGGTTCACCGCGTACATGGGGGCGGTACCCGCCTCCCGGCACCAGTCCATGAATTCGTGGAGGCCCACCTCGTTGGTTTCCGTGGTGAACCAGGCCAGATCCAGGCGATGGCGGCGTTGGTCACGGGGACCGATGGAATCCTCCCAATCAAAGCCGGACACGAAGTTTCCGCCCGGATAACGGGTTACGGGGATGTTCAACTTTTTCACCAGGTCGATGACGTCCCGGCGAAATCCGTTTTTGTCCGCTGTGGGATGGCCAGGCTCATAGATACCGCCGTACACGGCGCGCCCCAGATGCTCAATGAAAGATCCGTAGATACGGGGATCAATTTCCCCGATGGCATAGGCCCTGTCCAAAACCATGGATGCCTTTTTCATTTCCTTCGCTCCTCCGGTTTTCTTGTGTAGGATGGCGGGTCTGCCTGAATGGTTCCCAAAGGGATGTATCCTTAGGCGGGGCTCTGGGGGATTACGCTCCCCGATCAGTCGATCACCTTGTCGTCATTGGCTTTTTTAATCATGGCTACAGCCTGCTCAAAGGGCATGGTGCCCACATTGTCGCCCTTTCGGTTGCGCACGGTCACGGTCCGCTCCTCGGCCTCCCGATCCCCCATTACCAGCATGAACGGGATTTTCTCCAGCTGGGCCTCACGGACCTTGAAACCGATTTTCTCATTGCGCAGGTCACATTCCGCCCGCAAGCCATCCTTTCGCAGCGCGGCCTCCACCTCCCTGGCAAAGGCATCGGAGCGTTCGGTGATGGTCAAAATCCGCGCCTGAATGGGGCTGAGCCAGGTGGGCAGCGCTCCGGCATATTTCTCCAGCAGAAGGGCCAGGGTGCGCTCATAGCAGCCCAAAGAGGTGCGATGCAATACGATGGGATGCTTCTTTTGGCCGTCTCTGTCGGTGTATTCCATGCCAAAGCGCTCTGCCAGCTGGAAGTCGATCTGGATGGTGATGAGGGTATCTTCTTTGCCGTGAACGTTCTTCATCTGAATGTCCAGCTTGGGGCCATAGAAAGCCGCTTCGCCGTCGGCCTCCGTATAGGTGATGCCGATATCATCCAGAATCTTGCGCATCTCACTCTGGCTGTTTTCCCAGTCCCTGGGGTCACCGATGTACTTCTCCCGGTTGTTTTCATCCCACTTGCTGAAGCGGTAGGTCACGTCCTGGTCCATACCCAGGGTTTTGAGGATATACTGGGCCAGGTCCAGGCAGCCTCGGAACTCGCCCTCCACCTGTTCCGGCGTACAGGCCAGATGCCCCTCGCTGATGGTGAACTGGCGCACCCGGATGAGGCCGTGCATCTCACCGCTGGATTCGTTGCGGAACAGCGTGCTGGTTTCGCTCAGACGCATGGGCAGGTCCCGATAGCTGCGGGTGCGGTTCAAATAAGCCTGGAACTGGAAGGGGCAGGTCATGGGCCGCAGGGCGAAAACCTCCGCCTCCTCATCCTCAGCGTCGCCCATAATGAACATGCCGTCCCGATAATGGTCCCAGTGGCCGCTGATCTTGTACAGATCCCGCTTGGCCATGAGGGGCGTCTTGGTTTGCAGATAACCCCTGCGCTCCTCCTCGTCCTCCACCCAGCGCTGCAGGAGCTTGATGACGGTGGTACCCTTGGGCAGGATGATGGGCAGGCCCTGGCCGATGTAGTCCACGGTGGTGAAGTACTCAAGCTCCCGGCCAATCTTGTTGTGATCCCGGCGCTTCATGTCCTCCAGACGCTCCAGGTGCTCGGCCAGCTGCTCCTTGCTGGGGAAGGCGGTGCCGTAGATCCGGCGGAGCATTTTATTCTTCTCGCTGCCCCGCCAATAGGCCCCGGCCAACTGGGTAAGCTTAAAGGCCTTGATATAGCTCATGTTGGGCAGATGGGGGCCCACGCACAGATCCAGGAAATCCTCCATCTGATAGAAGGATAGCTCCTCGTCCTCAGGCAGGTCCTGGATAAGCTCCACCTTGTAGGGCTCCCCGGCCTTTTTCATTTGCTCGATCGCCTCGTGGCGGGGCAAAGTGAAGCGCACAGGGCGTATGCCTTTCCTGGCAATATGCTGCATTTCCTTTTCGATCTTGGCCAGGTCTTCCACGGTAAAGGCTTCGTCCACATCAAAGTCGTAATAGAAGCCGTTCTCGATGGCCGGACCGATGGCCAGTTTGGCGGCGGGGAACAGCTTTTTCACCGCCATGGCCATCAGGTGGCTGGCGCTGTGAAAAAATACCCGGCGGCCCGCTTCATCCTCAAAGGTGAGAGGCTCCACCCTCTGGCTCTTCTCAATGGGTGCGAACAGGTCGCACAGCTTCCCGTCCTCAAGGCGTACTGCCAGGTACTTCTTGAAATCCTCCGGCCGGATGGCTTTGAGCAGGTCCCCTGCGCTGCTTCTTTCTTCCACCTCATGAACGGATCCAAACATTTCCAGCTTCATGGTCAATCCCCTTTCTTTTCTCTGGGGACGAAAAAACGCCCCCACATCTCTGCGGGGGCGGACGAAATTCGTTCGCGGTTCCACCCTGCTTGGAAGCGGCTGGCCGCTTCCCCTCATTGATGCGCTGTATCGCTCGCCATGCGTCCCCATCGGCGGGTGGTGTCCGCTACTGTTTCCGGCCCGCCGCTTTCAGCCGGGGCGGCGGTCTCTTTGGCCGTTCTCATACAGGGCGCGTCCCGCGTCATCTGAGTCAGGGACAGCATAACATCGGTTGGGCAGGATGTCAAGAGCCGCTTCATTCCCTTTTCCCTTTTCAGAAATTCATGCTATAATACAACCCGAAGCATCCCCGATCGGCCCATGGGCCATCCACGCGAAAGGAAAGGCAAAGCAATGGCTAGCGATAAACCCATTCTCCTCATCATGGCGGCCGGCATGGGCAGCCGGTATGGCGGCCTGAAACAGATGGACCCCGTGGGCCCGGACGGCGAGCTCATACTGGATTACTCCCTTTATGATGCCAGGCAGGCCGGCTTTGAGCGGGCGGTCATCATCATCAAGCGGGATATGGAGCAGGATTTCCGGGAGATTCTTGGTGACCGGGTATCCCGGCATATGCAGATCGATTACGCCTTTCAGGATCTGACCAACCTGCCTGCGGGCTTTGCCTTGCCATCGGGGCGGACCAAGCCCTGGGGAACAGGCCACGCTGTGCTTTCCGCCGCCTCTTTGGTGGACGCGCCCTTTTGCGCCATCAACGCCGACGACTACTACGGAGCGGAAGCCTTCCGCTTGTGCTATGATCATCTGGCAGGCCTTACGAAGGATACGGACTTTGCCATGGTGGGCTATCTGCTGAAAAACACCCTCAGCGAAACAGGCTATGTAGCCCGCGGTGTATGCACTCTGGATGAGCAAAACCAGCTGATGGACATTGTGGAACGCACCCACATCATCTCCACCGTGGACGGCCCCATGATGAGCGACGACATGCACACCTATACCCGTCTCCCCCCCGATACCGTGGTGAGCATGAACATGTGGGGCTTCCCTGCCGTGATGATGGAGCATTTGAAGGAGGCCTTCCCACCCTTTTTACGCAAAGCCATGGTGGACAATCCCCAAAAAGCGGAGTTTTTCCTGCCCACGGTGGTGGATCAGCTGCTGGGCAGTGAAAAGGCCCGGGTCACCGTGCACATTACCAGGGACAAATGGTATGGCGTGACATACCATCAGGACAAGGGGGCCATTGAGGCCGCCCTGCTGCGACTTGCCCAGGAAGGCAAGTATCCCAGGCCCTTGTGGTCCTAGACCGCACCGGTCATGATAAGCGAGGACGACATGCGAAAACATGCCTTCTCCCCCTTTGGGGTCATACTCTGGCTACTGCTGATCGCTTCCACGGTGATCGTGGTGATT
>Ga0123335_1006501_pt1 | contig 13586 bp, 10 predicted proteins | sample BiotimSIPDNA_2_FD_89707 | JGI IMG/M metagenome (GOLD analysis project Ga0123335, IMG submission 89707) | Anaerobic biogas reactor microbial communites from Washington, USA - Biogas_R2 time_0 SIP DNA | ecosystem: Engineered > Bioreactor > Anaerobic > Unclassified | place: Washington, USA... | reverse complement strand
ATCGTTTGGTATAGTGCATTTCCAGATAAGCTCAGGGCCCTTGCTTTCGAGAGCTACCTCAAGTCGCACTCGGGCAAGGCGTTTGCCTCCAAGCGACTCTTGTAGCCCTGCGAAGTTCTCCCCCATCCGCCTTTTCCGGGACGAAACCATGTCAGACGGCATATGAGCCCCCCCTGTCTACAAGGAATCACCAGCAGCTTTCCGTTGAAAAGACTATGGGAAACTACTTTCACTGAAATACGTCGTTTTTACTCATCCGTAAATAATGTCGTTTTCAGTAAAGCTTCTTCCGGAGCCCTTCCGCCGAAATCCGCGGAATAATCCGGAACCATTTCCCACTGATCAGCCCAATCTCCGCATCCCTCTTTCCCAAGACGAGATTCGGCTTGCTCATCGGCTCGCGATTTTTTCCTAGCCTTCTTCACCCGGGTCGGTTATCCTTTCCGGGTTGCCTTCAGATGGAAGTATCCTTCAAAGTTCATTGTTCTTATATTCCTAAAAGGGACATTTTCGCCGTTAACCTCACGCCCATACTGAGGAATCCCAGTTTGGTTACGATAACTACTGTCAAGTATCGTGCTGCATTTGTAGGTCATTTGCGGCTCCCGGTTAGCAAGATATGAACAAGACAGACGAGATGCTGTATGAGACAGCCGCGCGCGAAGTCGCGTTAAAGAAGCCCGTGCCAGGGGTATATGCCAAAGCATTCGCTGATGCTGACGGAGATGGAGATAAAACAATCGCACGCTATATAAGACTTCGAGTTGAGCAACTGAGAGGTGAAATGCATGAGGAAGCAGATCGGCGAACGGACGCTGAACGGGAAAGGACCCGACGGGAGACTCAGGCAAAGGCGGCTCGCAGAGACGCTCTTGGCTCAGCGATCCATCCCTGTACGGCCCACGAGGAAACAACAATAGCCAGACTGCGACCGGACATGAAAGAGTGCATCAGAGCAGCGGCGCATCACTCAGACTTGGACAAGAGACGGTTTATGGAGTTGTCAAAATGGTACAGAAAGAAGTCCGATTCCTGGATCTACAATAAACTCCAAGACGTCACAGGAACATTTAGGGCTGCCTATGGACTCCTCGCGCTTGAAGCATTCCGGAGAGATCTTGACATCCAGACAATCAGAACAGCAATGGCCCCCGATGAACTTCCGGAGAATTAATAAATCCCGATCGGGCCCCGGGGCTGATTAAGCATCAGCATAGACAGCCGCGGGACAGCCACCACCCTGCGCATGGGTCCGTAGTGGGCGGGTTCCTCTCAGACACGGGCTTGAAGCCCGCAGTAAAAGACCATTTTAGCGGCCCATGCGGTTGCTCCGGGATCCCAGCATCACGCATCATACAGCGGGAACGGCTGCTGACCATTCGCACCGGGTAGAGCGCCCCACTCCGGGCATTCTTCATACACTTGCAAATCTTGTGCTTGTGCAAAACGCAATCTGGCCTCACAATCTGTTTCATTCTGCCTTTCGCCCCGATTCCCATGGAGAATATCTTTCAATTTCGCAAAGACCTCATCTCGGACTACAGGAAGTTCTCCACCAGCTTCACCAGGATAAAGGCACCGGACATCAAGGATGTCGTGGATCGCGAATACGCAAACGGCCGCTACTGGCCGGAAGCACTTATCCAGCTCAACTGCAACTACGAGCGAGCCCAGACGGTCGAAGATCTGGTATCCGAGGGCCTGCTCCATCCGCTTTGCGATCCCATTTTCAGGGCCGGCCCGGGGAAAGCATCCATTCGCCTTTTCAAACACCAGATGGAGGCGATTTCCATCGCACAAAAGCAACAGAGCTATGTAGTCACAACCGGAACCGGGTCCGGAAAGTCACTTTCCTTTTTCATTCCCATTGTTGATCACATCCTCAGAGCCAAAGAATCCGATCCTGAACCCAGGACCCGCTCCATCATCATTTACCCGATGAACGCTCTGGCGAACAGCCAGCATGAAGAAATCAACAAGTTCCTGGGGAATCTGACAAACCCGCGACAAACCATCACCGTCGAACGCTACACCGGGCAGGAGGACACATCCACACGCCAGCGCATCGCGAATAACCCTCCGGATATTCTACTGACCAACTACATGATGCTCGAGCTCATCCTCACCCGCTATGAGGAGGTTGACCGCAAGGTAGTGGACAATTGCAGCGGGCTCTCGTTTCTGGTGCTCGATGAACTGCACACCTACCGGGGGCGCCAAGGTGCCGACGTCGCCATGTTGGTGCGCCGCCTTCAAGAGCGGCTCAACGCCGACAAGCTGCTCTGCATCGGCACATCTGCCACGATGTCGAGCACAGGCTCCCGTGAGGAGAAGGAAAAAGTCGTCTCCGATGTAGCCTCTCTTCTCTTTGGGCAGCCAGTCTCTGGAAACAATGTCATCGGCGAAACCCTCGAACGGTGCACGGATCCCTCCAGAACATCGGAGAGTGTCCAGCCGGATCTTCGTGCCCGGATACGCCAGCCCGTTCTGAAATGGGATTCGTTCGAGCATTTCCAGCATGACCCGCTTGCGATCTGGGTCGAGCTGAACATGGGCCTCGACATCAAGCCCGGGATTCGCCCGGTCCGCGCAAAACCCATCAGCATCTCCACTGCTACCGAAAGGCTCGCACTTGACTCTGGATGCGATCAAAGGGAGGCAAGGGAGGCACTCGAATCCTTCCTTGTCCGTGCCCAGTTCATCCGGGACGCCAATGACCGGGCTCCCTTTGCTTTCAAACTCCATCAGTTCATCAGTGGCCCTGGAAAAGTCCACTGCACCCTTGACGAAAATGGCTCCCGCGTCATTTCGCTCGATGCCCAGCGGTTTGCCCCTAACCGCCAAGAGGACAACATTCACCTTTTCAGCACACACTTCTGCCGCGACTGCGGCCAGGAGTTCCACCCCGTATGGCGCCACATCGACGACGGCATGTCAGTCTCTCCCCGCGACATCACCGATGTGTCGATTGACGATGATCGGCTTCAGGCCGGATTCCTGGCACCCGTGTATCCAGACATGGTCTTTAAGGGGAATCTTGACGACTACCCCGAGTCGTGGATCGATCATACAGCGAAAGAACCACGACTCAAGGCCGATCACAAAGGCTCAGCCCTTTCCAAGGTTCTCATCGATTCTAAAGGGCGGGCAGGCTCGGGTCGCGCCTATTGGTTCATTCCCGGCATGTTCCGGTTCTGCCCATTTTGCGGCCAACTGCACGAAGCGCACGGCCGCGACAGCAACCGGCTTTCCGGCCTGTCAGGCGAGGGTCGCTCCTCCGCCACCACGATGCTGTCCCTATCCGCGATCACGCACCTTTATAAGCACAGCGCGGATTTCGATCCCAACTACGACCCACGCAAACTGCTTGGCTTCTCCGACAACCGCCAGGACGCCGCGCTTCAAGCCGGACACTTCAATGACTTCCTCTTCCTTCTCATGCTCAGAGCCGGGCTTATCGCCGCTCTCAAAAGCCATGGAGGCGTGCTCACAGAGGAAAACCTTGGTGCTTCCGTTTTCAAAGCGCTTGGATTCGACTCATCGGATCCGGGTGTGCTTGCAGAGTATCTCTCCAACCCGACCCTACTGGGGCCCAGCCTGCAGGACGCCCAACGGGCCGCCCGTTTTGTGATCGGCTATCGACTCATCCGGGATCTGCGCAAAGGTTGGCGTTATAATAACCCCAACCTTGGACAACTTGACCTCTTGGAGATCGGATACAGCCACCTCAGCGGATTTTGTGCTGACTCCCGGTGTTTTGCCGCTTCCCGCCAGCCCCCCGGATCCGGTGTCTCCATGCTGCAAAGACTCTCACCTGATGCAAGGGAAGCACTTGCGACCCTTGTGTTTGGTGAGATGATCAAAAACCTTTGCGTTGATTCGCCTTACCTGTCGGACAGCGAACAGGAGAAGCACGCAGGGCTTGTTTCCCAACGGCTCACTGAAAAATGGTCTTTTGCGGACGATGAACGGCTCGATACCACCCGAAAGCTCGTTACGGGAAAACAACCGAAGAAAACCTCCAAACCGAGGTATGACCTCGTCAGTGGCGGTGCGCGTTCACGCTTGATCCGGCTGATCAAAAACGCCCCATTCTGGAAGGAATCGCCCTTTGATGGCGTGATCCAAACCATCAAATCCGAAGTTCTGGTGGAGCTCCTCGAATCCTTTCTGCGTGCCGCAGAACGTTACGGTTTCGTTGAGTCCCGAAACGTGGATCGGGACAACTCCATCGGTTGGATCCTGAAATCCAGCTGCATGGAATGGCGCCTCACCGAAGACAAGGCCATGCAGGACGAAAGCCAATACAATGCTTTCTTCCGCGATCTTTATCTTGCAACGGCCCAATCCTTTCTGGATGGCACCAGCCCATGTTTCGACTTCGAAGCTCACGAACACACCGCCCAAGTGGATTCGGACACCCGCAAACTGCTCGAATCACGTTTCCGTTACAGCGAACGCGACCAGCGCGAGTGGCTTGAAGATCCGTCGCACCTCACTCCGCTGCGTCGCCTTCCGGTTATGTTTTGCTCGCCGACCATGGAGCTGGGCGTCGACATCGCATCTCTCAACACCGTGTTCATGCGCAACGTACCCCCCACACCAGCCAACTACGCCCAACGCAGCGGGCGTGCCGGCCGGTCCGGACAAGCGGCTTTGGTCATCACCTATTGCGCCTCGATGAGCCCGCACGACCAGTGGTTCTTCCACAATGCCGAAAACATGGTGCACGGAGTGGTCAAAGCGCCCACCCTTGACCTCGCCAATCGCGAGTTGATCGAGAGTCACCTCAACGCCCTCTGGCTCGCCAACACCCGCTGCGAGCTCCCCTCGGGGATCGCCTCCGTGCTCGACACCTCATCCAGTTTCAAACCGGTCCGAAACGAGTTCGCGGACATCATGAACCGACCCGAGATCGTAGAAACCACCCTTTCACAGGCTGAACGGGTCTTGGCCAGGGTCAGATCTGTGCTCCTGCCCGACTCCGCTCCATGGTATGACGCCCATTTTACACGGGATACACTGTCCCGCTGCTTCTCCCGTTTTTCCGATGCGTTTGAACGCTGGCGCAAGCTCTTCGACGCCGTCCGCAAGCAGATCGAAGAGGCCAACCGCATCAACATCAGCCCCGCCACCTCAAATCAGGATCGGGATAACGCCAGACGCCGTTATCAAGATGCGACCAACCAGTACAACCTGCTGCTAAAGGAAGGGAGCAACCACAACAACGACTTCTACCTTTACCGTTACCTTGCCAGCCAAGGGTTCCTTCCCGGCTACAACTTCCCACGCCTTCCACTTATGGCATGGATTCCTTCCTCCGGAGGAAAAGGCAGCCGCGATAAACGCGACGGCACAATGGTCAGCCGCCCGCGATTCCTGGCTCTTTCCGAATTTGGCCCGCGCAGCCTGATCTACCACCAGGGACGCATGTTCCGCGTGTTCAAAGTCAAACTCAACGTATCCTCGGCGGATCAAGTCGCCGCGGAAGCATCCCTGCCCACCATTACCGCGCGCATTTGCTCATCCTGCGGCTACGGGCATCTCGGTGATAATCCCGCCGCCCCGGAGCCCTTGGCCGACATCTGCGAACATTGCGGTGCGCCCCTGGAGGAAGAAGGTCGCGTCAACTACCTTTATCGGGTTGAGACTGTTGAGACCCGCCCCGAGCAAAGAATATCCGTTAACGAAGAGGAACGCCAACGTCAGGGATTCGACCTTCAGACCACCTATCGTTTCATGCCAGGGATCAATGGCCAACAGGAATACCATGAGGCCTCGCTGCAACGCGAAGGCACTCCCATCGCCCGCCTCACTTATTCGCCATCCGCTCGCATCTGGCGCATCAACAAGGGATGGCGACGCCGGAAGAAAAACAGTCACCTCGGCTTTTTTATTGATCCAATCAGCGGGACATGGAGTAAGGAGGAAAACTCCGACGAGCAAGACGGAGAGAAAAACCCGGATCTACCCACCAGCAAAGTCAGTCCTCAGCGGGTCGTCCCCTACGTCGAAGACTACCGCAACATCCTCATCTTCACGCCCTCCTCGGAATTCACACTCTCCAACGAGGCCATGGCCACTTTGCAGTCCGCTCTCCTGCGCAGCATCAGCCGCACTTTCCAGATCGAAGATTCCGAAATGATCGTGGAGCCCCTCCCAAATCGCGAAAACCGCAAGTCACTGCTCTTCTACGAAGCTTCCGAAGGTGGGGCCGGGGTGCTGAGCCGGCTGGTGCAGTCCCCGGAGTCCTTCGCCACGGTCGCCCGCGAGGCCCTGCGCATCATGCACTATCAAATCCCTCCCGAAGGCAGCTTCCTTGATCTCGATCTGGCGTCGGCAGAAGAACGACAGTCGGGGCAGGCCATCTGCGAGGCCGGATGCTACCAATGCCTCCTGTCCTACTTCAACCAGCCCGATCACGAGCTGATCAACCGCAGAAACGCATCCGCCCTCGATATCCTCCAGCAAGCGGCCCATGCTTCAGTCGTCCGCAAAGGCTCCGCATCGCCTTCTCAAACCGGAGCTTCCTTACCAGACTCATCCGGCTTGGCTTTTGCGGACTACCTCACCCGACTTCACCTCAAGAGTCCCGATCAGCTGTCCGTCCCGCTCAACAACGGACAATGGACCGCCGATGCGCTCTACCGCTCCAGCCGAACCCTCGTTTTCTCCCATCAGCCATCTCCGGAGCTACAAGACTACCTGCTCGACCGTGCCTACACCTTCCTGGTGATCGGCACGTCCGAAAAAGAGTGGGAGACTGCCATTCGCTCCGCACCCGAGCTCTTTGGAACCCTTCCCGCCTGATCCATGCCCACACTCGACACCTACCACCCCGGAAACCTCGTCCGCGCCCGCAACCGCGAATGGGTCGTCCAACCCGGATCCACGATGGACACCCTCCTGCTTCGACCACTGGGCGGCACAGAGGATGATGTCACGACCTTGTTACCGGAGCTCGAGTTCGAAGCCCCGACTTCGGCCACCTTCCCTCCGCCCGATCCTGAAAAGCGGGGCAACCACATCAGTGCCCAGCTCCTGCGTGATGCCCTCCAGCTCAAATTCCGCGCGGGTGCCGGACCCTTCCGCGGCTTTGCCAATATCGCGATTGAGCCCCGCGCCTATCAGTTGGTGCCCTTGCTCATGGCGCTGCGCCAACAAGTCGTCCGCCTGCTCATCGCAGATGATGTCGGCATCGGCAAAACCATCGAAGCCGGACTCATCGTGCGGGAGCTGTTCGACCGTGGGGAGATCCACCAATGCGCCGTGCTCTGCCCGCCCCACCTTGTGGATCAATGGCAAAGCGAGCTCGAACGGCACTTCAATATCAAAGCCAGCGCGCTTACTCCATCCACTGCCACTTCCCTCGAGCGACACCTCCCCAGTGGCAAATCGCTCATCGACCACTATCCCTTCCTGGTCGTGAGCCTCGACTACATCAAAAGCGACCGCCACCGCTCCCACTTCCTGTCCATCGCTCCCGATTGCATTGTGGTCGATGAGGCCCACACCTGCTCCACCGGCAGGCAGGGCAAACAACTCCGCTTCGAGTTACTCAAACGCCTCTCCGAAAAAGATGACCGTCACCTCATCCTCCTGACCGCGACCCCGCACTCCGGAGACGAGCTCGCCTTTTATAACCTCCTTTCGATCCTCCATCCCGATTTCCAGCACATTCACGAAGTCTCCGAGGAAGAACGCCGACGCCTGCGCGAGCGGCTCGCTCGCCACTTTGTACAACGCCGGCGCAAGGACATCGAAGAGTGGCAGGATACCTCCGTCTTTCCCGCACGCTTCACGAAGGAGATCACCTACGAGCTCTCGGGCGACTGGGGCGCTTTCTTCGACCTCGTCCAGGATTACTGTCTGCGGCTCGCCGAGCGGATCGACCGCGAAAGCAGCTCCGCCCGCCACGTCATCTGGTATGCCACCCTCGCTCTGTTGCGCTGCGTCGCCTCTTCTCCCGCTGCCGCGGTGAAAGCGCTCAACACCCGCCTCGAGGGCACCGAGGAAGAGCTGCGCAACCTCACCGACGACAGCCGCATTCAGGATGGCGAAGCCGATGACCTTTCCCTCAACGACCTTGAGCCCGCCGCCGCCTGCGACCATGCCAGTGAGCTTCAGGCCCTCATCGCCCAAGCCGAATCCCTGAGCGGGCGCTCGGGCGATCCTAAACTCGCCGCACTCATGCACCACCTCGAAGAACTGCTGCGCGACGGATTCCGCCCGGTGGTATTCTGCCGGTATATTGCCACGGCCCACTACGTTGCGGCCCACCTGCGCACCCATTTCAAAAAAGCGACGGTCGATGCCATCACCGGCGAATTCACGCCTGAGGAACGCGAGCAACGGGTGCAGGATCTCGGCACTGCGCCCCAGCCCATTCTCGTCGCCACCGACTGCCTATCCGAGGGCATCAACCTTCAGAAGGACTTCAATGCGGTGGTCCACTACGACCTCGCATGGAATCCCACCCGCCACGAACAACGCGAGGGCCGTGTCGACCGCTTCGGCCAAGGCCACCCCGAAGTCCGCTGCACCCTCCTCTGGGGTCAGGACAACCCGGTGGACGGCTTCATCCTCAATGTCATTCTCCGGAAGGCTGAGGCCATCAAGGCCGAACTGGGTGTGCTCGTTCCCATGCCAGCGGATGAACAGCGCCTCAACAACGCCCTCATCAAAGCCGCGCTTCTAAAGCGCAAACGCAGCCCGAATGCCCGCCAGATGGAGCTGTTCGAAGGGCTCGAACCCGAGCTCAAGCCCATTGAGTCCGAGTGGGAAAACGCCATGGAAAAAGCCCGCGCCAACCGCACCATCTTCGCCCAGCGCAAACTCAAACCCGAAGAGGTCCTCCCCGAATGGCGCCGCCAACTCGATGCGATCGGCGACGAAGCCTCCATCCACCGTTTTGTCAAAACAGCCCTCATCCGCCTCAACGCACCCCTCGATCCCCACGGCAAGTCATGGCGGCTGCAGATACAGTCACTCCCGCCCTCAGTGAAGGATCGCCTCGCCGAAGAAGGGATCGACAAGCCACTCATTCTCGACTTCCAGTGCCGCCCCGAACCGGGAGCCACCCTGATTCACCGCACCCATCCCCTCGTTGCCACCCTCGCCGACTACTTGCTGGAAGGCGCCCTGCAGGAGGACCACGCACTCGCCGCCCGTTGCGCCGTTACCATCACTGCCGATGTGGAGGTCGCCACCAGTATCTACCTGCTGCGCCTGCGCCACCAGCTCCGCTATACCCGCCGCCGCCTCCCCCGGACCCTCATGGCCGAAGAGACCCTTGCCATCGCACTCCAGGGTCGGCGTGATCCACAATGGATCGAAGGAGAACCAGTCAAAGCCCTCCTCGACATCCACCCCAGCGGCAACCCCGCACCCGGCACCTCCCTCAGCGAGCTCACCCAAGCCCTCGAGCGCTTCACATCCCAACGCTCCCGCTTTGAAGCACTCGCCCGCCAACGCGCTGACCAACTCCTCGCCGACCACCAGCGTGTCCGCGAAGCAGCAAAGGACGTCGGCACCTACGAAGTCTCCCCCTGCCTCCCCATCGACCTGATGGGCGTCTATGTACTCCTGCCGGACTCGCTCTGAAAGATTATGAAAAGGTCCAAGGTCCAAGGTCCAAGGTCCAAGGTCTAAGGTCTAAGGTCTAAGGTCTAAGGTCCAAGGTCTAAGGTCCAAGGTCTAAGGTCCAAGGTCTAAGGTCCAAGGTCTAAGGTCCAAGGTCTAAGGTCCAAGGTCTAAGGTCTAAGGTCCAAGGTCTAAGGTCGGGGGTCGCATCAGGTAGATTTCGATCATGAGGGAAGAGAAATGGAGCAGCCTAATTAAGAAATCCTTTAGAATAACTTGAATCGGTCGATAATTTGGTATCATATGATACTAACCCTCCCCGATCCAATGAAACAGAATGCACCGACACACCCACAAGGAACTGGCTGGAAAGCTCAAGGCTGCCATGGCGGCCTTCGAAGCCAACCGGGTCGCCTATGTGGAAGAGGAGAGGCTGCCCTGCGAGATCGATCAACTGGAGCTTGGCAGCCTCCAGGATTACAAGGATTTGCTTTATGAGTGCATCCAAATTGCGCTCGACGATCCCGTAACCTGTTTTCAACCCCCTGCTCAGAAATCAACCCGTCATCAACTGACCCAAGGGCTCCCCATGTGGGGCTTTGAGGTCACAGGCTACGAAGCCTTCCCGACCAAGCGCATCTATTTCAAGTTTTCCCTGAAAGAAACCAAAACTGGCCAGTATTACTGCCACGTCAGTTGCCATGAAAGTACCAAAGACCCGAAAAAAACTTAAACGAGGCATCGCTCAGGTATTGCCGGCGCAATGCCTGTACTGCGATTCGGATCAGGGATTCGAAACCCCTATCGTCACGCGCAAACTGCCCTTCCGGGATTGCACGCTAGAGGTCTCCTTTGAAGTAACCCAATGCAAGGCATGTGGGGAGACCTTCCTGAGCGAGCCGCAGGCAGAGGCTCAGTTGAAGCAGACCGTTGCCGCTTACCAAAAGGAAGCCGGGTTGTTCACGGCGGCGGAGTTGATTGCCAGACGCCATGCGCTAGGGCTTCGATCGCAGCAAAAGCTCGTGGATGCCTCGTCCGGGGCCATCGCCATTGCTACCCTCAAGCGCATCGAGGCCGGACAGTGGGTGCAGGACAAGACGACCGACATCGCGATCCGAGCCACTCTCGAAACCTTGGAGCAGCAGCAAGCGGATGCAGAACTACAGCGGATCTGCAACCAAGCGATGCAGGGAGGAGCCGGAACCGCCGTCACCGAGATCGCCCGTTCCTGCTTTGATTGGTCGAAGATGTCGGACATGAGAACGATGGTATGGACGATTTGTGTATCTGACGCTCAGCCAAATGAGCCCAAAAACGTCCGGACTTGGGAGGACTATGCCTCTGCCGACGAAGACTCAAATAATCTTGTTCCATGTTAAGCCCCATTCAGCTGATCGATCATCGCTTTGGAGAGATCCACCTGGTTCCCACCCTGAACCTGACGGCGCCGGAACGGGAGCAGCGGGTGGTGGCGTGCCGACATGAGCTCGGGTGGCAGCAGTCTGATGAGGATTCGCGGCGGTGGCGGCTGCGGCTACGGGTGGAGCTATTGCTGCCAAAGCAAACGCACCGTGCGCCCTATACTGGTGTCGTGGAGGTAATCGGTGAATTCCAGATCCACGCGGACTTCCCGTCCGATAGGCGGGAATCCCTCGCCAGAATGAGCGGTGGCGCCATGCTTTACAGCGCCATCCGGGAGTGGGTCTGCACCCTCACCAGCCGTTCCATAAATGGCATGATAGAGCTGCCTTCATTGGATCCTCGCTGCTTCCTGCAGCCGCCCGATGATCCACAGCATGACAAACAGTCCTAGCGGATGCACCGATGCAGTTATCTTTGTTTTAGAGACGATATTGCGCACAATAGTTGACTTAATTGCATTATTGTAACTATTACACAGCATGATCATTGACTTCTCGGTCAAGAACTACCGTTCATTTCGGGGAGAGCAGAAGCTTTCCTTTGTTGCCAACACCCGCGACGACACGTTGATGGGAGCGCTCATGGACCCTGGATTAGCTGGAGCCGAGTTTGCAAAAATCCGCCTATTGAAGGGGCTGGTGATTTATGGAGCCAATGCCGCGGGAAAGACGAATACCCTCCGGGCACTGGCCTACCTGACATGGTTTGTGGAACACTCCGCAACCAGTCTGAACGAAGGGGATGCCACCGGAGTGGAGCCGTTCTGTCTCGCTGACGCAACCCAAAAGGAGCCAACGGAGTTTATCCTGCGTTTTGTGGTCGATGGGGTTCGCTACCATTTCGTTCTGGTGCTCAACAACGAACGCGTGCTTTTTGAAAGCCTTTCGGCCTTTCCAAAGGGACGGGAACAAGTTTGGTATGAGCGTTCGATTGATGAGGAAAGTGGAGAATATACATGGGAACCCAGTCGTCCCACCGACTACAAACGGGATGGGAGCCTGGTGAAATTCACGCGGAGCAATGCGCTCTACCTCTCGACGGCGGTCAAATTCAACGACGATCAATTGAGGCCGGTGTATCTCTGGTTCAAGGAACGGATCACCATGCTGCGCCTGAATGCGGATTTTCCTCCGTTTTCGCCCGGATTTACAGGAAAAATGCTTATGCAGAGTGCCAACCGGCGGGCACAGGTGACCCGCTTGATGCAACATGCGGATATGGGAATCCTTTCGGCCAAAGCCACTGAACGGCAAGTGACGTCTGCAGAGTTACCACCGGGGATCCCCGAAGACATCCGCAACCAGATCCTCGAGCGCAAGCATATGGACATCTCACTGGGGCACCGCGGAGACAACGGGCGGGAGTATACACTGAAATGGGAAGATGAGTCATCGGGAACTCAGAAGTTCTTCGCGCTGGCCGGCCCATGGCTGGATATTCTGGAGAAAGGACGTATTGCCGGGCTGGATGAGATCGAATCGAGTATGCACCCGCTGATGGTGCATGCCCTGTTGAGCCTGGTTTTCAGCAATACTACCAACGCCAATGGGACCCAACTCATATTTACCACACACAATCCTTTGCTGCTGGACACCGGATTGATCCGCAGGGATCAGGTTTGGTTTGCGGACAAGGATGAGACAGGGGCAACTTTCCTGTATCCTCTGACCGATTACAAACCACGCAGGCAGGAATCGTTGGTTCGGGGATACCTCGCCGGACGCTATGGAGGGGTGCCTTTCATTCCCGAAGGACTGATGGCGGACAATCTGAAGCATAGCGAGACCGCAAATTCTGGAGCATAGCCGGATGGCATCCCACCCATACAGGAGAAAAGCGGACAACACCCCGAAGTCGTTTCGACGGGTGCAGGGCAATACGACCCAGCCCGGTGCTTCGATCCTGGTTGTGACAGAGGGACTGAACACCGAGCCCGTCTATTTTGAGAGTGTCCGCCGAGTATTAGCGACCCATATTTTGGAGCTGGTGACCTATGGAGCTGGGAGAGGAGACCCACGGAAGTTGGCGGAAGTCGCACTGGAAAAACGGGATGAGCGGCGGCGGATGGCAAAAAAAGGAAAACTGAGCCTACACCAACTCGAGGACTTCGATGAGGTGTGGATTGTATTCGATGCCGATGTGCTGTCTCTGCAAAAACTGAACGAGGGTCTTGCCTATTCCAAAATCAATGGGATCCGGTGCGCCTTGAGTGAGCCTTGTTTTGAATACTGGCTATTGCTCCACAACAGGGATCACTATACCACAGCAAACATGGATCGATGTGCCAATGTGATACCCTACCTTCAGCGGGCCTTTGGGTGGCAGCATTACGACAAATCCCTTAAGGAAAGCAGGACGCTGATTGAGCCGCTGGTTACTCGGGAGCATCTGGTTACAGCAATTAAGGCGGCAGAACGGGTGAGGTATCATCATAAAGAAGCGGGAACGGCATTTCCCCATAATCCGTCAACCGATATTGACCGATTGATCGGTGCAATCAATGCGTCACTGCCTCCCTCCAGAAAAATACACTGACATTCGAAAATGCGAGTCACCCCAATTCCCATATCAACCACCATCCT
>Ga0123335_1006500_pt1 | contig 13588 bp, 10 predicted proteins | sample BiotimSIPDNA_2_FD_89707 | JGI IMG/M metagenome (GOLD analysis project Ga0123335, IMG submission 89707) | Anaerobic biogas reactor microbial communites from Washington, USA - Biogas_R2 time_0 SIP DNA | ecosystem: Engineered > Bioreactor > Anaerobic > Unclassified | place: Washington, USA... | reverse complement strand
CACCCCGAAGATGACCCCGGCATCGACCCATTCCTGAAGCAGAAGGGTGATCACGGTGGCAGCCAGGAGGATATAGACCAGAGGCTGGTGAAACTGGAGGAGGAAACGAAGCAGCGGGCCCTTCCCCTTCTTCGTCGTCAGAACATTGTAGCCGAATTGTTCACGCCGGTGATCGACCTCGAAGAGATCAAGTCCCTGATCCTTATTGCCGTCCAGAAGATCGATCACTTCCTCGGCCGGAAGGTAGTGCCAGTGGCGCCCGATCAGATTGTCCATAGTTCTGCGCTCCTTTCAACTCTTAAGAGGTTGGGAAAACAGGATGTTCAGAACTCTTTTTATTATAACACGATATGAAGTTTGAAAAATTGACTTGTCGTTAAAAAACCGGCTACACTGAACCCTGATTATGATAATGGCATAGAATGTGATGAAGGTATTTGAATATTAATCTTTATATTACAGAATATGGTTTTGTAAATCAACTTCTCTATATGCCTCCCGGCCGTTTCCGTCGTTTAACGGGCGGTTTCCCTCGGCGTTGAAATCGAAAGAAAACAATCTCTCTTCCGTCCCTTCGTGTCCCTCTTTTCTTTCATCCCGAAAGCGTCGCTTCTTCTCCATCTACAGAATAATCTATCGAATATCTTATCTTTTTCTGTTTTTTCTTGACATGGCCCTTGAAAATCTTTATTTTCCTACAAGAATTATTCTAACATGAAATGTTTCTACTGAAATGATCCATCATTAAACTTGGGAGGGAAAACGCCTGCAAATATCGAATATCAAGTTATGCGCGCTTTGCGTTCTGTCGTCCGGACAGTGGACTTTAAGCAATTCCACAAAATACATGTTCCCCCGCCAACAAAGTCATCGTTCGTAAAGCGCGAACATCCCGAAAAGAAAGGATTCCGTATGCTGACTCAATCCCAGCACAAAATACTCAATGAAATCGATGGAAGTTCGGTCCGCAACTGGAAGGATTGGAAGTGGCAGTTGAGACACTGCATAAAAGATCTGGACACGTTCGAGACACTTCTTGACATCCGCTTGCCGGAAACCCTGCGCCGGCAGTTCAAATTGATCGTCGAAAAATTTCCCATGTCGATAACGCCTTATTATCTCTCCCTGATTGACACGGAAGATCTGGAAAATGATCCGGTTTTCAAACAAAGCTTCCCTGCAATCAACGAATTGGATGTTCAGTCAACGGACATGTCGGATCCTCTGCATGAGGATCGGGACAGCCCGGTACCGGGTTTGACACACAGGTATCCGGACCGTGTTTTGCTGCTGATCAGTAACACTTGTGCCATGTATTGCCGTCACTGCACAAGAAAGCGCCGCGTGGGCGATCGGGATACAATTCCCAGCCGTGAGCAGATCATGAAGGGAATCGAATACATTAGAGACACACCGCAGGTCAGGGATGTCCTTTTAAGCGGTGGTGATCCCTTTCTCCTGTCGACGGATTACCTTGACTGGATTCTCATCGAATTGAAGAAGATCGAGCACGTCGAAGTCATAAGGATCGGAACACGTACGCCTGCCGTACTTCCCTATAGAATTACCGATGAACTGGTTGAAATGCTGAAAAAACATCATCCTCTCTGGATAAACACCCATTTCAACCACCCCAGGGAATTAACGGCCTCTTCAAGAGCCGCCCTCAGAAAACTTGCAGATGCCGGGATACCCCTCGGCAATCAATCGGTTCTGTTGTCTGGGGTCAATGACTGTCCCCGGATCATGCGTTCCCTGGTCCATAAACTCGTCGCTAATCGTGTCCGGCCTTACTATCTCTATCAATGCGATCTGTCCGAAGGGCTCAGTCATTTTCGAACTCCCGTAGGAAAGGGAATTGAAATTCTCGAAAGCCTGATAGGCCACACAAGCGGCTTCTGCGTTCCGACCTATGTGATCGATGCCCCGGCCGGTGGAGGAAAAATTCCGGTCATGCCGAACTATCTCATCTCCTGGTCCACAAACAAGGTGGTTTTACGGAATTATGAAGGAGTCATAACCACTTACAAGGAACCCGATTCTTACGAACCCACTTTCTGCGACCGGAACTGCAAGGACTGCAACCTCCAGCTCTCACTCGAAGACGCGGGTGAATTCCGTGCCGTAGGCATAGAAAAACTGCTGGCCGACTACGACGACACCATTGCCCTGGTTCCCAGGAATAACGATCGCCACAGGAGAAGAGGATGAACTCCTTCGTAAAAAATTCTCTGCCGGACCGGATAGAAAAGCTTCCCTGCGGCTCCATCATCCAGCATGGTCCATACAACGAGCGGATATACCTGCTGAAATTGGGAGGAGACGCTACAGGGCTTCTCCCTTTCGTTCTGGTTGCAATGGCGAAGGGATACAATTATTCGAAGATATTTGTGAAAGTTCCCTCAGGTTTTTTAAAAAAATTTTCCAAGGCGGGTTATGTCGAGGAGGCCTCCATCCCCGGATTGTACAACGGCTCAGATACAGGAACGTTCATGGGGTATTATCTGAAAGAGCAGCGTGCCTCCGAACGGGACGCGGCAACTCTGAATGCGATTCTTCATCTTGCAATCAGCAGATCCGAAACACCCGTGACGCCACTGGATGCGAAACGGTTCATAATCCGCAGCTGCACGGAAAGCGATATCGATCAAATGGCCGCCATCTATCGGACTGTTTTTCCTACCTATCCGTTCCCGATTCATGACCCCTCGTATCTGCTCGATACGATGCGGAGCCACGTCGCTTATTTCGGGATCGAAACGGACGGGAAGCTGGTGGCGCTCTCTTCCGCTGAAATGGACAAGTCCGCTCAAAATGTAGAAATGACTGATTTTGCGACACTTCTTCAATGGCAGAGAAACAGTCTGAGCCTGCATCTGCTTGCCCGCATGGAAAAAGAGATGAAGCAGGAAGGCATAAAAACGGCGTATACCATTGCCCGTGCCATGTCTCCGGGAATTAACGTTACATTTTCCAGACTCGGCTATGCCTATGGAGGAAGGTTAAAAAACAACACCAATATTTCCGCGCAAATCGAGAGCATGAACGTCTGGTACAAAAAACTCTCTTAGCTTTTCAATTTATTCCGTTCCATTCCATTCCGGAATTTTTGTCAAGCACAGAAAAATCGGGTAACTACGATGAAGAGATAATAAAAGGATAAGGCTTGATTCAGCCCGAAATCAGAAAGACCGGATGAAGCTATTTAACTTCGATGCAGTCTGTGGAACCTTATCCCCGCCAGAAAGAGGAAGGTTTATGTACGCAAAGGCATCTGAATTGCTAAAAAACATCCGGTTGCAGGCACTGCTGATCATCCTCAAGGCCCGAAAATTATCCGTTTGCTTCCTTCCGTTTGCCGCCTTCCTGCTCGCGTTGCCGTCCCCAAACGCGGTTGCCGATAATGCAGGTTCAATGAAGCAGTTCCAAAAATGTCTGTCACGCCTCGAAAATACGGCCATCGAAAGCGGCGTTTCTTCTCAAACCGTGAAATCGGCGCTGGAAAGTATACAGTGGCTCGAGGACGTGATCAGAGCCGATCGCAGCCAGCCCGAGTTCCATTTGACCTTCTGGCATTACCTGGAAAGTCGTGTCACCGATGCCCGCGTCGAACGCGGACGTGAAATGTACCATGCGCATTACAACCTGTTGCACAAAATTTACCTGCGCTATGGCGTACCCCCTCATTACCTTGTCGCCCTCTGGGGCATGGAAACGAACTACGGCAGCAACTTCGGTTCCGTGCCACTTATGAGCGCGCTGGCAACACTCGCATGCGGCCGGCGGCGCAGTAATATGTTCACCCGCGAGTTTATCAGCGCGTTACTCATCCAGGAAAACGGCGCGATGGATCTCGCCCGTTCAAAAGGATCGTGGGCCGGCGCGATAGGCCATATGCAGTTCCTGCCCTCAACCTGCCTCAAGCACGCCGTCGACTCCGACAAGGACGGCAGGATAGATCTGTTCGGCAGCCTGCCGGATGCGTTCGCTTCAGCAGCAAACTACCTCCATCGATCCGGCTGGAAAAAAGGAAAGCGTTGGGGCCGTGAAGTGCTGATCCCGCTCAATTTTAATTACGTGCTTGCTGGTCTCGGAACGAATAAAAGTGTGAACGAATGGCGCGCGCTCGGTTTGGTTGACGCCTCTGGTGAACCTTTGCCGGAGTCCGACATCGAGGGCTCTCTTCTGCTGCCGATGGGACATAATGGTCCGGCGTTTCTCGTCTACCGGAATTTCCACATCATCAGGAAGTGGAACGCCTCGATCAGTTTCGCGCTTACCGTCGGTCACCTCGCCGATCGCATCGCCGGCATGGACGGGCTGACCACAAAATGTCCAGACCATCTGCGCCCCCTGTCCACAGCGGAAGTCAGAGAAATCCAGGAACGGCTGAACCGCCTGGGTTATGAGAGCGGAGAGGTGGACGGTCTCGTCGGCCGCCGGACACGAGCCGCAGCACGCGCCTTCCAGGCCGAAGCGGGGTTGCCGGCGGACGGCTATCTGACGCACGAATTGATGGAAATGTTGCAACATGCGGAAAGGAATCGGGCTTTTTAAGGACAGGACATGATTTTTCAATAAATTTTTTTAAAATTACAATGAAGGAGGCAGCAATGGACATTCAAGGCATGTTCGAACAGATTATTCAGTCACTTGGCAATTATGTCCCCAACATTCTCGGAGCATTGGCCATTCTCATCGTAGGCTGGTTGCTTGCGCTCATCGTCTCGGCTGCTGTAAGAGGGATTCTCAAGCGGACGGATTTTGACAACAGAATCGCGGGGAAAATTTTCGGGGATCAGGCTGTCAAAACGATGAATTTGGAGGTCGTCGTCGCCAAAGTATTCTAATGCTTTTTGTGTTGCTGGCTTTCTTCCAGACACTCAAACTGACGATTGTGACCGAACCCATCAACAATCTGCTCAATCGCTTGTTTGCCTATATCCCACAGTTCATCGGCGCGGTGGTTCTGCTGTTGATCGCCTGGATTTTAGCCAGCATGGTGCGGTTGGCATCAGTAAAAATCTTACAGACCGCGAGACTGGATGAACGCCTGGGAGCAGCGGAAGAGGGTCGACGCTCCTTTGCAAAGACTCTGGGAGATGCTCTTTACTGGCTTATCTTTCTGTTATTCCTGCCTGCCATTCTGGACGCTTTAATGCTGTCGGGATTATTGCAGCCTGTGCAGGCAATGCTGGATAAACTGCTCGGATTCCTGCCGAACATACTTGCAGGCGCCGTTATCATACTGGTTGGCTGGTTTGCAGCCCGACTGGTGCAGCGAATCGTAACGAACCTGCTCGCTGTCACGGGCATTGACCGGTTGAGTGAACGGCTTGGAATGGACTCGGTGCTGGGCGAACAGAGGCTCTCAGGTGTCCTGGGTTGGATTGTTTACGCACTCATCATTCTTCCCGTCGCCATTGCAGCCCTGAACGCTCTGGCACTGGATGCGCTGACCCGGCCCGCCAGCGATATGTTGAATCTTATCCTGAGTGCGATTCCCAATATCTTTGCCGCAGCGATCGTAATCATCATCGCGTACGCGGTCGGAAACATGGCCGCGACACTCATCACCAACATTCTGGTCAAGATTGGATTTAATCGAATCCTTCCGTTGATCGGCATCGGGAAGGAACCTGAAAAAGGTCAACGAACTCCCGCCCAGGTGGTCGGCACCATCGTGCTGGCAGCCGTCATGATTTTCGCAGCCATGGAGGCGGCCAATCTGCTCGGTTTTGAAATGATGGGAACGCTGGTTTCCGGCTTCCTGGTGTTCGCGGGACAGATATTACTTGGCCTGGTCATCATTGCAATAGGCATGTATGTGGCAAACCTCGTTGCTGAACTCATTCGATCCAGCGGTGTGATGCATGCCCGCTTCCTGGCTCTGGTTGCCCGCATAGCCATCCTGTTGCTGGCAGGAGCCATGGGATTGGCGCGCATGGGACTTGCGGACGAAATCATTTCGCTGGCATTTGGCTTACTGTTCGGTTCCATTATGGTGGCTGCAGCGATCGCTTTCGGAATAGGGGGACGGGATTTTGCGGCAAGGCAACTCGATTCCTGGAGCAAAGCTTTACAAAAGGAAAAGTAAACACTACGCCCTGAGGTGTCGACAATCCAGTGCAGAAAGACTCCTGAACAGGTCCCGGGCTCTGCCCGAATTGCTCAGGAGTCTTTCTTGATTTACGATAGACAGGGCGGGTGAATTTCAGCCGCAATGTTCTTTTATTCAAGGTTCGTCTATTTCCGGATGGGTTTGAGCCAGAGGATCCCATATGGTTCGAGAACAATCTTAAGGTTATCCTTCAGGGCTTCCCACGGCATTTCACTTAGAAGATCCTCCCAGTGCCGTTCCTTTGCCCCCGCGAGAGAAAGTGGAACATCCAGACTAACTTGCTTATCCGTCACATTGGTTATGGCGAGGAGGTGATCGTTCCCTTCAGGTGAAGACCGCACGACGGCAAAGACGTCCGGCGACAGAAGCAAGATCTTTTGTAATCCGCGGGGATGAAAAGCTCTTTGCTGTGTTCGCACGAGATAGAGTCTGCTGCTGTGAAAGCGAAGAAGAGACAATTTTGAATTGGGATCAGCCAACTCCCTTGCCACATCTTCGCTGCTGATGAACCCACGGTTCACATCCCGTTTGACCCCCGTTCTATCAACCCGTTGATGGTCGTTGGCCGTCCCCATGAAGCCATGAACATAGATACCCGGAACCCCCTGAATGACAAGGGCGATGCTGCGCGAGGCAACGTACCGCTTCACCTGCCCCGCCATGTCTGTCAGGTCACGATCATCATTGATGGCACTCCACCACGTGCTTTTGATCTCATAGGGTTCCCGGGTCAGATCTTCCGCCGTCTTATAGGAAATATATGCCCCCCGATCACCTGCCGTCCTGATGAGAAAGGCGACTTCTTCCCAGGAGAGGATCTCCTTGGCGCCCATCAACCCGATACCGTCATGTGTATCGAGAATGTTGAAGAAGGTCGCCATGTCAGACGGAGGCTTGATGCTCGCGGCCCACCTGGAAATGGCACAGCTGTCTCCCCTGTAAAAGGTGTGCAGGACAAGGGCAGGAAGGGCAAAGTTGTAGACCATGTGCGCTTCATCACAGCCATCGCCGAAATAGGAGATATTCTTCTCATGGGGCATGTTGGTCTCCGTTACCAGCGCCACACCGGAACCAACGCTGTCTACCACGTCGCGAAGAAGCTTCACGACCTCATGAGTCTGCGGCAGGTTGACGCTTTCGGTTCCGGGTTCCGCCCAGATATAAGTGACTGCATCCAGACGAAGGATATCCGCCCCGTTTCTTACATAAAAAAGTAAGCTGTCCAGCACCTGCAGCAGAACTTCAGGATTCCGGAAATTGAAATCGATCTGATCCTCGGAGAAGGTTGTCCACACCCATTTCGATCCGTTGATGGTATCGAATCTCGTGAGGATGTCCGATGTCCTTGGACGGAAAATTTTCCTTCTTTGATCAGGTGTAAGGTCATCGGCGGAATCGTAAGCGATGAAGAAATCCAGATAACGGGCATTTCCATTGAGGAATTCTTTGAACAGTTCGCTCCGCGAGGACACATGGTTGAGGACGGCATCGAACATCAGATCATAGCGGCGCTTTTTCTCCCGGATATCCGCCCAGGATCCCAGTTCCGGATCGACCAGTTTGAAGTCCACAACGGCAAAACCGCGATCCGAAGAATAAGGAAAGAAGGGAAGGATATGAAGCGTATTGATGATGTCGCAGATGTATGTGTTCACGAAATGATGCAGAGTCGAAAGCGGAGTTTTTTGCCGGCCTTTGACGATATCTCCATACGTGATCAGGATCATATCCTTCTCAGAAAAACGCTCTATGGGATCGTAGTCCTGTTCTTTTTCGATCATCTCCGGAGGTTTGTGCGCGTAGTGCACTTTCAGGATTCGTTCCAGTTCCGGCATGTATGCGTTGGCCAGCTTCTCTCCAAATAGAAACCGGAGTCTGCCGTGTATGCGCCTGCGCGTGTCCGGGGCCAGCTCGTAGAGTGGCCTTGTATAATCCGGTTCCGGATCGTAAAACGTGCGCTTTCTTGGATAATCGGTGTACGTTTCGACTCTTCGTCTCTTTTTCATCCCGTTTATTGCCCGTTCGCTTCTTTTCATGCCTTTTATGATGCTTCCAGACAGGTTATTCCCGGAAACGCGGCATATTCTGCGTTGCTTCCACCACTTTCAGCTCAAAGGGTCTGCTCGCCTCACCAAAATAGACCGTGCTGTGCGGGAAGGGGATTTCGATGCCCCGGGCATCGAAGGCATACTTGATCCGGCGTAGAAATTCCCGGCCTACGAACCACTGCTGCAGGGGTTTTGTTTTGATGCGGCCCTTGATGACAACGGATGAATTGTCCAGCTTGTCCACGCCGAAAATCTCCACGGGCTCGATAATCAGCGGGCCGTACGTTTCATCACTCTGGAGGCCTTCACCCACTTCCCGGATGACGCCGACGACCTGGTCGGTGTCTTCCTTGTAGGCAACCCTCAGGTTGAAGACATAGCCGGACCACGTTTTGCTCATATTGCTCAGAGAGGTCACCGTGCCGTTGGGAAACACATGGACAACCCCTTCCAGGTCGCGGAGCACGATGGTCCGGAAATTGAGTTGCTCCACCAGCCCTCCTGTCTTGTTCACAATGGCCACGTCGCCGACGCGCACCTGATCCTCGAGAATGAAGAAAAAGCCGGATATGACATCCCGCACCAGGTTCTGGGCGCCGAAACCTACGGCAAGTCCCACAATACCGGCGCTGGCAAGAATGGGGCCGATTTCAAAACCGACCTCCTTGAGAATGGTCAGCACCACCACGATTCCCAGCGCGATCATCAAAGCCTGCCTGATGAGATGGGTAAGGGTTTCTGCCCGCCTGGAGGATTCTTCCGTGAGTTCCCCGGCAAACCGGCTTTTCTCCAGCAGATGAACCTTCATCTTGTTGAGCATCTTTTTAAGAATGGCGAAAACGATCCAGGCCAGGACAAGAATGAGCACAATACGAACCACACCAATGGCGAGCGCCTGCACCGGAATGTTTTTTAACAATTCAGAAATTTCTGCGTACATACAACCTCCTCCATCTGTTATTGTTTCCTTTTACCAGTAAAATTCCCATTGCCGGCAGGTATTCGCAATTTCTTCGCTACTTGTCCTTTTTTTCGCATTCTTTGTCCAATCTTTATTATTCGTCAAGGAACGAAATTAATTTCTGAGGTTTTCCACTTTCACAAGAGTATGGATCCAGCCGAACGGCAAGAGCCACTCAGAATCACCGCTGCTTCGGCTTCTGTTTCCTCCACCGATTCTTTACCGGTCACTGATTAATGTGGAGTGCAAAAAAAGAAGACGGAATAGTCTGTGATCTGTGTGTGGGATAGGAGGGGAACCTTCAGGCAGGTCTGTTGTTCATCTTTTCCGAATCCCCGTTCGGCGAGGGGACAAAGAACTCAGCCTGTGGAAAATCCTTCAGGTTCTGAGCGATGCCTGCCTGCAGGAAAGAATTGACCCACTTGATAATATCGTGCTTCCTGATGGATCGTCTGAGCCTTCGCATCCGAATCTGGCGTTCTTCATATTCCATAACGAAGGCGGTATGGATCGTATCCGCCACTTGCCGCCTGTCATAGGGATTGACCAGGAGCGCATCGTGGTAGAGCTGGGAAGCGGCGCCGGCAAATTCACTCAGAATAAGGACGCCTTTTTCCTCGATATTGCTCGCGCAGTATTCCTTGGCGATGAGGTTCATCCCGTCTTTCAACGGGGTAACCAGTGCAATCTCGCAGGTTTTGTAATAAGCGAGAAGTTCCTGGCGTGGCAATGATCGATATACATAATGGATCGGCATCCAGCCGATCTCGGTGAATTTCCCGTTGATCTCTCCCACGATGCGCTCGATCTCCTGTTTGAGATTTCCATATTCTTCCACGCCCACCCGACTGGGAACCACGACCTGGATCAAAGTGACCTTTTTGCGCATGTCCGGATAGCAGGCCAGGGCATGTCCGAATGCCAGCAGGCGCTCGGGAATGCCCTTGGTATAATCAAGGCGGTCCACACCCAGGATCAGTTGTCTGTTGGGAAGGTTGGAATGGAGGATCCATGCCGCTTCAGCCACTTCATCGGTTCTGGCAAGCTCTTCGAACTCGTTGAAATCGATGCTGATGGGAAATGCTCCCACGAGAGTTTCCCTGTCCGGCAGAAGAATTCTGCTCATATATCTTGATTTCATGACCTTGTAACGGAAGAGGGCACGCACGCACCCGATGAAATTCCGCAGATCTCTGACGGTCTGAAAACCAATCAGATCATATGCCAGAAGCGCCTCCAGGATTTCGAACCGCCAGGGAAGCTTAAGGAAAATATCGAGGGGGGGAAAAGGAATGTGGAGAAAAAAACCTGTCCGGCGTTTAATCCCCAGGCGTTTAAGCTCCCTGCCGACCAGGATGAGCTGGTAGTCCTGAACCCACACGTAATCGCTCTCTTCCGTGTTCTGAACGACGGCCTGCGCGAATTTCCGATTTACCTGTTCATAGCACGTCCAGTAAGCGGGATCGAACCGACACCGCGAAAAGAGGTCGTGGAACAGAGGCCAGAGGACCTCGTTGGAAAAGCCGTGATAGTACTTTTTCACTTCGTCTCGCGACAGATTCACCGGCTTCAGGGAGTAACCCGTCTCCCGGGTCCCCCGTGAAAGCAGATCCGCAAGGAGAGGGCCTGCCGGGGTTTCCTCGGCATTTGTGCCGACCCAGCCGATCCATATCCCGTCACGATTTTTGAGGACAGGCCCCAAGGCCGTCACCAGCCCCCCCGATCCCGGTTCAATCTCCCATTTTCCCCGTTTCGCTTTTTTCAGAACGATGGGGAGACGGTTCGATATCACGGCTAACCTTCGCGTTTCCATGTCACTCCTCCGGATAATCCCTCCGGGGCGAGAGCGGCCCATCCCCGGAGAAAGTCTTTAACTGCCTGAATATCAGGAAGGAACCCTGATGCGGATGTGGGTGCGTCGGGATGACCGACCCGAATTCCTATCCCCCGTCCTTTGAGAAATCTGAATGCGTCTTCGTCGGTTTCATCGTCCCCGATGTAAACGGAGAAGGCGTCGTCAGGCTGACGGGAAAGGATGATCTGCAGGGCGCTTCCCTTGTCCATGCCGGGGCACCGAAGCTCCACCCCGCCGTTGAACCGTCTCACTTCAAGGTTGTGCGCGAGGGCAATGGGCGTCCAGTTTTCCATGGCCCACCCCTCCATGGACAGTGCCTCATTTTCCGGCTGGCCGCGGGTATGGAGAGCAAGAGCGGCTATTTTGGCTTCGAGCCGAGAAATCAATCCCCTTCGGAAACCGGTATCCAAAGCCCTGTATAGACCTTCGCGCTGAACGTAAAGAGGTTTCCGTGTCTCCAGGGTCCCATCGGGATAGCGGAACTCGTATCCATGGCTTCCGACCATCATGATGCCCGGTATGTCGAGAAGCCTTGTGAGCTCCGACAGAGGCCTTCCCGAAATCACGGCAACGGCGCCGTTGGTTCTGTCCCGAATTTGTACAATAAGCTCCGGTATTCCGGCCATGGGACGGGCCATCATCCGCGAAACATGAAACGGGGCAACAGTTCCATCATAGTCCAGTGCGAGAAAACCCACCCGTGCGGATCGAAGTTTCCCCCAGAACTCCGGAACGCCGCCGATGGCTATGGGAAAAACAGGAACTGTATTCAAGAGGTTTCGATCCTTTCCTTGTTCTCGAACATGATGGCATGCATCAGGGTAAGATGTTCACGCAGATGCCGCGTAATCAGGAAATTCTCCAGTACGAAATTATGGGCCTTTTCACCCATTTCCTTCAGTTTATCCCGATGTTTCAGAAGATAGCGGATACGAAGTGCCGCGCCCTCGGGCGAAGTAACGAGAAAGCCGGTATGGTGGTCCACCACCTGAAGTCGAATTCCTCCCACATCACCTCCGATTACCGGTTTGCCCTTCCACATCGCTTCCGTGACAGTGAGACCGAAACCTTCCTTAGTGGATTTCTGAATCACGATATCGGAAATCCTCTGAAATGCATTGATCGTCCTGTGATCATCGCTGGGCAGAAGAAGGACATGGATATCCTCGTCATCTCCTGCGTACTCTTTGACCCAGCGGATCATTTCCTCACCTTCAGGGTCATCGGTGGCTCCGCCGCCTGCAAGAATAAGTTGAATCGGGGAATATTCCTTGACCAGCCTGTAGGCCCTGATGACCCCAATGGGATCCTTGAACCGGTCGAAGCGGGATACCTGAGTGATGATGGGCCGTTCCGGATCGAGCCCCCACTTATAATGCATGGCGGCGAGTTCATCCTCTTCCAGTTCTATATTCTTCTCACTCAGGGGATCGATGCTCGGCGCCACAAGATAGAGAGGGTGAGGCAACGGCTGGGCAAATTCGGAAAGCGACCATATGCTCGCAGAGTATGGTTCAAGGAAGTTCCGCAGATATTTCCAGATCGGCCGGAAGGGTCGACTCGCATCGATGTGGCAGCGCCATATCCATTTTCCCCGCCGGTCGGGAATGAAACGCAGAAGTGCTGCAGGCTGCGGATCGTGGATAAAGACGATATCAGCCTCTTCCAGATTCGTTCTTAGAGACTCCGCGTTCATTTCATTGACCCGTTCATATTCCGTCAGATAATCGGGATGCAGTTCGCCTCTTTTGCCCTGAAGCCCATTGTGCATGAGCTTTGTGCACTGGAAGAACAGATCGGTTCCGGTGATGACTTCCCACCGCGCGTCGATGCCCAGCTCCTGCTTCAGGGGGATGAGCCGATGCAGGATCTCCGCAACCCCTCCGCCCTCCCGTGTGGAATTGACGTGAACCACTTTCAAACCCTGGAGATGCTCTCCAAGCTGCTGGAGATGATGAATGACGTCCTCGCCGACGATTTGAGCGTACTGTTCCAGCAGTGTCATGATCAGCCCCGTCTTTCTTTTACGTATGCGGTGAAGACACGTTCCAGCTCATCCCGAAGTTCACGGAGTGTCGTGAAATACGGGTCAATGCCTGCAATGCGCGAAGCGAGTTCCTGATGCTCCTCCTCCAGCCCCATGATCCATTCGCTGAAATCATTCTTGAAATGCGGTGTTCTCCGGCGCGCGTCAATCATGTGATAGAAGATGGTCCCCGGTGACATGTGGACAATATGCGTGCTCAGTTCATCGATTGTCGAAAACCGCCTGCCCGTATCGAAAACCACGATCTGGGAGCGTACAAAATGGAATCCGTGAGAAGGAATGACCCATGCGAGAAGCTCATTCTCATCGAGCCGTTCTTCAATGACCTCGATGAGTTCTCTGCGAAGTTCATTGAGATCCCCGAAATCGGTCGGATCTATGACGGCAAGTCGCTCAGCCAGAGTTTTGTCGTGGAGACTCCGCCATGACCAGATGGCAAAATCATTCTGGTATTGCGGATCGTCAAACCTGGCCCTCAGCAGGCCGCCCCAGAAATGATAATAGATGCAGCCCGTCGGGATGGCCGCCAGTTTTTCCTTGAGCTCACGGAGCGTCT
>Ga0123335_1006499_pt1 | contig 13588 bp, 12 predicted proteins | sample BiotimSIPDNA_2_FD_89707 | JGI IMG/M metagenome (GOLD analysis project Ga0123335, IMG submission 89707) | Anaerobic biogas reactor microbial communites from Washington, USA - Biogas_R2 time_0 SIP DNA | ecosystem: Engineered > Bioreactor > Anaerobic > Unclassified | place: Washington, USA... | reverse complement strand
GCTGAGCTGATTAAAAAATATGTCGAAGGTGCTTTTGTAATTAAAACTATAGTATTGAATGATGCCGAAATGGCTTGCAAAGCATATTTCGGAGATAAGGACGGAATTCTGGCAATTTCCGGGACAGGGTCTTCTTGCTTTGCTCAAAAAGACGGAGCAGGTGAAATGGTTGGAGGATGGGGACATATTTTGGGCGATGAAGGAAGCGGTTATCATACGGTTCTAAATGTTATCAAAAATATAGTTTATAAATATGACAGGGCTCTTCCCTTTGATGATTTAAGCAAGGCTGTAATGGAAGAAATAGGCGGCTCTACACGCTCGGATATAATGAATTTTATATATAATAACGAAAAAAATAAAATAGCAGCGCTTTTTCCCATAATTTCAGATTATGCTGAAAAAGGAGATGCTTATGCAACCATGCTATTAGAAAATGCAGGCAAATATCTGGCTGAGCTTACGTCAGTGGCTTATAAAAAGAAAAATTTTAAAGGAACTGCCAAAATAGGACTTAAAGGGGGAGTTTTCCACAACAGCTCTATCATGCTCTCAGCATTCAAGGATGAAATAAAAAAGAGGCTGGACTCTTATGAAATAATAGAAGAAGATATTTCAACAACCAAGGCAGTATGTAACATATTTAAAATTGAAAAAGAAGGTGCTCGCTGAGCACCTTCAGACACCCGCATCTTTAATCGCCGCCAAATATGTTACCTATTCCAATGTTTCCAAGCAAACTTGCTTCTCCTTTTGAGCCGCTGCCGCCGCTTTTTTTGCTTGCCGAATAAATTCTATCAGCTATTCTGCTGAATGGAGCGACTGCATCCACACAGTTCCGGGACCTCTTAATGTAGCCAGGAATAAACCTTCTCCGCCAAACAATGCACTTTTTACATTGCTTGCAAATTGAACATCATAATCTACTCCCTCAGTAAAAGCCACCAAACACCCCGTATCTAACTTAAGCATTTCTCCTGAAGCTAATTCCTTTTTAATAATTGTACCCCCTGCATGAAGGAATGCATAACCATCTCCTACCAATTTCTGCATTATAAATCCTTCACCGCCGAATTGTCCTGCACCAATTTTTTTCTGGAATGCTATGGTTATTTCAATTCCTTTGGCAGAACATAAATAGGCGTCTCTTTGACAAATAAGCTGTCCGCCGTAATCAGGCAAGCTAACAGGTACTATCTTTCCGGGATAAGGTGCTGCAAATGCAACAACCTTTTTGTCAATACTCTTGTTAGTAAATGTTGCAGTAAATAAGTTTTCTCCGGTAAGTACTCTTTTACCTGCTGTTGCCAACATTCCCTTAAAGCCCTTACTTTTTTCGCTGCCGTCTCCAAACATAGTATCCATTTCAATGCTTGAATCCATGTACATCATTGCTCCGGGCTCAGCAACAATAGTTTCCCCATAATCAAGACCGATTTCCACAAATTGAATATCGTCTCCGTAAATCTTGTAATCCACCTCGTGAGCTACTCCCATAAATCCTCCTTAAAAGGTATTTAACCCCTAAATCCAATTATAGGATAGCAAACATTTTCATGAAATGCAATATAAAAATATCTTGTTTTATATAGATTATGTTAATATAATAGAGTATAACTATTATTATCAAATTATAAAGCAGGACACAATGGATAAATATGAGGAAATTGAGAGAAGTATCACAAAAAGATTTAGAAAACTGATATGGGCAAAATTTATTTCAGCAATTAAAGAATATAAATTAATCCAAGACAATGACAAAATTGCAGTGTGCATATCAGGCGGCAAGGATTCAATGCTTATGGCTAAATGTATGCAGCAACTTCAAAAATACAGTGAAATTCAGTTTGAAACAGAATATTTGGTAATGGACCCGGGATACAATGATGCTAACAAAAAGCGCATCATTGAAAATGCAGAAATATTAAATATCCCAATAAAAATTTTCAACACACCAATATTTGATATAGTAGACAGAGTTGAAGAAACCCCATGTTATTTATGCGCAAGAATGCGAAGAGGTTATTTGTACAGAAATGCAAGAGAATTAGGCTGCAATAAAATAGCCTTAGGTCACCATTTTGATGATGTAATTGAGACAGTTCTAATGAGCTTATTTTATGCCGCAGAAATAAAAACAATGATGCCCAAACTTCACAGCACAAATCATGAGGGTATGGAGCTAATAAGACCTATGTATAAAATACGGGAAGATGATATAATTGCTTGGAAAAGATATAATAATTTGCAGTTTATTCAATGTGCCTGCCGCATTACGGAAAAAATTAAGGCTGAGGGTACAGGTTCTAAAAGGCAGGAAATGAAAATATTAATAAAAAAATTAAGGCAAATCAATCCTAATATCGATACAAATATATTTAAGAGCATTCATAATGTGAATTTAGATACAATTATCGGGTATCGAAAAGGAAATGTGTACCATAATTTCCTTGATGATTATGATAAAAATTAATACAGTATCATACATATAATTGGAGGAGATTTCATTGGCTAGAGGCGGAGGTTCATTCGGTGGCGGCCGCGGCGGCGGCTCATTTGGAGGCAGTCGCGGTGGAGGTTCATTTGGCGGCAGTCGTGGCGGCGGGTCTTTTGGCGGCCGCAGCGGCGGCTCATTTGGCGGACGCAGCGGAGGCTCATTTGGCGGCTCATTCAGAGGCTCAAGCGGCGGAGGAATATTTGGCAGCAGTAAAAGTACCGGTACCGGATTTGGTCCGGTATTTGGTCCCAGAATCCCCATGGGCGGAGGATTCGGCGGCGGCAGACCGCAGAGGTCAAGCGGAGGAGGAGGCTGCGGATGCGTTACATTAATTGTTGTTTTAATTGTGATTGCGGTTATTTTTATTGTAATTTTTTCAATATGGGGCTCCATGAACTCAAGCAGCGGCGGCGACATTACTTTTTCATCTGTTAAAAGAGTTCCGCTCCCAAAGGGGTCTGTAAATGAAACGGAGTACTATACAGACCGTCTGGGTTGGATTAATAATGAAACAAAACTTATCAGCGGCTTAAAACATTTTTACAATGAAACGGGAGTTCAGCCATATTTATATTTGACGGATACGATTAAGGGTTCCCATTTTCCGACGGAGCAAGATTTAGAGGCTTTTGCGACTGATTTATATGATGAACTGTTTACTGATGAAGCACATTTACTTATAGTATTTTTTGAATATGAAGGTCAGTACAAAGGCTGGTACATCGTCGGAACACAGGCAAAAAGTATAATTGATGCTGAAGCTGGAAATATATTGGCTGATTACATAGACAGATATTATTATGATAGCAGTTTGAGCAATGAAGAATTTTTCAGCAAAGCCTTCACTGATGCAGCTGACAGAATTATGACGGTGACCAGGTCGCCATGGATTACGGTGTTTATTGTATTAGGTGTAGTTGTTTTAGTTATTGTACTTTTCATATGGTGGAAAAAGCATAAAGAGCAAAAAAATTTGGAAGCAAAAAGAAGGGAAGAAATGCTAAAGACCCCCCTTGAAAGGTTTGGTACAACAGAAGCGGAAGACCTGATGAAAAAATATCAGGATGATAATGAACAATAATCTGCCAAGAGGCAGGGTTAAATTAAAAGGAGGAAAAAATGGCTATATTAGAAAGGTTTGGAGATATTATCAAGGCAAACATAAATGTATTGCTGGAAAAAATGGAAGATCCCGAAAAAATGATTGACCAGTACTTGGAAGATATGATGAAAGATCTTGCAGAAGTAAAACAAAGCACGGCAGAAGTTATAGCTGAAGAAACACGTACAAAGAGATTAGTTGACCAAAATGAGGCAGAAGTAGCAAAATATAACGAATTTGCCAAGAAAGCATTAGTTGCCGGTAATGAGGACGATGCAAGAACATTTATTAACAAAAAACAAGAACTGGAAAACGCGGGAGCAGGACTAATGACGGCTTATGCGGCTGCTCATGAAAATGCAATTAAAATGCGACAGATGCATGATAAGTTAACTGCAGACATTGAAACATTAAGAGCTAGGCGACAAGTTATCAAATCAAAAGTTAAAGTGGCTAAAACGCAGGAAACATTAAATGAAGCCACTCTGGCAACAAAGAAAATAACCGGTACAAAAAGTGCTTTTGAGCGGATGGAAGACAAAGCAAACAGGATGTTAGACGAAGCAAATGCCATGGCAGAGCTGAATATGGAGCCCATAGATGAGGCAAAAGCTCTGGAAGAAAAATATGCAAAAATGGGCAATGCTTCAGTAGACGATGAAATAAATAAATTGAAAGAAGAGTTAGGATTGTAATAACCAATTATTAATAATATATTTAAGTAATCATATTATAAGAAAGGGGGCTATTTATGATAAATTATTTTGACCTGCAAAATTTGATTGATTCAATGTCCGAAGGAGTATTGCTTATAGATAATAAAAATAACCATATTGTAAATAAACAGTTTAGAATTATATTTGATATTGTCGGAGAAGATAAACAGGCAATAGATAAAGTACTGGAAAAATACAAGCTTTTAAATTTCACAAATCATGATGGTTACGCTGAAAGCGAAATATCCGTCAACGGCAATAAAGTGACTGTAGAATCATTTTGTTATCATAAATCAAATATTTTTAAGTTCGATATTATATTATTTAAAGAAGTTACCGAAATTTCTGAAGCATGGAATGAAATAGAAGAATTAAAATTTGCTTTAAGCTCTTTAAAAGACGTGCTTGATAATGCTTATCAGGGTTTTGTATTGGTAAATGAAGAGGGTATAATAATTAAATGGAATTATGAAAAACTTTTTGGTATTAAAGAAGAAGATGCATTAGGCAAACATGTAGCAGATGTAATAGAAAATACGCGCCTTCACATAGTTTTAAAAACAGGGAAAAAAGAATTATATGATGTTCAAAGGATTCAAGGACATGACATGATTGCAAGCAGAACTCCTATAATCAGGAATGGTAAGATTATGGGTGCTGTTGGCACGGTTTTATTTAAGGATATAAAGGAAGTTACAGATTTAGCTAAAAAACTTAAAGTACTTGAAAGTACGGTTGATAAATATAAAAGTGAAATCAGTAAAATGTATTGTGCCAATTACAGTTTTGACAATATAATTACAAAAAATAAGCATATGCTTAAATTGATTGATGAAGCAAAAAAAGCTGCAAATTCAAATTCAACAATATTAATCGAAGGTGAAAGTGGGACAGGCAAAGAATACTTTGCGCATGCAATACATGAAGAAAGTAATAGGAGGCTGGCTCCATTTATAAGAATAAACTGTGCGGCAATACCTCATGAATTATTGGAATCAGAACTATTCGGCTACGAAGCTGGTGCTTTTACGGGTGCAAAAAGAGATGGAAAAATAGGAAAGTTGGAGCTTGCAAACGGCGGAACCATATTGCTGGATGAAATCAGCTCTATGCCTATCAGTATGCAGGCTAAATTGTTAAGGGTTTTGGAAGAAAGGGAATTTGAAAGAATTGGCGGTAATACCTCAATTAAAATTGATACCCGAATTATTGCCAGTTCAAACGAAGATATTGAACAACTTGTGAATAAAGGCAGTTTTAGACATGATTTATATTTCAGGTTAAATGTGGTACGAATTATTATACCGCCTTTAAGAGACAGGATTGATGATATACCTTGGTTATGCGAAGATATATTGAACAATCAAATCAAAAGTGTCGGGTCAACTCCTAAATCGATTACAGACAGAGCCCTTTTCGCTTTAAAGTTGTATGATTGGCCCGGTAATATCAGAGAGCTGCGAAATATTCTTGAAAGGGCCTCAAATATTTCAATCGGAAACTACATAGATATTCAGCATTTGCCTGATTTTATCACTAATAAGCTCACTAATCATATAATTAAAACCGGTAAGCACACATTAAAATACAAATTAGCTGAAGCAGAAGTAAGTGCAGTTATGGAAGCATTAAAATATTGCAATGGAAACAGAACTAAAGCTGCAAATCTGTTAGGCATACATCGAACGGCACTATATAAAAAATTAGGCAGCTATGGCATTGATATAAAGACTATTTAGTTGTAGACAACTCTCTACATTACAAAAAACTGTATACAATTATCTACAATCGTAAATTTGTCCCAAAATCAACAAGGAATTTAAAAGTATAATTTTTCGAAAAAAGGAGTGTATACAATAATCTACACTCTTTTTTAAATTTAACTATTTTTACGATTGCTTGAAAAATCATTCAATGAAATGTTGAAATATCAACAGTAAAAAGTATCAGAACTAAGAAGGAATTGGCATAATAATTGCTTTAAACCATAACAAATAATCATAATTATTCAATCTTACATAAGGAGGTTAATGATGAGAGATGTTGTAATTGTAAGTGCAGTTAGAACACCAATAGGCAGCTTTGGAGGAAGTCTTAAAGACGTAACTGCTGTTAAACTTGGTGCTTTTGCTGCCAAAGGGGCACTGGACAGAGCAAATGTTAAACCGGAAATGGTTGAAGAAGTTATTTTTGGCAATATTCTTCAAGCCGGTATAGGACAAAACTTAGCAAGACAGATTTCAATTGCCATAGGTGTTCGTGTTGAAGTTCCTTCTGTGACAATCAATAAAGTTTGCGGTTCGGGATTAAAGACCGTACAGCTCGCTGCTCAAGCAATTATGTGCAATGAAGCTGATATTATTCTTGCAGGTGGAGCAGAAAATATGAGTTTGGCACCCTATATTATTCCGAATGCAAGATGGGGCTTAAGGATGGGCGACGGTGTACTTGTCGACAGTATGGTAGCAGATGGATTAACCGATGTTTTCAATAATTATCATATGGGTATTACAGCAGAAAACATTGCAGAGCAGTGGAAAATTACCAGACAGGAACAAGATGAATTTGCGGTAAGAAGTCAAAACAGGGCAGAAGCAGCAATTAAAAGCGGGAGATTTAAAGATGAAATTATTCCCGTTGAAGTACCCCAAAGAAAAGGTGAACCGATAGTAACAGATACGGATGAATATCCAAGGTTTGGAGCCACCATAGAAGCTTTGGCAAAGTTAAAACCTGCTTTCAAAAAAGACGGTACTGTCACTGCAGGAAATGCATCGGGAATAAATGACGGAGCGGCAGCAGTATTGGTTATGTCGAAGGAAAAAGCGGATGAGCTTGGAATAAAACCTTTAGCAACTATCGTAGGCTTTGCCTCTGCCGGTGTTGACCCGAAAATCATGGGGTATGGACCTGTACCTGCTTCAAAGAAAGCATTAGCGAAAGCCAATATGACCATAGAAGATATAGACCTGGTTGAAGCTAATGAAGCTTTTGCGGCTCAATCAATAGCAGTAGTAAGAGATTTAGGATTAGACCCTGAAAAAACCAATGTTAACGGTGGTGCTATTGCACTAGGTCATCCCATTGGATGTTCCGGAACAAGAATTCTTGTTACCTTAATCCATGAGATGATTAAAAGAGATGCCCATACAGGCTTAGCAACCTTATGTATAGGCGGTGGCCAAGGAACAGCATTGATTGTTAAAAGATAATAAGGAGGGTTTAGATTGAACAAGGTAATTTCTGTAAAAGAAGCTGTTGATATGATTCATGATGGCATGACTATTATGGTCGGCGGATTTTTAGGATGCAAGAACCCGTTTAAGATAATTGATGCTATTGTTGAAAAGGGAATTAAGGATATTACATTAATTGCAAACGATACTGCCTTTCCTGAAGTAGGTATCGGAAAGTTGATAGTTAATAAACAGGTAAAAAAATTAATTGCTTCTCACATAGGTACAAATAAGGAAACAGGGAACCAAATGAATTCCGGTGAAATTGAGGTGGAATTAGTTCCACAAGGCACCTTGGCTGAAAGAATCAGGGCTGCAGGAGCAGGACTTGGCGGAATTCTAACACCAACAGGATTAGGTACTATCGTAGCTGAGGGTAAAACCATTATAGGAGTGGATGGAAAAGAATATCTTTTGGAAAAACCTTTGAAAGCTGATATTGCTCTTATAGTGGGCGCTGTAGTTGATAAAAAAGGTAATGTAAGATATTCAAAAGCAACAAGAAACTTCAATCCGCTAATGGCTACAGCAGCGGATATAGTAATTGTAGAAGCAGATAAAATTGTTGAAGTCGGTGAAATAGATCCAGATGATGTCATGACTCCCGGAATATTTGTAGATTTTATAGTAGGAGGTAGTGAATAATGGATGATAAAAATTATATTGCTAAGAGAGTTGCGAAAGAATTAAAAGACGGTGATGTTGTTAATTTAGGAATTGGTTTGCCTACATTAGTATCTAATTACATACCTGAAGGCGTTGAAATTACATTGCAGTCAGAAAACGGATTCTTAGGAATGGGACCAGCGGCAGAACCGGGTGAAGAAGACCCTTATTTAGTAAACGCAGGAGGAATTCATGTAACAATTAATCCCGGAGGTGCATTCTTCGATAGCGCAGATTCTTTTTTAATCATAAGGGGAGGACATGTGGATGCAACAGTCTTAGGTGCCTTGGAAGTTGATGAAAAAGGCAATCTTGCAAACTGGATGGTACCCGGCAAAATGGTTCCCGGAATGGGAGGTGCAATGGACCTTGTAACAGGAGCAAAAAAGGTAATCGTTGCTATGAGTCATACGGCTAAAGGTAATCATAAAATTTTGAAGGAATGCAAACTGCCTTTGACAGCCGTAAATGCAGTTGACTTAATAGTTACTGAAATGGGAGTTATGGAAGTAACAAATGAAGGTCTTGTTCTTAAAGAAATCAATCCCAAGTATTCTGTTGAAGATGTGCAGAATGCTACAGGTGCCGCTTTAATAATATCTGAAAATTTAGTAGAAATGGAAAATCAGAATTAAATAAAAATGGAGGTTTATGATGCTAAAAGACAAAGTATGTATTGTAACCGGAGCAGCAAGCGGTATCGGCTTAGCAATAGCTGAAACTTTTGCAAAAGATGGAGCAAAAGTTGTAATGGCAGATATAAATGAAGCTAAATTACAGGAAGAAGCAAAAAGTATAGGTGGTCTTTATTTAAAAGTTGATTTAAGCAAAAAGGAAGATTGCAAAGCTTTGGTTGATTTTACCGTATCAAATTTTTCTACGGTGGATGTATTGGCAAATATTGCAGGAATTCAAACAGTGAGCCCGATTGAAGATTTTCCTGAAGAAAAATGGCAGTTCATGATTGATTTAATGCTGACTGCACCCTTCTTACTGACAAAATACGTCTGGCCTTATATGAAGGAAAAAGGCTGGGGAAGAATAATTAACATGGGCTCCATCCACGGACTTATTGCCTCAGAGTATAAGGTAGCATATATTTCTGCAAAGCACGGTCTTGGAGGTTTAACAAGGACTTCAGCCGTAGAAGGCGGGAAATATGGAATTACATGCAATATGATTTGCCCATCATACGTCAGGACACCTTTGGTTGACAAACAAATAGCTGACCAGGCTAAAACTCACGGCATACCTGAAGATAAAGTTGTATCAGACATTATGCTTTCAAAAGCATTTGTAAAGAAATTATTGGAACCTAAAGATATCGGAGAAGTTGCCAAATTCTTATGCTCTGATACAGGAGATTATATTACCGGCTCAATGCTAACAATTGATTGCGGCTGGACCGCATCTTAATGCATCGCAGGGTGCAGAAAGCTGTACCCTTATAAAAAAATGAAGGAGGTATGCGAATGTTTGGAATTATTTTAGGATTAGTTCTGTTAATGTTTTTGGCATACAGGGGATATTCTATTCTTTGGGTTGCCCCTGTATGTGCCTTGGTGGTCGGTTTGACAGGAGGGCTTGAACCTGTTGAAATGTACAAAGAAACATATATGACAGGTCTTGCAGGATATTTAAAATCTTGGTTCCCGGTATTTATGTTAGGTGCAATATTTGGAAATTTAATGGATTATACAGGTGCTGCAAAATCTATCGCTCGCTGGCTTACTCAAAAATTAGGTCCAAAAAGAGCTATTATGGGTGTTGTTGTTGGATGCGGGGTATTAACTTACGGTGGAATAAGCTTATTTGTTGTTGTATTTGTTATGTATCCGTTAGGTCTTGAATTATTTAGAGAAGCAAATATTACAAGAAAATTGCTTCCCGGTGCAATAGCGCTTGGTTCATTTACATTTACCATGACTGCTATTCCGGGAACTCCTCAAATTCAAAATATTATCCCTACAAATTATTACGGGACTGACCCTACTGCTGCTCCGGTAATGGGAATAATTGCAGCTGTTCTGATGTTTACATTGGGAGTGTTATGGCTGCAATACAGAGAAAGAAAATTTACTCAAGCAGGCGATGTATTTACCGAGCCAAAGAATAGAGAAGGTATTGAGGTAGACTACAGCGCTCTGCCAAACCCGTTTATATCATTTTTACCTTTGATAACCGTTATAGTAACAATGAATATTTTAAAATTTGATATTATTGTTTCTTTAATATGCGGTATTGTTTTATCAATGATTATAAGCTACAATAAATATCAAGGATTTACCAAATCAATAAGCAGCGGCGCTACAGGCTCAATGACTGCTATTTTAAATACATCGGCGGCAGTCGGTTTCGGTACGGTTGTAAAAACAGTACCCGGATTTGCCGCATTGACGGAAGTGTTGCTAAATGTACCGGGAACGCCACTTATATCAGAAGCAATAGCAGTTAACTTACTGGCAGGTGCTACAGGCTCAGCATCAGGAGGTATGAGTATAGCTTTGGAAGCTTTAGGTGAAAAATATTTGCAGATAGCAATGGAAACAGGAATCAGCCCCGAGGCATTCCATAGAGTTGCTTCTCTTGCATCCGGAGGACTTGACACCCTTCCTCACAACGGAGCTGTTTTAACATTATTGGCAGTAACGGGATTGACTCATAAGGATTCTTACATTGATGTTATGATGACTTCACTGGTACTTCCTATCGTAGCATCCATACCAGCTATTATAATAGGCAGTCTGGGTATTTACTAAAATACTTAAAAGAAATATAATAAAGATGTAGCGTCTGCTACATCTTTATTGAAATAAGAAGGTGCTGTGTATCAAAAGGAGGAAAAATGGAATTACAAAATATTAAAAAAATAGGAGTTGCCGGCGGCGGCACCATGGGCTCGGGTATCGCACAAATGTTTGCTCAAAACGGTTACCGGGTGGTTGTAACTGATATTGCAGAAAAGTTTTTAGAAAATACAAAAAGGATTATTCAATTAAACCAGAAAACATTAATTAAAGAGGGATTATTAACACAAGATGAAGCAGACCAAGCATTGAAACTAATTACTTACTCTACTGACAATAATGTTTTTGCTGATGCAGATTTAATAGTTGAAGCAATTATTGAGAAAATGGACATTAAACAAGAATTTTGGAAAGAAGTTGAAAAAATTGCTCCAGAAAACTGCATATTTGCAACTAACACTTCAGGATTAAGCATTAACGGAATATGTTCAAAGCTGGAAAATAAAAAACGATTTATCGGAATGCACTGGTGGAATCCTCCTCACATTATTCCTCTGATTGAGCTTATTAAAAATGATGAAACATCTGACGAAATCGTTGGGGTATTAAAGGAATTAGTTGATAAAATCGGCAAAGAATCCGTTGTAGTATTAAAAGATGTAAATGGATTTATCGGAAACAGAATTCAGTTTGCTGTATATAGAGAAGCCTTAAAAATTGTTGAAGACGGTATAGCTACAGTTGAAGATGTGGATAAAGCCATGAAATTCGGTCCGGGATTCAGATATCCCGTACTTGGACCTTTTGAAACATCCGATTTGGGAGGACTGGATACATTCTATTATATTTCATCATATCTTTTTAATGAATTAAGTGACGTTAAACATCCTACAAAACTTCAGCAAGAAAAATTGGATAACAATCACTTAGGTGTTAAAACAGGCAAAGGATGGTACGACTACTCTGAAGGTAAGGGCGAAGAAGCCATGGCAAGAAGAGACAGAAATCTTTTCAAAATGTTAAAAAACATCCACAATAAATAATTAAAAATGTCATCCTGAGCGTAAGCAAAGGATCTCATCTATTGAGATATAAGATTCTTCACTGCGCTCAGAATGACGCTTGCCTCATTTTTTATTATAATGAAAATTAAACGTTGAATCTGAATAAAACTATGTCTCCGTCTTCCATTACATAATCTTTACCTTCAAGACGCATCAATCCTTTTTCCTTTGCTGCATGCATTGAGCCTAATTTTGCAACATCATCGTATTTTGTAACTTCTGCTCGTATGAAACCTCTTTCCATGTCCGAGTGTATTTTGCCTGCGGCTTGAGGAGCCTTAGTACCTTTTACAATTGTCCAAGCCTTTGATTCCATTGGCCCTGTCGTAAAAAAGCTTATAAGTCCAAGTAAGCTGTAACTTGCTCGAATAAGTTTATCAAGCCCTGATTCTTTGAGTCCCATTTCCTCTAAAAATTCTTTCTTTTCATCCTTATCTAATACGGATATTTCTTCTTCTATTTTTCCGCAAATTACAATAACCTCCGAATTATCCAGAGAAGCATGCTCCTTTACAATGTCCACGTATTTATTGCCTGAAGGGTCAGAAAGATAGCTTTCATCAACATTAGCTACATATAAAACAGGTTTTGAGGTTATCAAATTAAATGTTTTTAAAAGCTTTTGTTCCTCGTCAGTATAGCTTAGGTAACGTGCCTGTTTTTCATTTTCAAGACCTTGAACAATTTTTTGAACCAATTCAAATTCTGCCTGCAAAGACTTATCATTTTTAACCATCTTTGAAAGCTTATCAAGTCGTTTTGACATCACTTCCAAATCAGCTAAAACCAATTCTAATTCTATTATTTCTATATCTCTTTTAGGGTCAACCGTAGTTTCAACATGTATTACATTTTCGTCCTCAAAACATCTTACAACATGGACAACAGCTTCGACCTCTCTTATATGCGAAAGAAATTTATTTCCTAATCCTTCTCCCTTGCTTGCACCTTTCACCAAGCCTGCAATATCAAAGAATTCTATAACTGCAGGAACTGTCTTCCCTGAATTGCTCATTTTAGTTAAAAAATTTAATCTTTTATCGGGAACTTCAACTACTCCTATATTAGGCTCTATTGTGCAAAAGGGATAATTAGCCGAATCAGCACCTGCTGAAGTAATTGCATTAAACAAGGTGCTTTTGCCTACATTAGGAAGTCCTACTATACCTAATTTCATGATGGTGTAACCATCCTTTCTTCAAATTAACACGTGAGTACTCACAATAATGAATATGTTCCTATTTGTCATCCTGTTACGCAAACTGATTTTTAATAATATTCATTATATAATATTAAATTTTAAAGTTCAACATTAAATAAATTTGCATTAGGAATACTAAAAATAGACAACTTTTTGGCTTTTAAAGCATATATTTTATTGCAATGAATATTAATAAAATATATAAGACAAATTATAGGGGGAAAAAGTTATATGAATGATAAACAGATGCAGTCCAATTATATAAAAATAGTCGGGAGCATATTCAGCAATTTGGAGTACAGTCATGAAGTATTTGGTGAAAAATTTTACGAATTTTTTATAGAAGTTCCAAGATTAAG
>Ga0123335_1006496_pt1 | contig 13590 bp, 9 predicted proteins | sample BiotimSIPDNA_2_FD_89707 | JGI IMG/M metagenome (GOLD analysis project Ga0123335, IMG submission 89707) | Anaerobic biogas reactor microbial communites from Washington, USA - Biogas_R2 time_0 SIP DNA | ecosystem: Engineered > Bioreactor > Anaerobic > Unclassified | place: Washington, USA... | reverse complement strand
CAGTCATATTGGCTGCTCGACGCTGCCGGTGTTGTCGATATCGTAAACGAAAACATCAATCCATACAAATCGCCGATAAGTTTAAGCGATCTGGATATTGTGACGCTCGGTAAAGGCAGCATAGTTTCCGTTACGGGAAAACCGGTGCTGACTGCGCCGGTAACCCCGTCTGAAAATCAGACGCAGGATGATGCTGCGCCGGAGGCAGCGGATAATTCCGATCCTGAAAATACCTCCGAGCCGACGGAACGGGAAGATTCCGGCGTACCGGCCGGCGAAGCGGACGAGGGCGGAAGCGACGGCGGATAAACGGCGGCAAATCATAACCGGCCATGCCGGCAGTATTCGCATACATTATGGACGCGCTGCAAAACGATATTGTTTGCAGCGCGTTTTCTTGCACATGATGCGGTAAGAAACGTGAGAATGTACATTGCGGTTTAACAAACGCGAACTCTAAGTCATAACAGTTTGGCGTGAAATGCCAATAGGGTGTTACTGTACACATATGTATATGTATTTTACCATTTAAGGGGATGAACTGGATATTGGTTTAAATATTAATGGAAAAGAAAGGGTAGAGGTGCTATGGAGCTAAGGAAAACGAACAAAGTTAAACCGCGCATATGTTTACTGCTGGTGTTGTGCATGCTCCTCATGATTGCTGCAGGATGCGGCAAAGGCGGCAGCAATCCGCAAACTTCGAATCCCTCATCAGGTTCCTCGTCGGCTGCTCCGACAACTGCTCCGCCGTATTCCTCCGATGATTACCCGATAATTGACCGGATAGTTATCGGCGTCACATCTATCGGACACTTTAATCCGGCTATGATCGGCCATGATATGCTTGCCAACGACTTGATATTTGACAGGCTGTTCAGAACCGATCCCGCTACCGGCGAGTTTTTCTCGGACGTATTTAAAACCATGGAATGGTCGGAGGACGGCATGATATTGACATGCGAAATGTATGACAATATCTACTTCTCCAACGGAGTAAAGGCGACTGCCGAAGACGTTGTATACAGCGTAATGGCTTTTGCTGAGCCCTGGGCTGTGCCGGTCGTGCTCAGCAACTCGCAGCTAGACGCCGAATGGACAAGAGAAAACGGGTACGTTGATGAATACACCGTAAAGTTCAAGATGAAAAAGCAGCATTTCCTGTTCCAAAACACCGATATGGTTTTGGTGTGCAAAGAATGGGCGGAGAGTGTTGGGTATGACTCGGAAGATTGGTACTACAGCACGGTGACCAGCGGCCGATATGAGGTTGTGGAATATGTCCCCGGCAGCCACTATATTGCTAAGGCGCGGCCTGATTACTGGAACATCGAAAAGGAAGGGCCTCACGTTGTTCAGGAATACATGGTCAAGGTCTATCCCGACTCGTCGGTAGCGTACATGGATTTTGAACTCGGCAACGTGGACTTTATGGTCGTATCCACTAACGACTACGCGAGGTGGGAGAAAGATAAGCCCGAAGGCATTGATATGCTGGTGAAGTCAAACGGTTCTGTTTTGAACTTCGTATTCGGTTTTAACAACAACGATGTCTGGGTTGATAAGAGAGTGCGCGAAGCGATAGCCATTGGCATTGATTGGAATTCTATGGGTGAAACCCTTTACAAGGAAATGTTCGAGTACAGCCCATCTCTTGTCCCGGTCACTTCCCCATACTATATCGATCCCGGCGCTCCGCGGGAGTATGACCAGGAAAAAGCGAAAGCGCTTCTTGCCGAGGCGGGTTACGAACCCCATGAACTGGTGCTGTATGCAAGAACGTTTACAAGCTATAAGGACCAGATGGAAATCTTCCAGGCAATGGCCGCGGAGATTGGAATCGATGTGACTATTGAGTTCGGAGATATGACTTCGGTTATCACATCGTGGGGTTCCGGAGGGCCTACAGACTTCGGATTCTATTCTTTTTCGATGGGTACTGCCGCGCAGGATGTATGGACCAACTCCACTTTCCTTATGCTTCCGGGCGGCATACCTTGGTATACCCTGCCTTTCGAGGAGGCACAAGAGATCTGGAAAGATGTTTCCAGTATCGATCCGGACCTGCGAATGAAGGCGTCGCACGACTTCCAGAAATATGTATACGAAAACATTTACTGTATATCTTTCGCGGCTCAGAAAGGAGCATTGGGGTTTAACTCCAACAAGATACCGCGTGACATAATTGACAGACATATGTCCACCGCGGTTGGCGGATGGCTATTCGGAAGGATGGGAATGCTGTCCGCAGGATGGAAATAAAGCGCTGAACCGGCTTTGTACGGGATTTTGCTTTTGAGTAAAATCCCGTACGAGCCGGCATGCTGTATATAGCATTGTGAAATCAATGTCGAATTTTGTGTTTTTCGGTCTTTGCGCCGCAGATTAATAAATCAGCTATCGCCGGCTGCCGCTGCCGTATAGATAGATATACGAGTGCACTCGTTGTCGGCGTATGCAGCCTGCTCAGGGTTTCAGGCGATTTCACGGCGGTTGATATTTACAGTAACATTTTCGCGTTTCCCACCGGCACACTTTCCGGGCTGCAGGACAAGAGTTATTTTGCACTTTTATTGTGGCCAACAAATTGAATGAAAGGCGGGAGAGTGTATGCGCAGATACATTATCATGCGTCTACTCTGGGTTATCCCGGTCATGCTGGGCGTGCTCGTGATTGTATTCACGATTACATACTATACTCCCGGAGATCCGGTTATGGCTAAGCTCGGCGCCGACTATGATCAGGAGCAGTACGACGCTCTGGCGGCACAAATGGGCTTGGACAAAGGCTTTTTTGGACAGCTTGTGAGCTATATATGGAACCTGGTGACAAAGCTTGATTTCGGGAAGTCATATATAACAAACCTTGCGATCAAGGACGAAATTACTGCTCGAATGCCCGTCTCGTTCGGTATAAGTATGACGGCCTTTATTATCGGGCTAGCCATCGGAATACCGCTTGGGATACTTTCGGCCGTTAAACAGTACAGTGTTATCGACATCACTTTGACGGCGTCAGCGTTATTCCTTGCGGCGATACCGGGTTTTGTGCTTGCGCTTTTGTGCCTGCTTTTATTTGGCGTAACCCTAAGATGGCTGCCGGTGTCCGGCCTAACATCGTTTAAGCACCTGATTTTGCCTGTCGGAACGAGCGTAATGGGCGGCATTGCAGCAATGATGCGCATGACGCGCACGACTATGTTAGAAGTGATCCGGCAGGATTATATTCGCACTGCGCGTGCAAAAGGGCTCAGGGAAGGCGTCATCTTACGCCGGCACGCCTTAAAAAACTGCATGATTCCGCTGGTTACGGTGATCGGAGGCGCAATGGCAATGACGATTATGGGGTCGGTCATAGTCGAAACCCTCTTCGGTATACCGGGCATGGGTCTGTATATGACGAGCGCCATAAACTCCCGAGACTATTCCGTTGTGAACGCTATCGTCCTGATCATCGCTTTAGTCATTTGTTTGCTGAACTTGCTTGTCGATATTGCTTACGCATTCATTGATCCGCGCATCAAAAGCTTTTACGTCTCTCCGAAAAAAGGGAATGCAAATGATGCCGGCACTGACAGCGACTCCGTGAGAAAGGCGGGTGGGGGAGCGTGATTCAGACAAAACGAATGCGCAATGACAAAGCTATCGAACGCTCTCTTGAAATAACCAGGAAAAGAAGCCAATGGGCGGATATTGCCTCAAGGCTCTCAAGAAGCAAGGTTGGAATGTTCGGGTTTTCGATTGTTGTTATATTGTTGATTCTTGTTATTTTCGCGCCGCTCTTCACCAGGCACGACCCCGCTTTACAGGACCTGACGAACAAGTTCGCACCGCCCAGCAGTGAGCATCTGATGGGTACGGACAATTTCGGAAGAGACCTTTGGAGCCGCTTGCTGTACGGCGGGCGAATCTCTTTGCTGATAGCCTTTTTCAGTACGCTCCTGTCGTGCATATGCGGTCTGACTATCGGCTCCATATCGGGCTATTTCGGAGGGAAACTCGATATCATAATTAATCGGATTCTGGATGTGATGATGGCGATACCCGGACTGCTTCTTGCGATAGCGATTTCAACAGCGCTTGGCTCCAGCCCGTTTAATACGGTCCTTGCCATCTCTGTTGCCGGAATCCCACCGAGCGCCAGACTCATGCGCGCTACGGTTATGTCGATAAAAAGCAATGAATACGTTGAAGCCGCAATCGCAACGGGATCCAACAATATCAGGATTATATTATTACATATCATTCCAAATGCTATAGCGCCGATGCTCCTGACAGCCACGATGTCAATCGGCGGCGGGATCATGCAGATTTCGGGCCTTAGTTTCCTGGGACTTGGTGTGATGCCACCAACGCCTGAATGGGGTTCGATACTGAACGCGGGACGGCCGTTCCTGCGTGATTTTTGGCCCATCATTGTATTTCCGGCTATGTTCATCACACTCACGGTCCTCGGTTTTAACCTTTTCGGGGATGCGCTCCGTGATGCCCTTGACCCAAGATTGAAAGATTAGGGGTGGTATTATTATGAGTCTGCTGGAAATAGGGGGCCTGAACGTCCGATATACCACCCGTAAAAGCACAATCCGAGCCGTCAACGGTATCGATTTAAAAATCGACGCCGGAAAGACAGTCGGGCTCGTGGGCGAAACGGGTGCCGGCAAAACCACGACGGCGCTGAGTATTATGCGCCTTATATCATCTCCTCCCGGAAAGATAACAGCAGGAGAAATAGTTTATCAGGGCAAAAATCTCCTTAAAGCGACCGAACACGACATGCGGCTCATTCGCAGCAGCGAGATATCCATGATATTTCAAGATCCGATGACAGCGCTTAACCCGATTATGCGAATCGGGCAGCAGATTGCCGAGGTTATATATCAGCACGGAAATTGCTCCAAGTCGGAAGCGGTGCAGCGCAGCAAGGATATGCTTGAGACTGTCGGTATTCAGGCGGCAAGGGGCAGTGAATACCCGCATCAGTTCTCCGGCGGTATGAAGCAGCGCGTCGTAATAGCGATGGCCTTGGCATGTAACCCCAAGCTGCTGATTGCGGACGAGCCGACAACGGCGCTGGATGTTACAATTCAGGCACAGATTCTGGAAATGATGAACGAACTGAAGGCCGGCTTCAACACGTCAATGCTGCTTATTACCCATGATCTGGGAATAGTCGCGGAGATATGTGATGAGGTTGTGATCATGTATGCCGGCGAGGTAGTCGAAAGCGGCACGCTTGAGCATATTTTCAGGTATGCCAGACATCCGTATACAAATGGGCTTTTCGCATCGATACCTTCTCTTTCAAAAAAAATTGACCGGCTAACCCCGATTCCCGGCCTTATGCCGGACCCGGCAAATCTGCCTTCCGGCTGCAAGTTTCATACACGCTGCCCTCACGCCATCGGGGAGTGCGCTGATAATTTGCCGTCATTAGTGAGCGTTGAACCGGGTCACAATGTCAGATGCCTGCGGGTCGAAAGGGGGGAATTGTAAGATGGAGGAGCTATTAAGAGTAGAGAACCTTAAGAAATATTTCAAGAACCCTGCGGGTATGCTGCATGCTGTCGACAACGTCAGTTTCTCTATAAACAAAGGCGACACATTGGGCGTTGTCGGAGAGAGCGGCTGCGGCAAATCCACGCTTGGCCGTGTCATGATCAAACTGCTGGAGCCGACGTCCGGAACAATTACCTTTAAAGGTAAAGACGTGACAAATGTGTCAAAAAAAGAAAAAAAAGAACTGCGCAAAAAAATGCAGATCATATTTCAGGATCCGTACTCATCACTGAATCCGCGCCTGTGTGTTTTCGATCTGATAGCCGATCCCCTCAAGACGTACCGCTTGCTCAACAGAGCGCAGCGGCAAAAAAAGGTATTTGAACTGATGGACATGGTAGGTCTTGCCAGACGCTTTGCATACTCGTATCCGCACGAACTTGACGGAGGAAGAAGACAGCGCATCGGTATAGCCAGGGCATTATCGCTGGATCCCGAATTCATCGTTTGCGACGAGCCGGTATCCGCGCTGGATGTGTCGATTCAGGCGCAGATACTGAATGTGCTTCAGGACCTTCAGCAGGAGAAGCAACTTACATATACCTTTGTCACGCACGATCTTTCCGTGGTTAAACATATCTCGACAGATGTGCTTGTTATGTACACCGGGGTAATGGTCGAAAAAGCCAGGACGGATGATCTGTATATGATGCCGCTTCACCCCTACACCAAAGGGCTTTTGTCTGCCATCCCGGTTCCCGACATCGACTATAAAAGGCAAAAAGTTAAGCTTAAAGGTGAGCTGTCTTCTCCTGTCGAGCCGAAAGACGAGTGCCGTTTTGTTGCCCGCTGCCTTTACGCAACGGAGATATGCAGGAAAAAAGCTCCCTGTTATGAGGAATTCCTTCCGGATCATTTTGTTTCCTGCCATAACGTGAGAGAAATAAACAGTTTGCTGCTGAATAAATAGATTGTGGCGGAAATTATCGGATAGGGCTCTCGATCCGCATTGATAACTAAAGTGAATGACCGAGAGATCCCGGCCGGTTCGGTGATGTTATTACAGCAGAGGTAAAAGAGAATTAAGTGCTTAATATATGCAGTATGAAAGGAGCGTCACAAGTGCAAAACAAAGTCATTTTAGAGGTCATGAATCCAAGAGGGAATCTTCCGGCAGAGCCTCCTGTCGGATTAAGCGCACCGCGCCCGGAGACATTAAGCGGGAAAAAATTTGTCTTTATCCCGCAAAAGCCGGCATGCGATCTCTTTTTAAGAACATTGGCTGAACTCATAAAGGAGAAAATACCGGACACATCCTTCACATTTCTTCCGGGGGGGCTGGGAACCGATATTCCGGATGGGGTTCTTGATAAATGCGATGTCTGGATAGAGGGTGTGAAAACGACGGGCGGAAACCGCACCCCGCTGGCAATTAAGATGGAGAAACAAGGAAAGCCGGGCGTATGTATCACCGTTGACGACTTTGTCGTTCAGAGGAATCGGGAGTTTCAATGCTACGGCATGCCGACAATGCGCCAGGTTGTTTTCTCAGCCTACGAATTCTTCGCATGTGAAACAAAGCCGGAAAAACTGAGAAAAATTGCACAGGATAATTTTGAAAATATTGTCGATGCGCTGACAAGACCTCTCACCGAAGAGGAAAAGAACCCCAAACCTTATGTTTACGATTACGGAAATATTCGTTTTGAAGGGGACAATTACGCCGAAGCGTATGAAAAGTTCCACCGGTATTTCGCCGACCGGGAATTAAACGACGGCCTGCCGGTCGTGCCTCCGACGCCGGAAGCGGTGAAGTGGATGCTTACCGGAACAAGCAGAGCCCCCGATGAGGTTCTCGGATTGTTCCCGCCCGCATTCGGGAAGGCGACTGTTGAGAAAGTAGCTGTAAACGCCGTTATGGCAGGAGCGAAACCGGAGTATCTGCCCGTTATCATTGCGGCAATCGAGTGCTGTATGGATCCCGGTATGGACTTCTATCACATATCGACAGGCTCACTCGCCTCCAGGGCGTTAATCGTCGTGAACGGTCCTATCGCCAAAGAGATAGGCATGAATAGCGGCATGGGGTATTTGGGACCCGGCTGCCGCGCGAACAATTCAATAGGCCGCACGGTCAATCTGTGCATGATCAATCTGGGCTGGAGCTTCTTTAGGGTCGAATGCGGTTATCAGGGGCAGCCTGAGCGATACACCAATTTGGTTTTCGCGGAAAACGAGGAAAACAGCCCATGGGAATCATATTCCATTGCCCGGGGATTTTCGCCGCAAGACAGCATCGTTTCTATTGACGAGTGCACTTACACCAACAGGCTCGGCCCCGGCGGCGGTATGAGGTTTGCGCCTCTTGAGATGGAAATGATGAAAATGGCCGAGATGCTGCAGAGCGGATACCCTGCTCTCGTTCCGGAAAAAAAGAAGAGCGGCCCGCCTTCGCCGTTTAGCATCGAAACTGACGTGGTGAAGCAAATCAATACCGCTTGTTTCCAGTTTGGCCTGCATCTGTCATTTGCCAAGCAGTTGGCTGCAGCGGGATATACGAAAAAAACGTTTACACAATGGCTGTGTGATCAACACAGGCTCCCGTGGGACGACTTCAGCGAGAGCCAACAGGAGAAAATCTTTGAAGCTGCGAAAAAAGGCTGCATCCCCGGGCTCACGGTTGACGATTGCGTGCCCGGCGGCACGATCCCCACAATCAACCCGCAGCGTGTGACGCTCTTTGTTGTCGGCGCGGATTCCGGACAAGTAACGGGATTTTACGGAGGCGGGCTCGCAAGTAATCTGTCGGGTGCGGGTCTTGACATGGTGTGCAAAAAAGTTACCGGTGCCACGCTGACTGCAGCGGGACGGTAAGCGCAAGTAAATCGCTCCGATTCCACTGGAAGTTTACCGCCATATCGTGGGGCAGATTATTAAATGCATAAATCAAAAGAGCGATCGGAGATCACGACCGCTCTTTTGATTTATGCTCCGGCTTTTGCCGGGTTTCTTTAGTTTATTAATAGATATTAAAATACAGACCGGTATAGGGGTCGAGCGTTACTAAGCTCATAATATCTGCTCCGGGCGATATATACTCCAGTTGGAAACGGGTCGCGTCATCCTTATAGTTGTCGGGTTTAGCCTGCGCGGCGAAAATAAGGCCGTCGTAACCTTCCGGGATATAAACCACATAGCTTTTATACAGCACATTGTACCAATCGCCGTAGGGCTCCCAATCGATTGAAAAAAAGAACTCGATCTCGTGGGTTTCCCCATTCCATTCGATTGTGTGGACAAAATGGTTCTCTCCGCGTTCGCTGTCCCCGTATGTGCTTGAAGAGGTGAGCCATTTACCGGTGTAATAGTCATATAATTCGCTGCTTGTTGAGTAGCTGTACGGCGTGTTCGACGGAATGATCCCCTGAGGAATATAGCAAACCGCGTCAAACTCAATTTCGCGCATTCCGTCGTGAGCTGCGTCGTATATCGTATTTACTTCCCAATAAACATCACCGCGTATGTACCCGCTTCCGGAAGTGTTTGACTTATATCCCGACATTCCGTTTTCCAGCAGGTAAGTGCCGTTATCGGCAAGCGCATTAATCTCCAGACCGAAGCGGTCAAAGTACGCGGTAGGCACTATCTCATCAACCCTGATGAACATACCGCCCTCATCGTCAAGCAGCTCACCGTCTTCCGATAAATACAAGGTCAGAGATTCTCCGGTCTCGTCATACAGTTCAGCGAAGTCTTTCGACGCAACTACTGACCCGGAACCGATTACCTCCTGCGAATAATCGACAAGATCCCATGTGTTGTCACTGTAAATATACACCCACATGTCTTCTCCGACATATTCCCAGAGACCGACATAATCGTCAATATGATTGACCTCTATATTGGACAGCTCTTCGGAAAATGTGTAGCCGTCCTCTTCATCCAGCCAGACCATATAGATCTCGCTGCCGTCTTCATAATGGAACAAGAGCTGAACATCGCTTTGCATATCGCCGTTTATATCATCAAAGGTGATGTCCGCATACTCCCACATCTCTTCCGGAAGGGCGATAGGATACATTACGCCGTCATAATAGATTTGCTCTGCTTCATCACAATAAAAATCCGCGCCGGTATCATTCAGGACGATACATACATCCGTGTCCGTTCCGCTTCTTGTTATTGTGCCGTACGCATCGATGAGTCCCATACTGCGCCAGTCATCATCTTCTTCCGGTTCCGATGTTTCCGCCGGTTTATGTGTCGGTCCGGCCGATGGCTCATCCGATGGTTCGGCAGTAACCGCGTCGCATGCCGTCAGGCACAGCAGGCAGAGCAATATCAACAATACCGAGGCAAAAAGCTTGTGCGTTTTCATTATGTATCTCCGTTTCTATAATATTATAATCCGCCGGTTTCAATCAAAGTAATCTCCCCAGCCGTCATCATAATCGTCATAGTAGTCGCCGGGATCGGACCACGCGTCGTCACCGTCACCGGGGTCGGACCAGGGATCATAGTCATCGTAATATTCATAATCCCAATCGTAATCGTCCCCGTAATAGTCCCAGCCGTCATCGTTGGACTCGTAATACTGCCCGTCTTCAATATAGTAGCTGTCGCCAAAGCCTATAAACTCGTTGTCATAACCGTTCCAGTACCAGACATCGCCGTCTTCGTCGTACCAGTAGTACGGCGTTCCGTAATCTCCGGAGTCGGAAGCGGCGGGGGTGCTTGGCACATGCTTCGGTGCGGTACTCCAGTCTCCGCCGAAGGTACAGCTGTTGAGCATATTGGTGCAGATAGCAAAATAATTCTGAATGCGGTTTTCAAGGGCTATAGACATTCCGACCAGCACATAGCCGGTGGGTCCGAAATAACGAACCTCCATTGTGCCGCGAACGGGCACGGAGGGGCCGTTCGTAAAAATCGAGCCGTCCAGCCAGACATAGCCGATGATGCTGTAATATGTGCCGTAATCTTTGCAGTCGGAGGCAATTGTTTTAATGACCTTATCACCGGTCATAGCGCTCAGAAGACGATTGAGTATGTCCTGCATATAGGGTGTGGCTGTCGCAAGCCCCCTTGACAAGTAGTCATCATAACCGGAAATGGGCTGGAAGGACACGCTTATGTTTGAATAATAGTCATCCGTACCGTCTTCCATCAGAGCATTAAAGCTCAGTCCGTAAGGCAGGTATTGGGCCTCTTCCGCATTCATCTGAACGGGATAGCTTATTTGAACACCTGATAAGCTGCCGGGGAAGCTGGCCTGCATGTTCAGGTCATCGTCAGCGGTGGGTAAAAGCATTATATACTCGCTGGCGGTCAGCGTGTTGCCTTCGGAATCGACAAGATAGCCCTCGCCGCCCAAATATAAAGTATCCATCAAAGAACCGTCTTCGAGATAAAGATTTATGCCTCCCTCAGCTTCCGCCGTGTCGGCCGCAAAGGGGCCTATCTGGTCTCCGTATACATTCATGGCCATCCACTCATACGAATCGCCGATTACAAGATAATAGGGCTGAGAATCAAACTTCCAGCAGCCGACAAAATCAAATATGTTCACAAGGCTTTGCGGGTCTTGCTCCGCCTCCGGGGCGCTCAGATACTCATTTATCATTTTGTCATATTTTGAACCGCTGTAGGCAGAAACGATATCCAGCGGCACATCGGATTCGGGAGGCAGGAGCACCAGATAGTCCCTGTCGTTAAAATATAACGCCTCACCGGAAAAATCATTAAGCATCGTACCGTCCGGGCCGAAGAAGCAGATATTAAAGCCGTCTTCAAGAGGAATACTGCCCAGGTCAACCGATGCCATATCCCCGTCAAAAAGGGTGGTCTCAATGCGTGTCTCACCCCAATCATCCGAACCGGCCGGGCAGATATAAACCTCGGCGACATCCTGCAGCGAGCGGTTGACTATCGTTACGGAGAGCGTTTCATTGCTCTGCCTTCCGCTTTGTTCATTGCTCTGCCTGTCGCCGCAGCCGGTCATAGCACAGCACAGGATTGTCAGTATCAGTACCGGCAGCAGAGTTAACTTTTTCATTTTTTATTCCCCTTTAATCTTTTATAGAGCGTCATATCCCTGCTCAGCCATAGCCATAAGCTCATCGTGACTGAACTCCACATCACCGAATCGTATAAAAACTCCGTTTGTTGTCGCGCGGTTCCATACCTCTGCGCTGTTCAAAGGACGAAAACGTGTTTTTTTAAGATGCGGCTTTAAATCCAGCAGCAATCTGCTTCCGGACAGAAAATCAATTTGCAGGACATATCCGTCAAGCGGCTTCACGGCTGATATATATTTTCTTTGCAGACCGATTCCCCCCCCCCTTTTTATCGACAAAAAATCCACCGTACAAAAACAAAGTGTACAGTGGATTATAATAAAAATGAATTAACCAAAGGTTAAGAAATCTGTTCCATCATTTCTTTTATTCTCTTTCGTTTTGTTCGGGTATCACCTTCAATCTGAAGCTTAGAGTAAATCCGGTTCATATACTGCTTGACGGTTCCCTCTGAAAGGAACATCTTTTCGGCGATTTCTTTATTGCTTAGGTGCGCGGCGATGAATCCGGCAATTATAAGTTCCCGCTCAGTCAGCTTTTGCATGACAGCGGGTTTTGGTGCCCGTTCGGAGATCTGCCCTGATCTGAGCTCATAATCTTTTCCGAGCGCAGCAATATTACGCACAAAATCATCTTGCGCCCGCTCCCCCAGCAGTGCTTTCAAATACCGGTAATTTTCGACGAAAGGAATCACCAGCCCGTCCGGCATTGCATCCTTAAGCGCCTGTTCCAAAAGTGTTCCTGCCCCCGCCCGTTTACCGAGCATCTCATATGCGGCGGCAGTCTGAATCTGAACGTGCAGCGCGACAAGGGCATAATGGAGCCCGGTGCACATGCCGAGCAGTCTCTCGCTTCGCCCTATGACCTTTGCATATGCTCCCTGCGCAAGATAGACCTGATTTTCGATTAACTCCATCATCGGCTTGCAGGGCTCGAGCAAGTTGACAGCAGACAGCGCATGCTCGGCAAACAGTGGGGGAATGTGCCGGGTTTGACCCAGCAGCGCGTAATAGTAAGCACTCGTGCTGTTGAGGATATTAAGCCACATCATATCATGCTTCGCGGTGAGTTCTTTGCGTTTTTGCTCCAGCGTATATCTTTCTTCCGTGTCATAGCAAACGGAGAGTCTGCGGGCAAGGAAATCACAGCAAAGCCCGATGTTTTCCTGTCCGTTTTCCTCAATTCTGGCATAGGCCCGTTCCAGCATGATTTGCGCATCTGCAAAACGTCCCTGCATGAACGCTGCTTCGGCGCTCATGACAAGCTCCGCGCCCAGGCCGTGTCCGTCTGTAATCTTATAATAATGGGGCATACATCCGTTCATCTCTTCAAGTTCTTTGGATAAAGAGCCGTGTTCCCGATGGAACATCATCAGAACAGACGGAGAGCCGAAGGTCCAGCTTCCCTCATTGCGTATGCTTACGGCCGCACGGGACATCTGCGCGCTGGCACTTCTGTGCAGGCGGCTCATCTGTGTGATGTCATTATACATGAGAAAGCTCATAATGAGATCACATTCGCCCCGAAGATTGCCCCGTTCCTCATCGGTCATATCCGGATGCTCTTTAACGGAGTCCAATAAAAGTGCCTTAAGCTCAATCATTTTGGGAATCTGCTTCCAGGTAAACATCCTGCGCATAAGCACAAGGATTGCAAGCGGGTGATTTTTAAGGACTTGCTCCGGGCACCGGGCAAGAGACTCAGAAACATCTGTCGGTTTGAGCGATGCAAGCATAATCCCCGCGTCATTTTGGATTACGCGCAGCATCGCATCGAAATTTTCACCTTTTTTATAAGCATTAAGCGCCTGCAGATACAGCCCGTGGGTTTCGTACCATTCACCGTAGCGATTGTGATAAAGTCGCTGTTTTTTAGGATCATATGATGAAAAAGCCCGCTGCGCGCACTCTTTCATCATATGATGAAACCTGAAGGTCACACCATCCGGGAGAATGCTCACGAATGCGTTTTGTTCTGTCAGTATCGTCAGCAGTTTGTCGGTATCCCGGTTTTT
>Ga0123335_1006492_pt1 | contig 13593 bp, 12 predicted proteins | sample BiotimSIPDNA_2_FD_89707 | JGI IMG/M metagenome (GOLD analysis project Ga0123335, IMG submission 89707) | Anaerobic biogas reactor microbial communites from Washington, USA - Biogas_R2 time_0 SIP DNA | ecosystem: Engineered > Bioreactor > Anaerobic > Unclassified | place: Washington, USA... | reverse complement strand
TGCTCGAACTCGTCCGCGCGGCCTTGGCGGATCAACTCCAACCGCGAAATGACGATTTCCTCCGCTTGGTCGCGCCGTTTGCATCCCGCTCGCCGAGCATCGAGGCCGTGGAATGGACGCCGCGAGTTCTCGATTCCCAGCGCGAAGCGTTCTTGGCCGACGCTCGGCGCCACGGTTTCGCCGACTACCGGATCACGGAAGTCGGCCCCGGCGGAGTAATGATCCCAGCGTCTAAACGCGAGGAATACTATCCGATCCTGTTCATCGGTCCGCGGCCCGGTCGCGATACCGTATACGGCTTCGACGCCGTTTCGGAGCCGACGCGGCGCAAGGTGTTGCGTTTGGCGCGAGACACCGGCGAGACGGTGGCTAGCGGCCGGATCGATTTCGTGCAGGACGAAAAAAAGACCGCCGGTTTTCTCGTCGTCCTTCCGGTATATAAAGCCGGCCGGCCGGCGGAGAGCGTCGCCGACCGCCATGCGAATCTGCGCGGATTCGTGCTGGGCGTGTTCCGTCCCGACGACATGATCGCCTCGGCCTTGAGACGGCTGCAACCTGAAGGAATCGACGTTTGCTTGTACAATCCGGCCGAGCCGGCCGACGGTCGCCCGATTCCGTTCCATGTGTCGCGGACAAGAAAAACGCCCTGGCAACCGGTCGGCGCGGAGCAATTGCTGGCGTCGAACAAAATGCACACAACCGCCCGGCTGGACGTTGCCGGCAATCCGTGGACGGTGGCCTGCGTCGCCGCGGCGGATTTTGCCTCCGCCCGGCGAAGCTATTGGCCTTGGGCCGTGTTGGCCGCCGGCACCGCGCTCTCGGTCCTGCTGGGCGCATATGTGAAATCGAGCATCGATCGCAAAGCCTTCGTCGATCAACTGCTGATGGATAAACGGCTTCACGCCGAGGAACTGCAAGACAAGGTCCGCCGCCAAACGTCGGACATCCGCCAAGCGCAGGAAGAAATTATTTTCCGGCTGCTGTCGGCCACGCAATGCCGCGACGAGGAGACCGGCGCCCACGTTCGACGCGTCGGCCTGATGAGCGAGGTGCTTGCCCGCGCCGCTGGTTGGACCGACGCCGAAGCGGATTGCATCCGTCACGCGGCGCCGATGCACGACGTGGGCAAGATCGGCATCCCCGACGCCATTCTTCACAAGCCGGGCAAGTTGACGCCCGATGAATTCTCCATCATGAAGAAGCATACATTGATCGGCGCGAGGATGCTGGCCAACTCCAAGGCCCCGGTGTTGCAAATGGCCGCGAAAATCGCCATCGGACACCACGAACGATGGGACGGCGCCGGCTATCCGCACAGTCTTTCCGGCGACCAGATTCCCGAAAGTGCCCGCATCGTGGCCATCGTCGACGTGTACGACGCCCTGACGCACGCCCGCGTCTATAAGCCCGCCATGTCCGAAGAAGAGGCGTTGGCCGTAATGCGCGCGGAGTCGGGCGCGCAATTCGATCCGCTGCTGCTGGCGCATTTTTTCCTACATCTGCCGGCAATCCGCCGCATCGCCCGAGAACATCCCGACCGCACCCCGGCGAAATCACCGCAGAAGGAAAAGTCGAACGGCAAACACCTTCCCGAACTCCAACCTGTCGGGTAATGCTTCAGACGTTTGGAGTAAGATCGGCGTTTTTGTCAGCCGCAAGATGGGAGGGAGAGAGCCGCAGATGAACACGAATAAACACGGTTCGATTGGATTATTGCCGTTCATACTCTGCGGGTCGGCCATGACAGTTGTTATTTGCGTAAGGGGCTGTTAAAAACATTTGTCGAATTAGAAACCGTGTGGTACGTTCTTTAAGCACGGCTAAAAGTATATTATACGGGACCACGCTAAGTTACTTCGTTCTAGGCGGGCCGCCCGATTGATTGTGGAATATTTCCAACTTTCGAGTAAAACATAACCGGCGTTGGTGCGATTCATTCGCAGCGCCGACGAAGAGCAATGATAAAACGGAAGAGTGATCGCATTGCATATCACTTATTTTTGGCATCCGCCGCAGTGCTGGTTTTCAGTTGTGGCGTGGTATTCGAGAAATGCCAGATATTTCCGGTCCAGCTATATACGCTCGCCAAAGATGGTTACGATCAAATCAGCGGCTGGAGTCGAAAAAGAGGGGCCAAGTCGTATTTCATTCGGTCGCGGAATCCTCATCGTCCCGTCATTTTCAATTCTCCCGAAGCGCACGAGGGTCTTAACTTCGTTACGCGCATCGCCGCCGACGGACAGATATCGGTAATCATTCTCGACTTGGACGGCGCTCGGCTTCACGAGTGGAAGATTGACTGGTTCGAGATTTGGCCGGATGCCTCGCATGTGCCCGACCATCTAATTCCTCTATCGCGGCCGGGCACGCACGCCCACGGGGCGGTCCTTCTGGAAAACGGCGATTTGATATTCAACTTCGAGCACCTCGGCTTGGTTTGCCTGGACTTGCACGGCGGCGTCTTGTGGCGGCTGCCATACCAAACCCATCACTCCGTTACCCGGTCCAGCGACGGAAACCTTTGGGTATGCGGCCAGAAAGAATACTCGAAACCTCACAAGCAATTTCCGAATTGGATTCCCCCTTTCACCGAAGACACGCTGTTGGAAGTGACCGCGCAAGGTAAGATCGTTAATGAATGGTCGGTCGTGGATTTGCTGTTGAAAAACGGGCTGGAAGGATTGCTCTTTATCGGCAGCCGTGAAAACAATTCCACGAAAGCGACCGGGGACGTGCTGCATCTAAACGACGTCGAACCGTTTCCTTCTCATTTCGAGGAAGGATTCTTCAAGAAAGACGACGTCATGGTCTCGCTGCGCAATATAAACACAATCTTCGTTTTCAATCGGGAGAGCGGGAAAATCAAGTTCATCCGCACCGGCGATTTCCTGCGGCAACACGATCCTGATTTTATCGACGGCGACACGTTTTCCGTGTTCGACAATCGTCTAGCAGCCGGTATAGCTCAAAGCCGCATCCTGATTGTCTCAGCCAAAGATCAAACGGTGAATACCTATTATCAAGGCACGCGGCATAATCCGTTTTACACCAATATCATGGGCAAACATCAATGGCTCCCTAACGGCAACCTGTTGATTACGGAGTCGCGCAACGGAAGGGCGTTCGAGATCGACAAAAATGGAAAAATCGTCTGGGAATACAACAACTACGTCAGTGACGGTGTTGTCGGGCTCATGGAGGAGGTGACTCGTTTGCCGACGGCTTTCGCGCCGCTCTTCAAAAATCCGAAAGCAAACAGGCAAGTCTCGCATTTGCCAAACCGGCCGACCGCCAAAGATTCCAAAGGAGGTTAAACAGATGAACGGTAGTCAATTCTTGAAATTTACGGCGCTCGCGTTGTTCCTGGCAAGCGCATTCCCGCAAGCCGCTTTGGGCTATGTCGGGCCGGGAACGGGTATGTCCGCCGTCGGCGTTTTTCTCGCCGTCGTCATGGGGTTGTTCTTCGCATTATTCGGCTTCGTTTGGTATCCGATAAAGCGGCTGCTGCGAATGCGCAGACGGACGGCCGTCGAGAAAAATTACGGGGATACGACATGATATCGTGGATCGCCGCCGGGTTTCTCGTCGCCGGGTTCATCGTTCTCGCCAGACTGCTCGGCCTGGCGGAGAAGGGCGTAGACGTTGTCGCAATCTCGCGCCGCTCGCTGGCGATCATCCGCAACCCCGGCCTTAGCGACGAGACGAAAGAAACCGCGTTGCAAAAAAACGCCGCGAGGTTGTTCCGACTGGCATTTGACATCGCGCTGGGAGGAACAATGTCCGTCTGCGCGCCGCTCGGAATCTTGTGGTTGGCAGATCGGCTCGGATTGATCTCGCTGGAGTTCGCTTGTGCGGTCGTCGTTTCGCCCGCGTTTATCGGCGCCGGCGGCCTGCTGATCGTCATCCCGCTCGCGATCGGTCCATATCTAAAAAAACGTCGCATGACGGCAAAATATTCGTTTTTGGATCGGGTATTACACCGGGTGGGGTTCAGAACTTGCGCGGCGCAGGTCTCGCTTGCCGATCTTGAAGACCGGAAATACGCCAAGCAGATTGCACTTTGCGGAATCGAACGCCCGGTATTCATCACGGCTTTGCCCCGCGCCGGAACGACCATGCTGTTAGAGTGTTTCGCGGACATGGGCGAATTTGCGGCACACTGCTACCGCGATATGCCCTTCGTCCTCGTGCCTTGCCTTTGGAACCGATTTTCCGCCTCTTTTCGGCGGAACGAAGCGCCGCGGGAACGCGCCCACGGCGACGGAATGTTGATCGACTACGATAGTCCCGAGGCTTTGGAGGAAGTGCTGTGGAAAGCGTTCTGGCGGCGGCACTATCGCGCGGATCGCATAGTTCCCTGGACGAACGATGAAGAAATATGCCCCGAGTTCCGCGATTTTTTCCGCGGCCATCTTCGCAAGATTATCATCGTGCGGCGCGGACAACAGAACCCGACGGCGCGATACTTGTCGAAAAACAACCTCAACATAGCCCGCACGGCCCTGTTGCGCAGGCTCTTTCCCGACGCGGTTGTGGTCGTTCCCTTCCGCAATCCGGTGCAACACGCCGCGTCGCTGCTGAAGCAACACCGCAATTTCCTCCGCATTCACAAGGAAGAACCGTTCGCATCGGAGTACATGCAAGCGATAGGTCATTACGACTTCGGCGAAAACCTGCGTCCGATCGATTTCGACGGCTGGTTCGACCGACGGCAGTCGGAGAATGCCGATTGCTTGACCTTCTGGTTGGAGTATTGGACGGCCGTTTATCGGCACCTGCTCGAATGCCATGCTGATGGCGTGCATTTCGCTGACTACGACGCAATCTGCGAGAATCCCGAACGCGGATTGCAGGCGCTCGCCGAGGCGATCGGCTGCCGCGAAACGGAGGGAATGCTTTCGAGAGCGCGCAAAATACATGCCGCGCGAACAAGCAAGGTCGATACCGGCGGCGTCCCCTGCGCTGTGCTCCGCGAAGCCGGCCGCGTCCACGCGGAATTAAAAAGCCGCGTTGCCCCGGCAACCGGCCCCTCGGCTTGTGTTCCGGCATTCCCGGGCGAGATGCCGCGCTCGTGGTTGGCGGCTGCCCCGTTGTTTCCTTACACTCACTGTAGCACTGCTTCGAGCGGGATGCCCGGTGCGCCGGCCACCCCACTGCCATAGGCCGGATCGGCTTTCGGGCAGTTGCCGATGTGGCGCATCTTGATCTCTCGCGGCGAACGGCCAAAGTGATAAAGTAGAGAACGTAATTGCATGTAGACTTATCCTTTGAATAAATCGTCATCTTCATAACTTAGCGGAATTGTACTTGCGGGCTATTGACGGTCAGATAGTTAATGTCGCAATAGCCGGCGGCTAACAGCCGCCGGAATGTGCCGAAAATTGCGGGTCCTACCCCCGGCGGCTGTTAGCCGCCGGCTATTGTTCACGATATTATCAACCCGACACTCAATGAATGGCTGATTATCACTGGTCACTGACCACTAGCCACTGGCCACTTTTCCGCTGCGAAGCATGGCATATTCGCCGTAGCGAAAAGCCGGAAAGCGGGATCACCGCAAGCCCGCCGCCGCCAGGCGGCGCATGCCTTCGGCCGTCGAGATGGCCGGGTGATAGCCGATGTCTTCGCGGGCGCGGGTGATGTCGAAATAGTGCGATTCGGACAACTGCGCGGCCAGGAACCGATTCATCGGCGGTTCTTCGTGGCGGCGGAACAGGCGGTAATAGATTTCGTGGAACAGGCCGGAGAACCAGGCGGCGCGGGCGGAGATCGACTTTCGCACCGGCGGCAATCCGGCCAGGGCGAGCAGCTCGTCGACCCAGCGCCAGCAGTTAACCGGTTCGCCTTGCGTGATAAAATAAGTCCGCCCGGGGGCGGGCGAGCCGGGGCGCAGCGCGTCGGCCGCCAGCAGATGTGCCGCGGCGGCGTTTTCGACGTAGACCATGTCGATCAAATTCCGGCCGTCGCCCACTCGGCACAATTGCCCGCGCCGGGCTTTTTCCAGCAAGCCGGGGATTAGATACCGATCGCGCGGTCCCCAGATCAAGTGCGGGCGCAGCGCGCAGGTCAGCAGCCCGCCCCGGCCGTTGCTGGCCAGCACGTGTTGTTCGGCCAGGGCCTTCGAGTGCGGATAGTGGCAGAGCCAGCGGCGGGGATAGGGTGCCGATTCGTCCACGCCCTCCTGACTGCAACCGTTAAACGTGACGCTCGGGCTGCTGGTGTAAACCAGCCGGCCGACGCCCCCGGCCAGGCAGCCCTCGACGACGTGCCGGGTGGCGAGCGTGTTGTTTTCGTAGAAATGCTTCCAAGAGCCGCGGAATCCGGTCACCCCGGCGACGTGGAACACCGCCTCGATGCCGCGGCAGGCGGCGGCAACCGCCTCGCGGTCGCGCAGGTCGGCGCGAACGACCTCGACGCCCAGTTCGGCGAGCCGTCGGGATTCGCTCCGGCAGACCGCTCTCACCCGGTCGCCGCGTTCGACGAGTTGTTCGACGACGTACAGCCCCAAAAAGCCCGCGCCGCCGGTGACCAATGCGTTCACAGGACAATATCCCCAAGCGTTTAACACAACCTTTGCGGCATTATAGCCCGCCATGGAGATTATTGGGAGAGAGTTTTGGCAAGGAAAACAGTGGGTTCCCAAGCAGAGCTTGGGAACCAGGAACACTTCTCGTTCCCATGCTCCGCATGGGAACGCACTGTCCGAACGCTCTGCGTTCGTTCCGCCCCCGCCGCCGACGCAGAGCATCGGAGCAGTGGGTTCCCAAGCAGAGCTTGGGAACCAGGGGAGATTGACAGAACACTAGCGGAACGGCTCGTCGTCGGGGGAGATGCCGAAATCGCCTTCGGGCGTGCCGGGTTTCGGTTCGCGAGGTTTTTCTTCGGGCGGTGGGGGCGCCGGCCGATAAAAAATCATCTCGCTCGGTAACTTCATTCGCACCACGCCCTCCATGCCGAACGCTGAGGCGGGTAATTCCAGCAGAAGATATTCGCAATCCTCGGAGGGCGGCTCGAAAGCCAACTCTTCGCGGCCGGTGCGGCCGGAAGCGATCGTCATCGGCGGCCCCCGGCCCGGCAACGGGGCTTGGCCGAGCGCCTTCGGGGCGAGCGGGTTGCCGGCGTCGTCGTACAATTTCGCGTCTCTGGCTACGCCGCCGCGCGACCAGCCGGTGAATTCCACGTCGCGCGCGCCGGCGTTGCCCAATTCGATCGTGATAATCAATCGCGGCGGCTCTCCGCCCGGGCCGGGAACGACCTCGGCCGAAACCACTCGCAAGCGGACATAGCCGCCGATGACCGCCGCCCGGCTCGATGCATCGATCCAATCGAGTTTGAGCGACGGGTTCTCGGTAGTCGGATTGGCCGGCGTTTCGGGGGGCGGGGCCGGCTCGGGAGTCGGCTCGGCAACTGTATCCTTTTTATCCTTGGCGGCCGGCGCGGCGCCAGCGTCGTCGTTGGCAGGCCCCTGCGGCGGCGATTCCTCGATCCCGAGAATATCGGCGATGCTCCGCCGCGAGATTTGGCCGGGTTTATCGAGCGAGATGACGCCTTCGAGTTCTTCGAGCTTTTCAGGAGTCTTTACAGGCGGTTTTTTGACGGCCGGCTTGCGGGCGGCCTGCTCGGACGACTGCTTGGGTTGATCGGCCAGCTGTTTGAGACCGCGTTGCTCGCCGTCGTCGGCCATCGACAAATAGACGGCCGTCGCTACGAGGGCGAGAATGACGCCCAGCAGAACGGCGAACATTTTGACTTGCTCCTCCCGCCGCCGCTTCACCCGCGAAAGGACCGCGCCGCCTTCGGTCGGCGACGAGTCGGTTTTGATGCGGATAACGGGCGGAGCGGCCGGTTGGACGACCGGCGGTACGGGCGAGACGACCGGCGGTGCCGGCGGAGCGGCCGGCGGAGCGGAAGTGTCGTCGGCCAGCAGGCCCTTTACCTGCCGGGCGAGAATCCACTCGCCACGCGCGCCGCGGCGGACGCAATCGCTGGGCAAAATCTGACCCTTGGCGGCCATCGCCTTCATTTGTTGCGGCGTGAGCGGGCCGATCTCGCGGCCCGCTATCTCACAATACCATTCAGATGCCATGATACTATCATTATACCATCTACAAGCGTTTTTCAGCCCAAACGGCCAGTTTCTCGCGGAAGATTTTGGCGTTGTGGCGGATATCGACCGGAAAAGCCGGATGGAGCAGGAAATCGGCGATGCCCTCGGTCAGCGGCGAGTCCGCCCCGAGGCGTCGGATTTCGTCGATCAACGCCCGCCGCTCCGCGTCGGTTTTCGGCATTCGTCCGGCATGCGGTTCCAAGACGACTACCGGCCGCTGCCGGCCCGGCGGTCCAGCGCCGACCAACGCGCTGCGGCGGATGCTTGGATGCTGGTTGAAAATCGCCTCGCAGCAGACCGGATACATCGGTCCGCGAGCGGTCAACACCCTATGTGCCACGCGGCCGCAAAACCAGAAGCGATCCCGCACGTCGAGATAGCCGCTGTCGCCGATGCGATGCCAGAGGTCCGCTCCATCGGCGATTTTCGCCGCGACGTTCGCTTCGGTTCGGGTGACGTAGCAGCGAGTGACCATTTGGCCGTGAACGATCAGTTCGCCGATTTCGCCGGGCGGCAGTTCCTCGATTTCGTCGATCGAGCGGATCGGCCCGTCGACGATGCGAATCACCTTCCAGCGGACGCGGGGGAATCGGCGACCGACGCAGACGCCCGCCCCGCGATTGGTTTGCTCGGCCGTTTCGCCCAGCACTTCGCCGGCGTCGATCGAGGCGACCGGCAGTGATTCAGTGGCTCCGTAGGGCGTGTGGACGCTGCCTTGCGGATGGATGCAGTCCATCATGCGGCGGAGCACTTGGGCTTGGACCGGCGCGCCGGAAGAGAGGACGCGGCGGAGGGTGGGCATGACCTGGCGGCGTTCCTCGCAGTATCGCCCCACTCGGTCCAAAACGGCCGGGGAGCCGAACATCTGCGTCGCCCGCCAATCGCCGACCGCCTCGATAATGTTTCGCGGATCGACCAGGGCGGGCCGCGAGGGGTTCATGTCCGGAATCACGGCCGTCACGCCCATCGCGCAGTTGAACAAGCCGAACATGGGAAAACAAGGCACGTCGATTTCGCCCGGCCGGATGTCGTAGCACTCGCGAATCTGATCGACTTGCGAATCGAAGTTTGCGTGGGAAAAGAGCACTCCCTTGGGCGGGCCGGTGCTGCCGGTGGTGAAAATGATCGCCGCGAGATCGTCGCCGCCGACGCCGGGCAGGTTGCCGCCGCTCGGCGCCGCGCGCAACTCGTCGAGAGTCGCCCCGCCCCAGAACCAGCGGCGGCCGACCGTCACGTTTAACTCGGCTTTGGGAAACCGCCGTCGAAAAATCGCGCGCACCGCGTGAACCGGCGGAATGGCCACGAAACCCTCCGGCTCGGCCTCGGCCAGACAGTCGAGCAGGGTCCGCTTGCCCATGCCGGGGTCGATCAACACGGTCGTCGCGCCCGACTTGAACAAGGCGAAAACCAACGATACGAAGTCGATTCCGGGCCGGACCAAGAGAGCCAACCTCGTGCCGGGTCGGACGCCCAGCCGCCGCAGCCCGTGCGCGATCCGATCGCTGTCGCAGTCGAGCTGCGCGAAGGAGACCTGCCGATAGCGTCGGCGGCCGCGCCGGTCGCGCCCGGCCGTCTCGACCACCGCCGGGGCCTCGGAGCGCAGCCGGGCCATCGCGGTAAGCCGATTCGCCACATTTTTCACGTCGTTCGTCATTCCACCATGATGGCCGCCTCGTCGATTTACTGCAATGCGTATGCGGCAAGTTTTTTGAGCTTCCAGTGAATTTTGCATCACCTTTTTCTCGTTCCCATGCTCTGCATGGGAACGGACTGCTCGAACGCTTTGCGTTCGTTCCGGCGGTTGCGAAAAACCAACCCTTAAGTTATTTTTTATGGATGGAAATACACGGGATCGGTTTATTGGGCCTCTCGCTCGGCTTGGCGATGGACGCTTTCGCGGTGTCGATCGCCGTCGGCATGATGCTGGAGAAGATAACGCCCCGGCATGTCTTTCGGCTCGCGTTCCACTTCGGCCTGTTCCAATTTCTCATGCCAATCGTCGGCTGGCTGGCTGGCGGGCAAGTGGCCGACTACATCGGCGAATACGACCACTGGGCGGCGTTCGCGCTGCTGAGCTACGTAGGCGGCCGAATGCTCTGGGAGGCGCGGCGTGAAAAAGACGCCTCGATCAGCCGCGACCCTACCCGCGGTCTGACGCTGGTCGCCCTTTCGGTGGCGACGAGCATCGACGCCCTGGCCGTCGGGCTTTCGATGGCCTTGGTCGGCGTCACCGTCTGGATTCCCAGCGTGGTGATCGGTCTGGTGGCCGCGGCGATGACCGCGCTGGGGCTGAAACTCAGCAATCGAATCGGCCCGCGCTGGGGCCGGTGGTCCGAGGCCGGCGGCGGCATCGTCCTGCTGTTGATCGGGCTGAAGGTGTTGCTCGGTCATCTCGCGCAATGAGCCGGTCTTGGGGGCAGGCTCGTTTTTCGTAACCGTTCGCGTGCCGGACGGAGGGGGGAGAGTCCCCTGAGAACGCTTGCCGTTTTTCGGCCCTGGCGCGGCCGCACCGTGTTGGTTTGGCCGCAAAATGCGTCTACCCCCTTTGCCATGCGTTCATACCGCGTCGAAAGCGTTTTCGAAGTGTTCGATGGTCGGGCGCCGCTTGCCCGGCGGCCAAGTGACGGCGACGACGTCGAATCGGGCGGGCGAATCGCACAGACCGTGGCGTTTGAGGAACATCTCCGCCAGCCGCGTGAGTCGGCGCTGTTTCGGCAGATCGACCGCTTCGGCCGGATGGCCCATCTCTTGCGATGCGCGAGTCTTTACCTCGACGAAGACGATCGTTTTGCGGTCGAGCGTAACCAGGTCGATTTCGCCGTGGTCGAGACGGCTTCCCCGGGCGAGGATTTTATGGCCGCGGAGGCGGAGATAGCGCGCGGCCGCCGCCTCGCCGCACTGGCCGAGCGACCTGAGCGGCACAAACCTGCGATACCAATCGGAAACGAGTTTCCGCAAGGCCATGAGTGGAAAAACGTAAAAATTTGGCGGCCATGATGGTTGACTGCCGGATAGCCGCGTTATTTCTTTTTCGCGTCGGTGCGGCGTTCCTTCAGCCGGACGGCCTTTCCGGTGCGGTCGCGGAGGTAGTAGAGTTTCGCGCGGCGAGTAACGCCCGACCGCTTGACCTCGACCTTTGCGATGCGCGGCGAGTTGATGGGGAACTTTCGCTCGACGCCCTCGCCCTGCACGATGCGGCGGACGGTAAAGGTTTCGCGGGTGCCGGAGCCCGCCCGGGCGATCACCACGCCGTTGAACACCTGGATGCGTTCCTTGTCGCCCTCGAGGATGCGGCAATGGACGTCAACGGTGTCGCCGATGTCAAATTGGGGCAGTTCTTCTTTCATGCAGTCCTGTTCGACCAGGGACATCAATTGTTGGCTCATGGCTTTCCTTTCATGGTTTTTTTGGCGCGGCCGGCGGCCGCGGTTTTATGCGTTGCATTGTAGGTAGTGAAATATTTTTTCCGGAGAGGCGGATTTGTTGCGATTCCAAGCGTTTCTGATATGCGTCAATCTTCCGCAAGCAAATCCCCGCGGCGCGACCGCGTCCGCTGCCTGCTGTCTTCTTCTCTCCACCGAGCGATTTCCTCATGATTGCCGGACAACAAAACCTCGGGCGTTCCGTGTCCTCGATATTCGCGGGGCCGTGTGTATTGGGCACAATCGAGCCACCGCCGTTCTCCCGAAAACGAATCCAACGCGCTGCTGTCTTCATCTCCCAAGACGCCGGGCAGCAATCGGGCCACCGCGTCGATTATCACCATTGCGGCGACTTCGCCCCCGTTGAGAACGTAATCGCCGATCGAAATTTCTTCCGGTTCGAGGATCGTTCGAATCCGCTCGTCGAATCCTTCGTACCGCCCGCAAAGCAGAACGATCCGCTTCCGCTGGGCCAGTCTTTCGACGGCCAGCTGGTCGAGCCGTCGCCCTTGGGGCGTGAGCATGACCAAATAACCCGGCTCGGGACAGAGGCCGCCGACCGCCTCGACGCACTCGACGACCGCATCGACTTTGAGCACCATTCCCGGACCGCCGCCGAAGGGGCGGTCATCGACCGTATTGTGTTTTCCTTTCGCCCAATCTCGGATGTTGTGTCTGTGGACCTCGACCAATCCCGCTTGAATCGCCCGTTTCAGAAGGCTTTGGCCCAAATATCCCTCGAAAATATCGGGAAACAGGGTCAAGACGTCGAAACGCATGGCGATGGATCAACTTTCTTGCTCGGCGACGGGCGGTTCCTCGACCGCCGCCGCGGGGGCCGGCTCGCGAGTCGCCTCGACAGGTTGCTCGGCGGCCGGGGCGGCGGCTTCCGACTCGGCCGGAACCGGCTTGGGCGCTTTGGCCATCGGCGCCATCGGCTGCGGACGGCGACGGCTTTCGGCCAAACGGGCCAAAGCGGCCTGCTGCGCGGACAAATGCGTCCCCTCCTTGCCGTATTTCTTTATCAGCACCTTCACCTTGTCAGACGGCTGAGCGCCGACGCTCAACCAGTAGGCGATGCGCTCGCCGTCGAGCACCGCTCGGGCGTCGGTGTCGGGCACCATCGGGTCGTAGGTACCCAACTCTTCCAATACTCGACCGTCGCGCGGACGCCGGGCGTCCATCGCGCAAATCCGATAAAACGGCCGGTGCTTCCGGCCCAATTGCTTCATCCGAATTCTTACAGACACACGTTTCTCCTCGTTTGGGTTTTCAATTTACTGTTGTCAGTTATCAGTTATCAGTTATCGGTTGTCAGTTATCGGTTGTCAGTTATCAGTTGTCAGTTATCGGTTTTACTCGTTCCCATGCTCCGCATGGGAACGCACTGTCCGAACGCTCAGCGTTCGTTTATTTCTTTCGTCGGGCCTCTCGTTTTTTTCTGCGCATCTCTCGTTCCCGTTCCTTTTTTAGCTTTGCGCGCTCCTTTGGCGTGAGTCTTTTTCCGGTGCCGATTTTTTGCTTGGAGATTCTTCCGGCCGGTCCGAGCATTCCGCCCTTGCTGATTTCCTGCATGGCCTTCATGCGGTCGCGCATGCCCATGCCGGAGATGCGTTTCATCATGTCGGCCATGCCGTCGAACTGTTTGACCAGATCGTTTACCTGATGAGGTTCGACGCCGGCTCCGGCGGCGATGCGGCGGCGGCGGCTCTGGTCGATGGTTTTCGAGGGGTTGCGCCGTTCCTCGGGCGTCATCGAGTCGATGATGCCGCCGAGCTGCTTCATCTCGCCTTCAACATCAGCGTCGCCGAGCATGTCGGCCATTCCGCCCATGCCGGGCAACATGCCCATGATCTTGTTTATCGGCCCGAGTTTTTTCGTCTGGCCGAGCATCTTCTTGAAGTCGTCGAGCGTGAACTCGCCCTTGCGGAGGCGGGCCTCCTGCTTCTCCATTTCATCCTGGTCGAAGCGTTGCTGTGCCTGTTCGACCAGCGTGAGCACGTCGCCCATGCCGAGGATACGGCCCGCCATGCGGTCGGGATGAAACTCCTCGAGCGCGTCGAG
>Ga0123335_1006491_pt1 | contig 13593 bp, 8 predicted proteins | sample BiotimSIPDNA_2_FD_89707 | JGI IMG/M metagenome (GOLD analysis project Ga0123335, IMG submission 89707) | Anaerobic biogas reactor microbial communites from Washington, USA - Biogas_R2 time_0 SIP DNA | ecosystem: Engineered > Bioreactor > Anaerobic > Unclassified | place: Washington, USA... | reverse complement strand
GGCACCCATTCCGGAAAACATTAAAAACCTGCCGGAAATTGGCCGGAATGGGTGCCGAATACCGCCGGAATCACCTGCCGGATAATTTCCGGAATCAGTGCCGAATAAAACCGGATTATGCAGGAAACTGGGTTTTACAGCTAATGCATCGGCTGTGATGGTTAAAGCTGCAGCAACTGCCACCAACAACGTTTCAGATGTGCAGGCCAGTGCCTATTCGATGGGCGGAATGTTAATAGAGCTCTCACTTGGGGGTTCAAAATTCATGTTTATTCCACCATTAGAGAAATTGCCTCAAAACAAGCCTGCTCCAAAGGAACCTTCACCCGAAAAAACAGAGCAGCAATCGTCGAAAGAATCAACAGAAGAGAGTTCTACTGGACAAAGTGAAGATCCTGACACATCCCGGGGTTCATCGATAAAAAACGGGCTGGGGCAGTGGGCAACAAAACAGATAACAAAAGTACCGGTAGTTGGAAAAATCCTGCCTCATGATGGGAAGCATAAAAAATCACCAATAGAAGCAATTGCTGGATTGGTGACTGGAGCTAAAAAGGAACTATCTACTAACCGGGTATTAAAGCAGGAGGTGGAAGCGACTCTGAAAATGATAGAGGAGGCTCATCCTGATTTTAAGCATTCCATGGATCAGGCGTATGGTTACGCAGTTTTCCCATCGGTGGGAAGAGCCGGGCTCGTTGTGGGTGGAGCATACGGAAAAGGAGAAGTGTTTGAGCAGAAAAAACTGATTGGTTATGCAGGAATAGTGCAATTAACCATAGGCGTACAGGTCGGTGGAGAGACATTTGATGCTGTGGTGCTGTTTGCAGATAAGGAAGGCCTGCAGAGATTTAAACAGGGCAAAATCGGATTTGCGGCAAATGCAGGGGCGGTAATCATAAAAGCGGGTGCTGAAGCTACCACAAAGTATAATGCTGATAAAGTTTACCTCTTTTCTCAAGGAGGTCTTTTAATTGAGGCTGCAATAGGAGGGCAGAAATTTGTTTTCAGGCCTGCAGTGTTAACTCGCAAACAGCCTGCAGAAGTAAAATAGTGGCGTTTGTAAATACTGATTGTGGCCAAGATAAATTGTTCTGATAAGAATCCGGCATTGTTTTTGCAACAGAAACCCATGTCAAACTGCATTTGCGTTCAACTCTATTTACCCATTCAAACGAGGTGTTTATGAGAGTAATGGTTCTTATCAAGGCCAACAGTGAGTCGGAAGCGGGGGGCATGCCCGATACCAAAATGCTTGAAGAAATGGGAGGATTTAATGAGGAGCTGGTGGAAGCGGGAATAATGCTCGAAGGAGAGGGATTACATCCAAGCTCCAGAGGAAAACGAGTCAGATTCATCGGAGATAAGCGGGAGGTCATAGACGGGCCATTTGGACAACCGGGTTCTCTTATCGCAGGATACTATATCTGGCAGGTGCAATCTATTGAACAGGCGCTCTCATGGGTGAAGCGGATGCCAAATCCAACAGGAGAGGAATCGGAAGTTGAGATTCGTCCTATTTTCGAAGAACAGGATTTTGGAGAGGTGTTTACTCCGGAACTCAGGCAGCAGGAGGAGAATCTCAGGGCACGGATAAGCACTCTGAAAGAGAAGCAGATAAGAAAGCAGATAAAGGTCAACCCGTATCTGAATTTCAACGGCACCACCGAAAAAGCATTCTCATTTTACAAATCAATTTTTGGAGGTGAGTTTACCGCCTTGCAGCGCTTTAAAGATATGCCGCCTTCCGAGCAACAGGTTCCTGAATCGGAAAAAGAAAAAATATTACATATTGCCCTGCCCATTGGCTCAGGCACAGTTCTCATGGGAAGTGACATATCCCAAAGCATGGGTCAGAAACTCATTACAGGCAATAACGTTTATGTTTCCCTGCATCCTGAAAGTAAAGAGGAGGCGCAGCGGCTTTTCGACAGGCTTTCAGAAGGAGGGAAAGTTGAAATGCCGCTGGGAAAGATGTTCTGGGGGGATTTTTTTGCATCATTTACGGATAAGTTTGGTATTCAGTGGATGATCAATTACCAGGAGAGATAACCGTAAAAGCCGCAGGGGGAATCACCTGATGAACAATAGCGCCCATTACTATTACGATGTACCGTCATTACCATCTCAGGAGATAAAAGAGTGCGATATCTGCATCTACGGCGCTACACCGGCAGGGATCACCTCTGCGGTGCAGGCTGCCCGTATTAATAAAAAGGTAGCACTGCTTGCTTTCAACCGGCATATCGGGGGAATGACCACTTCGGGGCTGAGTGCTACAGATGTGGGCAACCAGCATGTACTTGGCGGTGTAGCACGAAGATTCTACCGTGAGATCGGGGCTTTTTACGGTTCCAAAAAGGAACAGTGGTTTTTTGAACCGCATGCTGCAGCCAAAGTGTTTTCAGACTGGCTGAGCGATAAAAACATCTCCATTTACACCGAATGCAGACTTCAGGGAGTGGAAAAGGATGGAAACCGGATAATTTCTCTGCAGACTGAAAAAGGGCTGATATTCAAGGCCGGGGTGTATATCGATGCCTCTTATGAAGGCGACCTGATGGCAAACGCTAAAGTAAGCTACACTTACGGCAGAGAGGGCAATCAGGCATACAATGAGCTCTTTAATGGCATTCAATACGGGGCTAAGCATAACTTTAAGATGTTCGTTGATCCGTATCGAAAACCCGGTGATCAGTTCAGCGGGCTTCTTCCCGGAATCTGCGAAATCGAAATCGGCTCGCAGGGTCAGCAGGATACTCTGATTCAGGCCTATAATTTCCGTCTGTGCCTCAGCAGCGACCCCAAAAAGAGTGTTCCCTTCAGTAAACCTTCCAATTATGATCCGGAAACTTACGAGCTTCTTTATCGATATATCTATTCGGGAGTTTTCGATCTCTTTGGTCTTACACGTAAAATACCGGGAGAAAAGGCCGACCATAATAACTGGGGTGCTATTAACAGTGACTTTATCGGTGGAAATTACAACTGGCCTGAGAGTGATTACAGAACCAGGGAAGAGATCTATCAGGAGCATGTCAACTACCAGATGGGTCTTTTTTATTTCTGTGCCACCGACCCGCGCCTTCCGGAACCGGTTCGTCAGATGACAAGGCAGTGGGGGCTGGCATCCGATGAATTTTCCGCAACAGGCAACTGGCCGCCTCAAATTTATATCAGGGAAGCACGCAGGATGATCTCCGATTATGTGCTTACCGAATTCGATGCTACAGGGAAAACAACTCCGGAAGATTCCATAGGAATGGGTTCTTACAGGATGGATTCCCATAACTGCAAACGGGTTGTTCATTCCGGCAGAGCAATTAATGAGGGTGATGTGGAGTTGTCACCGCTCTCTCCATTTCCAATCCCCTACCGGGCTATCACCCCAAGGCGCAGTGAATGCTGCAACCTTCTGGTTCCAGTCTGTCTCTCTACTTCCCATATAGCCTATGGGGCTATCCGCATGGAACCGGTTTTCATGATTCTTGGACAGTCAGCAGGAATTGCCGCTTCACTTGCTCTGGACAAAAACAGTGTGGTACAGGATATCTCCTATAGCGATCTGGAGCAGAGGATGAGAGAGGAAAAGCAGTTTGCTTATGAGCCTCCGGAACTGCGCAGGGTTCGAATCAGTTTAGAAACCTACTCTCCATCAGGAGCTGAAACAGCGGAAAGGATCACTCTTCCACTTAACACAAACAATTAAAAGGTGTCACTCCGGGTAGAGAAGATAGGGAGTTTACTAAGATTTTTCTGGAAGAGGGTGCCCCCTCTTGCGCTCCAGCACGTCGAAGACGCCGGTCTTGCGCTATCACCCCTTGTTGTCCACCAGTTTAAAGGCAGGTATGGTTATCACATTTTCAAACCTCTTTGCGGCCGCAGTAGCGAACTGGTGGTAGATTAAAATCATTATAGCCTTTAAGACAAGACACTTAATACCCACCTGATCCCGGTTACATGATAATGCTGCCGCTCACCCTTGTCGAAGGGCCTTCCGCTATCACCCTGTGTTGCCCACCATTTGTGCAGGCAGGTCAGGCTTGTTGCTACACATGTTAGGTTTGTAAACAAAATATTATCTCCGGCAGTGACTAAATTCTTAAGTTTGGAACTATGGGTATTCATTAAAGATCGACCTGTACCCCTGCAGGCGTTAACCTGATTTGATAAAATTGATGAAGAGAGAGATATATACATACATAATACCTGAGGATATTATTTTAATGCAGGTGTAAGGCAAAAAGTTCGTTAAGGACATGCAACGGTTAAGAAATTGAGCGGTTGTTTTTTTTGCGGGAGACCAGCTGCTATCGGCAAAAATCAAATCTCCTGTAACCCTGCAGAACCGGCATGTCAACAAAAAACAAACAGGACATGAGGTGTTATGAATTTTTACTGTAAGCTAATTATTGTAGCAATGGCTTTCTCTGTTTTCTCCGCTGATTCCATCGGCGTAGCGCCCTCTGATACCACAAGCATTACAAATATCGCAGTTTTGGATCTTGTGACACGGGGTGGACTTACCAACGAGGAGGTTTTATCGATATCCGATCGTCTGCGTGGTGAACTTATCAGCACTCAAAAGTATACGGTAATTGAGCGGGGACAGATGGATGTAATTCTTCGGGAGCAGGGCTTTCAGCAAACGGGTGCCTGTTCGGAAGCGTCCTGCATTGTGGAAGTAGGACAGTTGCTTGCGGTGCACAAGATGGTTGGCGGATCTATCGGAAAAGTTGGAAAAGCTTACAGTATCAATTTGAAGATTATCGATGTAAAGAGCGGAAAGATAGAGCGACAGGTGTCTGATGATATCAAGTGCAGCAAAGAGGAACTGGTGTCTTTTCACATACGAAACATTGCCCGCAGGATGGCAGGGTTGATTAAGGAGAAGAAACCACTGGCAGGCAAGTGGTATTTCTGGGCACCGGTAGGGCTTGCTGCTGTTGGAGGGGGAGTCGCGCTGTTTGCAAATGTTAATAACCGAAAAGATTCAGAAGAAACAATGCAGGAAATACAACTGGAGATACCTGTACGATGAAAAACCGTTATCGATTACTAAATACATTTGTGCTGCTGATGATTTTTTCATGCGGCCAGGATACTGGCTTGACTGTGCAGAATTCAGTTTTTCAGGAAATTTTACCTAATATACGACTTGCCAAATCATTGAGTATTAGTGAGGTCGACAGTGCGGTGGTTTTTGTTACAATGGAAAACAGTAAGGATACTCTTTCGTTTGCGCTGGGAATAGATCGCAGCTCAAGTAAACTATATGGAAAGATTGAGATTCCACAAGATGCAAAATCTGTTTTTCTTGATGTACGAATGTATGATTCTAAGGATAGAAAAATTGGACAAGGCTATTGCAGGCTTACCGCTGAAGATATCAGCCGAAGCAGGTATGTGTCAGAACAGATAGATGTAAACTCCGCAAAGCCGCGAATCGATAGTATAGCGGCTCCAGGCACGGTTGGGGCTAATCAGATCATCAGGTTTAAGGCTTTTGCATCAGACAGCTTTGGCGGAAAAGTTGTGAAATACGAGTGGAAGTTCGATTCTGCTGATTGGGTAGAAACAAAAAAGGATAGTTTAATCGTTGTAGCACCTGTAAAGGCTCAGGCCCACATCTGTACTCTCAGGGTAACTGATGATGATGGAAACGCCGTAGTCGGTACGGTAACCGTAGAGGTGATTCACTATAAGGTCATGCTCGACAAGCAGTCGGGCAATGGTGGAACTGACAGTGTGATGGCCATTTACAATGAATCAATGCCTGAGGCTGCAGCTCCCACCCGCTCTGGTTATTCATTTAAAGGCTATTATGATTCGATCAGTGGTGGAACACAATACTACAGCGATAAAATGGAGGGTAGGCGAAAGTGGAACAAGGCGCACAACTTTAGACTCTATGCCCACTGGTTAAGTAAAACATATATGGTTAAACTTGACAAAAGGCTTGGCGGCGGGGGTGCTGACAGTGTGAAAGTCACCTATGACGCAGAAATGCCTGCGGCAACAAAACCCGCCCGTGAAGGGTATACTTTTGCGGGATACTGGGATTCCACCAGCGGTGGAACACAGTACTACTCTAATTCTATGTCAAGTAGTAACAACTGGGATAAGGCACAGAACACAACACTCTATGCCCGCTGGACAGGGAAGAGTTATGCTGTACTGTTTAACAAACAGAATGGCACGGAAGGAAGCGACAGTGTCCGTGCGGTCATGGGTTCGGGAATGCCGTCGGCAACCGCTCCAAAACGAGCGGGATACACTTTTACCGGATACTTTGATGCAAAGATCGACGGTGCGCAGTATTATACCGCAGAGATGGTAAGTACACAGAACTGGGATAAAGCAGAAAAAACCACGCTGTATGCCCGCTGGACAGGGAACAGCTATACGGTAACGCTTAACATGCAGTCTGGTAACGGCGGAACTGCCCAAGTAGCTGCCACATATAGTGCCGCGATGCCCACGGCAACCGCTCCCGCCCGTGAAGGGTATACCTTTACGGGGTACTGGGATTCAACCAGTGGGGGAACACAGTATTTTTCTTCCGTGATGGCAAGTGCTCGTACGTGGGACAAGGCTCAGAACACGACTCTGTACGCCAGGTGGGAGGCAAACAACTACACAGTAAAATTTAACAAACAAAGTGGTATGGGGGGAAGTGACAGTGTGAAAGCAACGATGGGATTAGCGATGCCCGTAGCAACGGCACCCACCCGTGAAGGGTATACCTTTACGGGATACTGGGATTCCACCAGCGGTGGAACACAGTACTACTCTAGTTCTATGTCAAGTAGTAACAACTGGAATAAGGGACAGAACACAACGCTCTATGCCCGGTGGACAGGGAAGAGTTATACTGTACTGTTTAACAAACAGAATGGCACGGGAGGTAGCGATAGTGTCAGAGCATTCATGGGCTCGTCGATGCCATCAGCAACCGCTCCGAAACGAACGGGATACTCTTTTACCGGATACTTTGATGCAAAGATCGACGGTGTGTGGTATTATACCGCACATATGGGAAGTATGCGGAAGTGGGACAAAGCAGAAAAAACAACGCTGTATGCCCACTGGACAGTAAACAGCTATACGGTAAAGCTTGACAAGCAGTCCGGTAACGGCGGAACTGACGAAGTTGCTGCCACATATGGTGCCGCGATGCCCGAGGCAACAGCACCTGCCCGTGAAGGGTATACCTTTACGGGGTACTGGGATTCCACCAGTGGGGGAACACAGTATTTTTCTTCCGTGATGGCGAGTGCTCGTACATGGGACAAGGCTCAGAACACAACACTGTATGCCAGGTGGGAGGCAAACAACTACACGGTAAAATTTAACAAACAAAATGGTACGGGAGGAAGTGACAGTGTGAAAGTCACATTTGGTGAAGCAATGCCTGCTGCTGAGCCTCCAACCCGCAACGGGTATTATTTTGCAGGCTACTGGACAGCAGAACATGAGGGAATCAGGTATTATTTTCATTTAATGGAATCTGCAAACAACTGGAATATTCCCAATAACGCAGAGCTTTTTGCTCAATGGATTCCAAATGTCATCACTGATGCAGATGGTAATGAGTATTCTACAGTTCTGATCGGTAACCAGATATGGACAGTTGAAAACCTTCGGACTACCAAATACAATGACGGGACGCCCATTCCCAATGTTACAGATGATGCAGAATGGGCTGCGCTTACTACACCTGGATACTGTTATCATAACAACACAACGGATGCGGATACAATAAAGAAATGGGGAGCGCTGTACAATTGGTATGTGGTGTCACCAACCAATCCTGAAAAGATTGCACCTGAAGGCTGGCGTGTACCGACAGATACTGACTGGACAGTGCTTGAGGAGTACCTTATAGCCAATGGTTACAACTGGGATGGCACGACGAGTGAAAACAAGATAGCAAAATCGCTGGCGGCCCAGACGGATTGGTACACTCTTCCTGATAGTGTGGGTAAGATCGGAAACGACTTAAGTAAAAATAATGCCAGCGGCTTCTCGGCCCTTCCTGGCGGTTCTCGTCAAATTGCTGGTTTTTTCATGTCCATCGGCTCTATCGGTGTCTGGTGGAGTGCTACGGAGACGGAGTACATTGCGTCTTTCGCACGGGACTATCAGCTCAACTCCTACTACGAGGGCCTGGGCTGGAACGGAGAAGACAAGAGTTTTGGGAATTCTGTTCGTCTTTTGCGGGATTTGGACTGACTTTTTTCCCATTTGTCTATTTTATTAGTCCCGCATAGCGAGTCGCGATATTTTGAAAAAGTGGATCTATGGCACAATACAGTGAGTTGCCGGTATACAAAGCAACATACGACTTATTGCTTGCCATATTTATTCCAGTTCACAAAAGCTTTTCGCAAAGAATACAAGTATACAGTTGGCGGAAGCCTGAAAAAATAGACGATAGAGCTGATTACGCTCATCTACCACGCTAACGGCCAAACCGACAAGGTTGAAACATTGCACATCCAGCCCGGGACGGACCACTTTTTTCTCTTTTTGCTGAAATTATAAAAGTAGCCCGTCCTTTGAAACCAGGGCGTCGCCCTTCGACGGGTTAATTCAGCCTTTCAGGCAGGTCAGGAATTTGGCCCATTTCTATCAGCTTTCAAAGGCAGTTTTGCGTATAAAACAGAATTTTGATAAAAGGGATGTAGGTGAAATTACCAAAACTGCCAATAGCTATCAGGGCCTCTCGAAACATATTGTAACTCTTAACTCCTGATTTGCAGCTCTGTTCTGAGATTGACGTCCGCGGGACGTCTCTACCGGAACGTGATTTGTGACTCGCCGGTACATGCTTGAATTCTTCCAGGCTACAACCCGTTTTAATCTACCACCAGTTCGCTACTGCGGCCGCAAGGGCGGTTGAAAATGTGATAACCACACCTGCCTTAACAACTGGTGGACAACATGGGGCGATAGCGCAAGACCGGCGTCTTCGACGGGCTTGAGCGAAAGAGGGGGCACCCTCTTCCAAAAAATCTTTATCCTTGCTTATTACTTGTATTGGGGTCGTCCCCTTCCAAAAAGCACTAAAACTCTTTTAAACACTACTGTAAATATTAAGTCAGCGCCAATGAGAGCCCCCCCTATCCAAGCCCCCGCAGACCAAATCCCGGCCCGATGGGAAACTGGGAAATCACCGTTTGATACCTGACTTATGCACCCGAATAAGTGCTATTGGCCCTGATCGGGGTTCATAAGTCAGGTTGATATATCAAACACCTCAGTTTTTGCCCAATTCCCTTTGTACCTTCAACTATTTTTAAACCAAAGTATAGATAGCTGACCATCATCAATTTTACACGATTTGCGAAAGTTCAATTATGAAGTGGACCAAAAAGAATATTATCGACTACTATCTCCAGAATGAGTTTGCATATAAGCTCTGGGGCCCGAATATGCACTATGGCTTCTGGGAAAAGGATGTTAAAACCCAGCGGCAGGCATCACTGCGCTTTAATGAGGTCATGGCAAAAACTGCAGCAATTACCAGTGATGACCATGTCCTTGATGCCGGCTGTGGCGTTGGCGGGGCGAGTATTTTTCTGGCTAAAACAATCGGCTGCAAGTCTACCGGTATAACGATTACACCCAGACAGGTTGATCTTGCCTATAAAAATGCCAAAAAAGCAGGGGTCAGCCATTTAGTCGAATTTAAAGAGATGGATTACATGCACACGACATTCCCAGATAATACCTTTTCTGTTGTCTGGGGACTGGAGAGTATCTGCTACGCCGAGCCTAAAATAGACTTTATAAAAGAAGCCTTCAGAGTTCTTAAAGACAATGGAAGATTAATTATTGGTGATGGATTTGCCAGCAGAGATCACTACGAGGGAAAAGATGCCTGGTTGATGAAACGATGGATGGATGGGTGGATTGTGAACAATCTTGAAACTCCCGAAAAATTCATCAGTTTCAGCCGTGAAGCCGGATTCAGAGAGTCCGCCTATCGTGATGTAACAGAGTATGTTAAAAAGACCTCAAGAATCATGCTTTATACATCATTGCCCTTTCTCCCGTTGCACCTGATCGACAGGGTAATCAGAATAAAACAATACACCACTGATGCACTCTGGAATCAATATTTTGCAATGAAGAAAAAGTTGTGGGAATACGGGATATTCCTGGCAAAAAAATAGAACTTTGAATAATCCTAACAATCGCAGTTGGATGAGGCAAAAAATCGCAATCTGTTTTGTATCATCCGTCCCATTTTCCCGGGGTGGTGCCCCGGGCTATAGAATTGTACACCTTTGGTGCCCAGCACCAGCGTGGTGAGTTCTCCCCTACGGTCAGGCCTCGGAATAGGAACCGGCCTTACTTATTTGATTCCGAAAAGCTACAATAAATTTTAATCTACCACCAGTTCGCCAGTGCTGCCGCAAAGACGTCTGCAAATGTGATGACCATACCTGCCTTCATAAATGGTGGACAACAAGGGGTGATAGCGGAAGACCGGCGTCCGCGACGGGCTGAAGCGAAAGAGGGAACGCCCTCTTCCAGAAACTCTTTACTCTTTATTCTTTATTATTATTATTAGTATTATTTGTGCGCGCTGCTGATACTTGCACCCTGTGACCTTGTGCAATTAATGATTAAACTGTTTTCACTGTTTTTGTACGCGTTCCCAAAGACGTTGGGTGTCTTTGAGCACCTCTTTATAATTAGCGAGGTCTGGTTCATTCAGCAGGTCCTGGCATACGCTTTTTGCTGAGGTAATCTCTCCGGAATTTCGAAACATCTCTGCCGCCTTATACCGCGTAACAAAAGAATTGTATTGTCCCTCAGGAGTCTTCTGGTAGGAGTGTGCAAGCATTTCATATATTTTTGCAGCCTTGTTAAAATTCTTTTGAGCTTCAAAATATTTGACCCGTGACCACTGGACAAACCTGCTTTGGGGATGCTGCTTCTCAAGAGCGCCCAGGAGCGAATCTGCGGCTTTCAGTTTGTTTTCTTTAATGTAGATTTCGGAGAGTGAAATTTTTGCAGCAGTTCGCATCAGTGTCGATTCCTGGCTGCACCTTTTCAATTTCTCGATGCCTGCATCTACATTGCCAGGGTACCAGAACAAAACCCACCAGAGTCTTGATTTCAACTCTGCACGTGCAAAGTCATACATGCCCAGAAACATGAGCACCTCAGTGTTGTTGCTGTCGATCCGTCTGGCTTCATCAAGGATATCGAGTGCATCAAAACCATTCTGCATAGCTGCAAAATATGACTTGCTCCGCAGATAGAATGAGGCATGCATCACCCTGCATAATCCAACCATCATTCTGCTGTAACTGGTTTTCCCGCTGGTATTTTCAAGCTTGTTGCTGCAGTCAATCGCTTTCTGATATGTGGAAAGAAAAGCTGCGGAGTCTATTGTACGGTCAAAATCGATATCGCGCATCCCGAGGGCTGTCAACTTCAAGATGTAGGGAAACGGGTCTTCTGGATCGATCCGGGTCATCGAATCTATAGAAGTAATAGCTGTTTTAAAATCGCTATCGATGATATACGGAATCACACTTTCGGCCCTGGCTGTGCTCCGGGCTGGCATTGTAAAACCGAAAACGGCTGTGTTCAAGCTTAAAAATATAATTATCGAAAACAGTTTTTTCATATTATCGGAATTAACCGGAGAAAGATTTCTTTACGCCGTAATCGAAAATACAGCCTTTTCAGCAAGAATACAACAATTCCCGCAGGTAGAATGAAAGGAAGGACGGGAGACAGGAAACAGGTCGTGTGCGTGGGTAAGAGAGTATCACGGTCTTAACAGCACTGAACCAGATAGAAACCGGGCTATGCAAACGCCTTTACTTTTATCTAATCTGTACGATCCTTTTGCAGGCAGGTAAGCCTTTCTCAGTAGAGCCCCCTTAAGAGAATAAACGGAAAGTGTTCCGGCAGATTCAACATCTATTACATGGTACCCTTTAACATCTATCACATTCATTACACCTGACCGCACATTCTCAGGCGTTCTTTTCGCTTTTTTAATAGAAACAGCCACTTCGTAAAGGCTGTCCATTTTTTCGGCCCACAGGCGAAATATGCTTGCACCTCCTGCCGCAGTAGGATGAACCCCGTCACTAAGCTCTGAAGTATGCGTGGAGAAATAGGTATAGAGATCAGGCCCCGGGATCAGGTTGTTTTTTACAGTAAGAGAGTCAATTGCCTTGAGAAAATCGGGATGTACCTGCCACCCTGCTTTGGAAGAATCGGTACCGATAATACGAGCGATAATGGGCTGGATATTGTTTGCCTTGCAGGAATCGATTATCAATTGCAAATTGGTTCTGTAAGTCGACACATTATAACTGCTTCCACCCCAGGCGTCATTGGTTCCCATCTCGATAGCCCAGTACCCGGCATTTCCGGCCACATCAAGATACTTTGAAATTTCATCAGCCATAGTTTTACTGTTTATGCAGGGAATTCCCCCGCGAATAACAACAGGGTTGAACGAGGGGTGTGATTCGGTTATGATATCGGCAAAACTTTTAGATGGTGGGGTTGACTTAAATGAATTTGCCGAGATGCTTGTACCAGGGAAAAACCAGACATCATTCCCTCCGTTTGACAAATCAAATACCTCGATTTCATCCAGAGAGCCACGGCCTTTAATTATGGACATCTTAATCCACTGTGAACCACTGAAATCGATTGAATGAGCCCTCGCGGTTACGGTGTTGTTTCTGACTATCAGAGATGTTTCCCAGTCTCCATCGGAACCGTTTGTGGAGTTTGAGGACTTCAGAATATCATAGTCAACAGGAATACTCAAACCACCTTTGCAGGAAGTTGCAGAAGCTATCGAATCGGACCAGGAGTAACCGGGATTGTTCCAGTTCAAAAGAATCTTTGATGGTCCGGTGCCCACGTTTAATGCAAGCCAGGAATTATCACTGACGCTGAACGCGGAACCGCCGAATTTATTATCAGTCAGATATGAAATGTCGCCACGTGATGAATAGACTGTTTTCCCCCTGGAGAGAATCGGATTTGAAGTCATTGAAAATGCATTTACGATTAACAAAGAAACTACAATAGATGAAAACAGTTCTCTTCTGCCCATAATAGCCATCCTGATTACTGTTGTTTTCTTTTTCCGGATCTGAATCAAATTATAATAATTTCAAAACTGAAACAGACATATTTCTTATACTGCAAGGCATAAAGTGTAGACACGCATGACCACAGGTTGAATTCTTTCAGGATTTTTGGTTTGGCCGGAGGCCCTTTATTGGTGAGCTTACAGTCGCCTTTGTCACCCGATGGAATACCAACAGTTGTGGCTTCGAATAAGTCAAAACATGCCTGCCGGCAGCGGAAAAGACAGATAACTAAACGTCTTTTTCTTAAAGGCTACAATAAGTTTTAATCTACCACCAGTTCGCCAGTGTGGCCGCAAAGGCGTTTGCAAATGTGATGACCATGACTGCCTCTACAAATGGTGGACAACAAGGGGTGATAGCGTAAGACCGGCGTCTTCGACGGGCTGGAGCGAAAGAGGGGGCACCCTCTTCCAAAAAGTTTTGATTCTTAAGAAATTTTTGTATT
>Ga0123335_1006483_pt1 | contig 13607 bp, 10 predicted proteins | sample BiotimSIPDNA_2_FD_89707 | JGI IMG/M metagenome (GOLD analysis project Ga0123335, IMG submission 89707) | Anaerobic biogas reactor microbial communites from Washington, USA - Biogas_R2 time_0 SIP DNA | ecosystem: Engineered > Bioreactor > Anaerobic > Unclassified | place: Washington, USA... | reverse complement strand
TAATCTACCTGTTCCATTGAGTTACCTCCAGTTGCTTTTGTTCGCAGCCTAAGTATAACTGGTTTCATTCCTCAATGGAACCCCTTTTTTATTCTCTTGGGCAATTCATTTTACAACTTGCCAGAATCGCAAAATTATACCACATCCCCTTGACAAACCCCGGGTTTCGTGATATACTGTGCGGGTACTCGAAAACCCGACGCGGATTTAGCTCATTTGGTAGAGCGCGACCTTGCCAAGGTCGAGGTGGCGGGTTCGAACCCCGTAATCCGCTCCAGATGAATAGAAAAAGCCTCAGAGCAGCTGCTCCGGGGCTTTTTTCGTTATGTCGTACGGGTCACTCCCTATGTCACGGCTTCGCCGTGCCACCTCACTCTCCGCCTCACACCCCCGTTCCAACGCCCGCGACGGCAGCCAGTATCGCCTGCGCATACAGCCGCGCCTGGAAATCGTTGGGATGGTTGACATTATTGCCGGTGAAGGAATAGAACTCCTTGCGCTTCAGTATATGCGCGTGAAGCGAGGTCATGGGAACGATGCCCACGTTGGGGAGCGGTTCGGCATAGGCGGCAAGCAGCGGCTCGAACTCGGGCTGATGACCGAAGAAGCCCGCCACCCGCCAATGGGGCAGCGTGGTGGAGACAAGGCAGATGTCGCAGCCGGGCAGCTCCGCCCGCACTTTGTCGATCATCTCCCGATTCAGCTCCATATACTCTTCGCCGGGTTTGCCGCCGTCATTCATGCCGAAGGCGTGGATAAGCAGGTCGGGCTTGTGGTCCAGCACCCGGGTCTGCAGTTCGGCCAGTCCCCACCGGGAGTCCCTGCCGCCCACCGCCGTGTTCACATATTTAATCTTTCCGTTGCCTGTGATCTTCCCGAGAGCCGACACCACCATCTCGCACCAGGTGGGCGTATAGGGCGGTACGCCCGTCATGCCGGTGGTGTTGCAGCCGGTGGTTATCGAGTCGCCGTAGAACAGCGCGGTGACCTCCCCGCCGGCGCGGCACTTCGCCATGAAGCGGGCGAACTTGTCCGGCTGATGCTCCGGAACCGGCCCGTCCCATTTTGCCGAGTGGCGGTAGGTGACGGCGGTCTGACGCTCATACAGCCACGCGGACTTGCCGAACCAGATGTACTTATGCCCCTCCACCGCCGAGCCGAAATACTTCTTCTCGTCGTTGCTCTCCGGGAAGTACTCCTCAAGGGTGGTCACCGGGATAGAACCGCCCTCCAGCCGCACAAAACAGCCGTCCTCCAGTTCGTAATCCACACCCTCACGGTACTCAACCGACAGATCAGCCGAGAAAACTCCGAGTATCTCGTCGGCGGGGTACATGAGTTTCACCCTGCGCTCATCGCCTAAGAACATCACCGACTCGTGCAGCACAACATCGCCGTTCCAATAGGGCGCCAGATACGCCGCCTCGTCGTATTTGCGTGTTATCTTCATGTTTTTATCCTGCATTATGTGTTAATGTGTATAATCGTGCCGATTCTTTGAAGGATATCATAATCCCGTCAGTCCCGCCGCATGCGCCGCGCCGTATATGCCGTATGCGGCGGCAAAACCGCCTCCTGAGACAAGTATCAGCGCGGCTGTCATGACCGCCAGCATCCGACCCCTGTTCGCCCGCTCCCCGGAGCCGGCAAACAGTCTCGACCCGACCCACAGCGCCGGCAGAGCAAGCCCCGCATACATGGCGCCCGCCCCGAAATATACGTAAAACGGATACTCTATCCCTGCGATAACCGCGGCGGCATCCTCCTGCACCCGCGCCGTTTGTGCCATAAAAGCCGACACTACCGACACGGCGTTATTCAGGAAGTGAAGGCATACCGGCATAAACAGCGAGCCTGTCCGCAGCGCTATATAACTCAGCCCCGCGCCCAGTATTGCCGTCGGCAGGAATCGAATCGGATCGAGATGAAACAGCCCGAACGCCGCGCCGAGTATAAAGACGATGATATGTCTTTCGCCCACCGGATTGTATCTGCCCTTGGCGGTCATCCTCTCACGCACATAATTCCGCACGCCGCTGAGCAGGATTCCCCGATGCAGCAGCTCCTCACAGAACGAGGGCAGCACCGCCGCGGCTATGAACGCAGTGATTTCGCCACGTTCGGTGATGACCGATATCATCGCCGCCTCAATCTCCGCCGACGACGGGAAGACAGCCGTCGTCGCAATTGAAACCGCCGCCGCAGACATATATGCGCCGAAATATATTGCCAGCGCCCCGAACATCTGCCGCAGTTTGGGCAGCTCAAAGGGGAACACCGTCCGGAACGATACCCCCGACGCTTTCAGCACGGCAAGAGACCAGCCTAATATCATCAGCTCTGTCACCGCCACTCCGATTATGCCGAAAAAATACTGGACAACGCTTCCCGCCGTCAGGATCAGCACCAGAGTTCCGACATATGCGATTATTGAAGCTTTAAGGGTCATTTCTTTCACTGTTTACCGCCTCTGCCGTCATCATACCGATTCAAAAGCACGTCGCAATCTACTGTATGCTCTTGCCGCCGTCCACATAAATCGACTGGCCTGTGATATAGGCTCCCTCGTCCGAGCAGAGCAGCCGCACTATCGGCGCGCACTCCTCCTTCTCGCCGTAGCGGAGCATGGGTATCTGGGAGGTGACCTTCGCCGCGTATTCCGGGTCGGAGAGCGCCTCCGTGTTGCGGTCGGTGTATATGACCCCCGGGCAGACGTTGTTCACCGTTATACCGTCGCCCGCCAGCTGCAGCGCCAGCGACCGCACCATGTTCTCCTGCGCCGCCTTCGACGACGAGTATATCAGCATGTCGGGATGGGGCTTTTTCTCCTGTACCGAGCCGACAGTCACTATCCGACCCCAGCCCTTTTCCCGCATACCCGGCACGAACGCCTGTATCAGCAGCAGAGCCGAGTAGAAGTTGCAGTTCATCTGCGTCAGATACTGCTCCTCGGTTATATTCTCCCACTTCTCTCTGTACTGCATCGACGCGTTCGACACTAATATGTCCACCCCGCCGAATTTCTCCAGCACCCGCCTTGCCAGCGCCCTCGTCTCCTCCGGCTTCGACAGATCGGCTTGCTCTATGTGCGCGCATTCCGCGCCCCGTTCGCCGTTTATCTTTGCCGCCGTTCTCTCCGCCGCTTCCCTGTTCCCGCAATAGCTGATTATCACGTCCGCTCCGCTCCTCGCCAGCTCCTCCGCTATCGCCGAGCCTATGCCTCTTGACGAGCCTGTGATAAGGGCGCGGGGGGGTACGCGGCTTTCTTGAAAGAAAGCCTGGCAAAGAACTTTTATGTGGGGATTATTCATATATTTCACCTGCTTGTCGTGCGTAGTTTATTGATAAATTACCCATCACAGAGCCGATTCATCGGAGGGGGCTGCGCTGTATTCGGGCGTCCAGTCGAGTTCGCGGAAGGGGATGCCCCGATCGTCGTTCTTTATGAAGTTGACAAGCCTGTCCAGCATATCGGCTGTCCATACCGCTTTGTCTATCTGCGCCGTGGTGAATATGCCCTGGCATATCATCTCGAATCCGAATATGTCCTTGACGTGCGACTTTGCCGCGCCGTCCACCACCTCCGCACAGAGGTGAGCGGGAATAAAGAGCACGCCGCCGCCCGCTCCGAATACTATATCGCCGGGCAGGACGATGGCGTTGCCTATCCGTGTGGCGGTATTGAAGCCCTTCATTATATAGTCGCGGAGAGGTGTGGGGTCTATGCCGCGGTAATACGCCTGGAAGCCCTCTATCCGAATCATCTGCTCCACGTCGCGCACCCCGCCCCATATGACCGCGCCGCCCGTTTTAGTGCGGGTGTGTATGGCTGTCGACAGGTTTCCGCCGATAAACGTACCCTTGTATATTTTGTCGTACATGTCTGCGACCAGCACGTCGCCTTCGACCAGCGAGTCGACAACCCACTGGTTGTACTTGCCCACCCGGCCTTCAGACGCGCCCACGGCGTTCATCGTCTCGTCCAGATCGGGGCGGTAGGGGCAGCACTCGCATGTGACCGCCCGTCCTATCAGCTTTCTGCCGTCGTTGTGCAGCGTCTGGAGCCGTCCTTCGAACTGGGACTCATAACCCAGGACGAATATCGGCTTCCATACCTCCTCCAGCGTCATTGAGCGCAGCGCCTCCAGATAGCGCGTCGGAACATAGGGACGGCCGTCGTCCATTCTTTCGCCCTTCCACTGCGGGGTCAGGGCGATGATCTCTTCTCTGTCGTTAAAATGCATATTATCGCCTTTCACATTCTGTCGGTTTTCATAATCTTCCTGCATTAACACAACGGGGACGACATATGTCGCCCCCGATGCATTTGTGATTCCTGTGTAACTGCGCAATTCCCGCGAATTGCGTTTGTGTTTTCTTCTGTTTAGCCGGTAATACCCGAACGCTCGATTCCCTGGATAAGATATCTCTGACAGAAGAGATAGACTATGATAAGCGGGAAGAGGATCATCAGACCGCAGGTATTTCTTATGGCTGCGACGTAGAGGTTCTGCGCGGCGTAGTCGGTGTCGAGTGACTTCGGCACCGCGATAACGTCGGGCATCAGCTTCAGACCCTCGGTGGTGAAGAACACGTTGGTGTAGAAGTCGTCGGTCCACTGCCATGAGAAGGCGAACAGGAAGAGGGTTATCATCATCGGAACGGAAAGCGGGATGATGATGGTAAGGAAGGTTCTGAAAACGTCCGAACCGTCGATGTATGCCGACTCCTCCAGCTCGTCGGGAACGCCCCTGTAGAACTGTCTCATCATGAAGATGTAAAGACCGTTCTTGAACGCCAGACCCGACAGGGAGAGGAGAGCCAGCGGCCAGTAGGAGTTGTTCAGGTTGATTGATGTAAAGCCAAGCACCTTGAACGAAGGTATCACACCGCCGCCTAAGAATTTCAGAATACCCAGAACGTCGAAGTATCTGAACTTCATGAACATCGAGAGCTGGAGCGTGTTGTGGGGAACCACCATGGTGAAGATGACCAGCAGGAATATGATTCCCGATCCGCGGAATCTGAACTTCGCGAAGCCGTAGCCGATAAGCGAGCAGATGAAGGTCTGTACGAGTCCGCAGAATACCGACAGTATTGTGGTGTTGATCAGAGCTTCGATATAGTAGTTGTCCCGTATGATTGCCTTGTAGGTATCAAGGGTCGGATACTTGGGTATCAGCTTTACCGTTACGTCTACGAAGTCCTCACGGCTCATGAAAGAGGATGAGATCTTCGAGAAGAAGGGGTAAAGGATGACATAGGAGATGCCTATGAGCAGTACGGTGCGGAAGATTACGAACACCATGTGTCCTAAGAACGCGGCATTGAAATACTTCAGCTTGAACCTTGTCCACTTGGATGTGCGCTGGAAGTCGACCCTGATGGAGTCCTTGGTCTCCTTCAATACCTTCGGAGAAGATCGTGTTGCATTCATTATATATCCCTCCTAAGCGTCAGTCGCGTCTCTGATAGAAGACGAAGGCGGAGAGCAGACCCGCAACCGCTGCGATTATTATCAGAACCAGCAGGAAGTATACCCAGCTCATTGCCGTGGATACGACGTTGCCGCCGGCCTGATTGTAAACATTGCTGATATAGCTCATAACGCTGTTCGTCGACATCGTCAGCGAGTCGATAACCGTGTAGATCGCGTTTACAAGTATCATCGGGCTGACCATCGGAATTGTTATCTTCCAGAAGGTCTCCCATGCCGACGCGCCGTCTATCGAGCAGGACTCGTAGATGGCGGGCGAGATAGACTGCAGACCGGCGAGGAAGATAAGCATCTGAACGCCGGAGCGGTTGATGACGTTGTAAATGTTGTTGATCATGCTTGTTACATACTCAACCAGCTCGGTACCGACCGCCATGCTGTTGAACAGCCAGCCTATATCGGTCACCGAAATTATCTCCGCCACCGTGTTCTGGTTCGAACCCGTCTCGATTGAGCTGGAGGTGTCCTCCATGTAGTCGAGCATGATGTTGCCCTCGTCGATGGCGGCTATAAGGCCGGTCGAGAGGATAACCGGTACGAAGAATATCGCTCTGAACGCCGCGCGGCCGAACATGTCCTGGTTGAGCAGAACCGCCATGAAGAGCGCGAATATTACTATCGCGGGTATGTCAAGGAGCAGCTGCTGTATACCCGATGTCAGCGTACGAACGAAGCTCGGGTCGACGAACAGCGCTTCCTGGTAGTTTTCCCAGCCGACGAATTCCAGCATATAGCCGCCGCCGGGCAGGATGATAATCTTGTTGAATGAATAGCGGATGGAGTCAAATACTATCGGAAGGTAGATTATGACGAAGCCAAGCAGGAACGGGAGCACGAACAGCCAACCCGCGCGGGCTTTCTTCTTGTCAAGTGAGGCTACTTTCTTGTATTTTTTCACCGGAGCCGCTTTTATCGTTTCGGTCTTATTCATTAATACTTCACCTCACTCTTATTTCGTCTTGATAAAGCTGAGAGCCTCTATGGTCTTGCCCTCGACTTTAATGGCAAATGAGTTGTAGTTGAGAATAAAGGCGGTGCCGTTGGAGTAGGTGACCTTAACCACGGTGCCCAGCGCGCAGGTGTACTTGTTGGCAACGTATTCGGTGTCCTCAAGAACCTCCTCTTCCTCAGCCGCGATAACCTCATCATCCTCATCGACTTCGGGATCGGTCCAGGGCTCGCCTGCCGCAAGGGCTGCCGCCTTCTCCTCCTCAAGCTTGCGCTCTGCGCGCTTCTTGGCTTTCTCTGCCTTCTCGGCGGCCTTGTCGGCTTCCTCGGCGAGGAGTTTTGCTTCCTCGGCGGCGGCGTCCTTATCGGCCTTCACCTCTTCGGCGGAGGGTATGCGCTCCGCTTCTCTGAGGAACTCATGAGCCTTGATCTGGGAGGTCTGGACGTCCTTAAGAGCGTCATTGAGTATGTTGTACTTTTCAATAAGGTCGTCGTGCCAGATATCGAAGGAGATCGAATAGTACTTGGCGGTGTCCATGTAGTTCTTGAGCTCCTCGGTGTTCTGGCTGCAGAGAGTGAAGAATGGCGACGCGCCGTTCTCGATTATCTTCAGAATCTCGTAGTTGATATCGCCGACCATGTTGGTGGGAGTGCCCGCGAACTGCTTGTAGCCGTGGAGTATCGCGCCCATGAAGGGAACCGGCTGGCTGGAGTAGTAGTAGAGCGAGCTGTCGAGAGCCACGTTCATTACGTGCTTGGCAAACTTGAGAGCGTACGCGTTGCCGCAGTCTATCACTATGTTGCCGTGGTCAGCCTGGATCCTCTCCAGCATGTTGATGGTATACTCCTTGGAGTCCTCACGGTTGTAGGGATCCCTCTTGTCGAAGTCGGAGTTGAGGTCTGAGCCGAGAGTGGAGACCGAGATTCCGTTGTCCGAGATTGCGCTGTACTTCTCATTGAAACGCTCGTACAGGGACTCAAAACGGGAGGGAGTGATTGCCAGCATGCCGAATCTCAGGTAGGTCTGCCATACCGGGTCGTACTCTCTCTTGGAGGTGTAGCGGTCGTCGATGGTCTTTACGCAGTCTCTGCGGTAGGAAACGCCGTCAAAAACCTCGGAGTTGCCGATGTAGACGAAGTCGTAGTCGGGGTAAACCTCGATGCCCTTGCCGTTGCAGTAGGAAACGAAGTCCTGATATCCCTCGTTGCCGCCTATCTTGTCCTCAAAGCGCATGGCTGTGGGGTAGGTGTAACGGAGACCTTCGTTGTCGTAGCCCTTAAGACGGAACACGACGTTGTCGATGCCGTTGGACGAAAGGTCGTCATACATGGCCTTCAGGTCGTCGAAGGTGGCAAGCGGTTTCTTTACCATTACCGGAATGGAGAGAATCTGCTCCGAGACCTCGACAACGCCGAGAGACTCGATGTAGAGCGGAATGTTCTCCTTGACTTCCGTGAGCTTGACCAGATCGCCGGTCTTCTCAAGGTAACTACGGTAGGCGGTCGCCATGCCCATCCAGCTTACGTCGTAATCCGAGCTGGTGCTTGCGGCGTCGCCGTTGAGCATAATGTACTGGATTCTGTAGGAACCGGTGTACTTACGCTTGGAAACCACCGTCCAGGTCGCGTTGGACGCCACCGAGATAGCCTCACGCAGGTTGTAGGAGTCCTTGGGTCTCGGGTAGAACTGGGTATACACGGTCGCGTACTTGTGGAGCGCGCCGCCGTGGCTGGTGGTGATGTTTGCAAGGGCGTCGCCCTCGGTGATGATTGCCAGGAAGCCGCGGTCCTCGGTGTCCTCGTTGGCGACCTTCTCGACAACCGTCTCCTCGGGATGGAGATTGCCCTCGTCGTCGGTGTATGCCTCTATGACCTTCTCCACCTCGGTCTCGAAGCTGTGAGTATAGTTCTCAACAACGCCGTAGACCGGCAGGCGCATCACCTGCTGATGCTGGCCGGAGATTTCATGGAAGGCATAGTCCTGACCGTAGAGCTTGCCGGATATGGTCAGGTTCTGTCCCGCGAAGTCCTCGAAGCGCACGATGGTGCCCGAGCCGTCGGGGATGAAGGTGTAGCCCTTGTTCACATAGGAGCCGGCGCCCATGTAGGGGAGAATCTGGATGTAGGTCAGGGAGTAGTTGGTCTCGTCGAAGCGGATGCCGTTCGCCGGAAGTCTTACCTGGAGACCGTCCTCGTTGAGGTAGTACTCAAGGGAGAGCTTGAAGAGAGCGGGAGTCTTGTCGGAGCCTTCATACTCGGTGATTGAATGGTCCTCGTCCATGTCCGCGAAGGTATAGTGGGGGCAGAACTGCTTGATGTAGCCCTCAATAAGGTTGACCTCACGGGCGGAGGCATAGGGGTCGAACACATAAACCGCCATCTTCTTTGTGATGGGGAAGGTTGCCTGCAGCTCCTTAACGCCGCGGACGGTCAGCTTGGGATCCTCCGGGTCCTTAAGGGTGTAGAAGGCGTTCATCTTCTTCAGCGCCTGCTCATCCTCGATATAGCTGAGTATGAGGTCGCGGAAACGGTCGATGCGTATCATTCTCGGAACCAGGGAACGGGTCTCTTCCTTACCCATGGTGTACTCTACACGGATACCGTTCTTAAGGTTCTTCACCTTAATCTGGTCTCTCTTTGCAGCCTCTACGAATGAGTAGTAGTTCTTTTCCTGGTCGTTGTCAAGATACTTTATTATCAGCTGGGAAAGCAGCTGATCCTTGGTATCGTTGGAGGATGTAGCCGACACTATCGGGATGTTGTAAGGATTCGAGAAGAGAACCTTGCCGCTCTTCGTATCCTTGAGAGCTATTTCGCCGGTGTAGTTCTCATAATAGAGCTCATAACCGTGCATGGAGAGCTTCTTCTCCATTGCCGCCAGCTTTTCCTCGGGGGTGTTGTAAACCTGGGTGTAGTAGTCGATGATTTCTACGGCTTCTTCTTCCTCGCCAGCCGCAGCCACCGTGACGGAAAGTCCGCCAAAGCAGCCGAGTACGGCAAGCAATGCGAGCAGAGCGGATAAGAGCCGTATGTAGTCATGAGTTTTGTTCATACTGTATTCTCCTTATCCGTCAGATTCTGTATGAGATCTCGGTGTAGATGCTCGTGATGAAGCCGACTATCTTGGTAATCAGACCGGTAAAGAGGAGAGCAAGGAACATGATGACGCACATGCCGACTATCGTGCCGATAGAGGTCAGAACGTTCTTTGCGAAGGTGTAGTCATGAGTTACCATGGAGCCGACGACCACCAGCATGCCGACCCAAACCCACGCCAGCGAGATGAGAATGTTGATGATTCCGCCCTCGGAAAGCGTCAGGATATTGGTGAGCAGGGTTGCCGGGATCATGAGCAGGGGAAGGGGAGTGAGAGCGTAGCTTGTGGCGATGAATACGTCCTTGAAGCTGCCCTCGCCCTCGAACAGGGTGGTGAGACACCAGTTCGCGGTTACCCACAGCAGAACGGGTACGACTATACCGGTTACCTGGTAGATAATCGATACATAACCGCCGTAGGGGTTGAATACGTAGGATCTGCCTATCGCGTTGTAGGTGAAGGTGAGAATGGTGGCTGCCAGCCAGAAGAACGCGCCTCTGACCGAGCCTCTCTTCTCATGCTTGAGATCCCAGAATCCGTCGAATGGATGGAAGATCAGGTGGAACGCGTAGAGCACTTCCTCCCAGAATGTCCGCTTGCCGCCCTTGGTGGCGACTCTGGAGTTGACCTTGCCGGCGAATCTGAAGAAGAAGTAGATGCCGAGAATCAGCACGACTATTATGATCGGGATTATGGCGATGTACTTTGACACCCAGTCCTTACGCCACATCTTGAAGGCGGCGGAGTAGTTGGTGGTGTCGAATGCGTACTCGTAATAGTCCATGGCGCCTTCCCAGTCGCCCGCGCGGTAGAGAGCCTTGCCTATACCGATGTATGCGGCGTCGAAGTTGCCGTTGCGCTGGAGGATGTCCTTCCAGTCCTCGACTGCCAGGTCATAGCGGCGGTTGTTGCTGTTCGTCAGTGCCTTTATCAGTATGTCGCCGTACTCGGTACGGTTGTAAACGGTGAAGCTGTCTCTGGTCTTGTCGAGAACCAGCATCTTGTCGCCCTGGTACGCAATCGCCTCGATGGAGGAGATATTGCCCAGCTGATAGCCGGTGTCGCCGAAGGTGAACAGCATCTTGCCGTCCTGGTCGTAGGTGAAGATTCTGGAGCGCTTCTCGTCGATTATCGACCAGGTTCCCTCGGGACCCATTGCCACGTCGATTATCTTGGAAGCGCCGGTTGCGGCGTTGGAGTCGAAGCTGAAGTTGCGCACGTCAACCTCACCGCCCGGTCCGAAGAAGCCGTTTCGCTTCATGATATCGTCGCCGGCGGAGTTGAGCTTCTTGACCGGGGCGTAGGTGCCGCTCCTTGAGCGGATGGCGCCCTGCTGGCTCGCCGGAGGGATAGACGAGGTGGTGACGTAGATGAAGCCCTTTTCGTCTATCGTGATGTTATTGAACTCGGTGGAGACGTACTGCACCGACAGAGCTCTCTGCTCGGCGGTCTGGAAGTATCTCCAGATTATGTCCATCATATTATAGGTAACCTTCTGCGCGCCGATGAAGCCCACGAAGGAGCCGTCGCCGTTCAGCGCGATAACGCCCATGTAGGTGGTGGAGGAGATTACGTATATACGTCCGGTCTCGTCAACAGCAAGCGCTACCGGCTTGTAGATGGAGTTCTCGGGGAATACGTCCGACTTGGGCTCGGGAATGAGCTTGCGGAAGGTGCCGTCCAGCTCAAAGGTGCAGATACGGTTGTTCTCGGTGTCGGCTACGAAGATGGTGTCGGAGGTTACGAACACGCCCGAGGGGGTGTTCAGCGTGTCCGGCACGCCGTAGTCGTTGATGAAATCGGTTATTGTGAATTTCACCTTGTAGTATTCGTCGAGAACCACGATTCTGTTGTTGGCAGCGTCGGCGATGTAGACGTTCTTGTTCTTGTCAACGAAGAGGTCGCGGGGGTCGTCTATCGCCTTGCCCGGGTCGGTGGTGGTGTCGTCGGGAGCTACTTCAACCGTCAGACCCATAAGTCTGGAGTTGATCTCTATCTCGGGAGTGTAGGCGTCCGGCGAAGGAGCTGACCAGCCGTCAACCGAATAGGTGTAGGTAGCGTAGGAGTTTGTTGCCGACACCGCTGCGGGCAGTACCGCGACCGCGATAACGAACATCAGACATGCTATCCGAAGCAGGTTATTCGAAAACTTTCTCAATTTCTGTCCCTCCTGCTTAGTCCTTCATACCGGAGGTCGCCATGGTCTCGATGATATTCGACTGAGTGATGATGAATACCGTTATGGGCACTATCATCATGAGTACCGTCGAGGCCGCTGACGCGCCCGCACGGGCGACGCCGCCGGTGATGATCTGGGATATAGCGTAGTTGAAGGTCTTAAGCTGCTCGGACTGGATGTAGATTGAAGCGCCCGAGTTCCAGAGTCCCTGGAAGGAATACACTATCAGGGTGAGCCATGCCGGTTTAACCATAGGCATTGCTATATTTATGAATGTATAGAACTCGGATGCGCCGTCCAGCCGTGCCGATTCAAGCACCGCGTCCGATACCGATGACTCCATAAACTGTTTCATCAGATAGAGACCCAGCGTGGAGCCGAAGGCGGGTATGATAAGCGCGAAGTATGTGTCCACCCAGTGCAGGTAGGACATTATAAGGAAGTTGGTAATACCGGTAACGGTGGAGTGGAACATAAGCGAGAGGACGACTACCTGGAAGATCCAGCCTCTGCCCGGGAACTTGATCTTCGCCAGGGCATATGCCGCCATGGAGGCGAAGATAAGGTTGCCGAAGGTTCCGCAGACCGAAATCAGCACGGTATTGAAGATGTAACGCGAGAAGGGGACCCATGAGTCGCTCATGAGGGTAAACAGGTTCGCGAAGTTCTTAAGCGTTGGCTTAACAACATAGAACCGCGGGGGGTACACGAACATCTCGTCCATGGGTTTCAGGGACTGGATGACAACGTAGTACATCGGCAGGAACATGAACAGTCCGAAGAGGATCAGAATGATTGTAATACCGGCGTCGCCGCCTACCGAACGGTTCAGGACAACGGTATGTTTTCTTGTTCTGAGTTTCTTCATGCTTACTCACCCACCTTCGACAGTATTTTCTTAACCAGCACGTTCGCGCCTATCATCATCGCGAAGAGCAGGGTGGCGATAGCCGAGGCGTAGCCTATCTCAAAACGCTGTCCGCCGTAGTCCTCAAGGTGATGCATTATGGTGTGCGCCGCGTAGTCGACCGACGGGAAGCCGCAGAGCGCGGTTACTATGCCGCCGAAGCCGAAGGAGCCGGTGATTGCCATGACCGCGCCGAACATAAGCTGAGGCTTCATGGACGGCAGGGTGATGTACCAGAGCTCCTGCCAGCGGTTCCTTACGCCGTCAACAGCGCCCGCCTCGTAGAGCGAACGGTCGACGATCTGGAGACCCGCGATGAAGGAGAGGAACGCGGCGCCAAGCGAAGTCCAGAGAGCCACTACAATACACAGGGGCATTATATAGGTGGCGTTCTGGAAGAACTGGATAGGCGTCGATATGATACCCAGATAGATGAGCATACCGTTTACATAACCGTAGGTATCGCCCGAGAAGGCGACCTGCCATATCAGGTAGACGGCGCCCGAAATATTGGGTGCGTAGAATATAAGGGTTACCACCGCTCTTACCCTGGGCTCAAGCTCGTTGATGAACCACGCGAGCATGAAGGACATCAGGTATGAGACGGGACCGGTGATGGCTGCGAAAATCAATGTGTTCTGCAGCGCTATGGTAAAGATGTCATCGTCAAGGAACAGTCTGATATAGTTGTCCATGAAGATGAAATCCGGCATTTCCAGCATGTTGAATGTGGAGAAGCTGAGTATGAAGGAAAGCACGACGGGCACGACGGTGAACATGCAGAAGACAATCATAAATGGCGCGATCATTACATACGCGATCCAGTTGCGCTTCATTTCATGTATCGTCCACTGAGCCCTTGTCATGTCCTTCCTGTTGACCGCTCTCTTTGTTTCCTTTGCAACAGCCGTTTTGTCTGACATTGGATTCACTCCTTGCTTCAGATTTTATGACCGCAGGGTCGTCAGGACTTGGATTC
>Ga0123335_1006482_pt1 | contig 13608 bp, 9 predicted proteins | sample BiotimSIPDNA_2_FD_89707 | JGI IMG/M metagenome (GOLD analysis project Ga0123335, IMG submission 89707) | Anaerobic biogas reactor microbial communites from Washington, USA - Biogas_R2 time_0 SIP DNA | ecosystem: Engineered > Bioreactor > Anaerobic > Unclassified | place: Washington, USA... | reverse complement strand
GACGGGTCGGACGGGTCGGACGGGTCGGACGGGTCGGACGGGTCGGACGGGTTGGACGGGTTGGACGGGTCATTCATCATTCATCATTCATCATTTAGGTTTACCTATTTCCCAGCCAGATATAATCGATTCTGCAGGTTCCAGTTATCGGTTTCCCGTCACCACTGAAGTCCAGTCGCATTTGTTTGATTGGGGATTTTGCCTGCAGCGGGATATGGTACAGCGTGTCGTTCAGGTCGTTGGGGATCACATCGAACGTGCTGGTTTTCGCGTCCTTGAAATCGGGTTCGTCAATCGTCGTGTATGACAGCTTCATCTTCCGTGCATTTGTATGGTTTTGGAACTTGATGGCGAAGGTATTTGCCTGCGCATCCAGTTTGTCGGGGGATAGGATATGCGCCGATTTTGAGTCCTTGATTGCCATGACGTAGAAGTCTCCGCAAACCAGATTGACGGGATTGGCGAAAGTTCCCGTATGGGGTTGGGCTCCAGGGAAGATTTCCTTGACTGTTCCCAGTTCGGCGTCGGTCCAGCCTTCCTTATCCAGGTTTTTCGAGAAGTCCCATGCCTTGGCAACCTGCGTTCCAGGTGGCAAGACATGGACAGCGGTTCGAGCGCTTCGCCAAAGTTCGCCATCGTCAGCCTTCAGCATCAGCCTATAGTCTCCCACGGCTGGGAAGGTTGCCGTCGTGGCTGGTTGCGATGGGTTTGCGAACAGCACTTGTCCTTCCAATTGTTCCCATTGCACGGCCAGTTTTCCGTTTGCAGGTCTTCCGTCATCGGTCACTTGTCCATTGAGGATCACATTTTCTGGGTTGTTTGTCCAGATTTCGGGTCCTGGGTTTGGGATTGGCGGATTGTTGTATGGCATTGCCTTGTCGAGTTCCTCGAAGGTTTCGAATTGCCTGTTGTCTTCCAGCGTCCAGTCTGTCATTCCAGGCTTTGCCTTGTTTGCGAAGAAATCGATTCCCGGCAAGAGGACGTATCCATTTTCTCTGATGATTCCGGTTGAGCAGACGATGTTCTTGTCGCTGGATCCTCCCCAGATGAAGATTTCACTGGGACCCAGTTTTGTCGCTGTGTTGTTTCTGTCAAAACGGCATTGCCTGATATCGACGTTTTTCGTCTGTGGCGATCTCAAGCCAAGTACTTCGATGGCCGCTCCTGCGTTGTTTCTGAAGGTGCATTTATGGATTAGGTTGGCTTCGCCGCCAGCCTCGAAGTCAATGCCTCCTTCGTCGTGCGAGCCGGAATCGGGCTGGTTCAGGAAGTGGCAGTTGCGAATAACCAGTCCGTAGTTTGGTCCAAGCATGATGCCCATGGTTCCTGCGGAGGCGTTCCATCCTGACGCATCGAAGATGCAGTTGACTAGATAGGAGTTGTATGAGCCTGACAGTACAGGGTGGGGCGAGGTGTTGTGCGAGTAATTGTCATGGCAGAAGATTCGATCCAGGAAGATATTCTTCCCATTGGCTCGCCAGCCTACTGAGCATTGGTATGTTTCGCAGTCTCGGATTACTGCGTCAACAGGCATGTGCCCGCTGATTGCAATGCCTCCGTTGCTTCCACCAGGCGCTCCTCTTTGGTCGCGCCATTCGGGAATCCCATGTGCATTGAAACGATACAGCCCCTCTATGTGGTGAGCCAGGACATTTTCGATCAGCAGTCCCTTTCCTTCGCGGGTGAATTCGACGTTGAGTCCCTTTCCGGCATTGCAAACGATCAAATCTCGGATCACCAGGTACGAGGGCGTGCTGATCAGGATGCAACGGTCGTTGATGTCGCGGTTTCTGCGTATTGTTGGACGTGCACCTTCGCCGTATGCGCCGATTTCAGCGTAGTTGTCGGGCGCACCCTGTGCTGTGACCTTAAGTTCCTGGTTGAACACCGAGCCGCGCTTCAGCAGAAGGCGTTCGCCGGCGCCCAATGTTTTCCCATTGATGTTCGTGAAGTCGCGCCAGGCTGTGGCGGGCGTCAAGCCATTGTTTGCGTTGCTTCCTCCGATGGCATCGATGTAGTATGCCTTGGTTTCCTTTACCACGGGCTGCCACGCCTTGGCGGAACGGTCCAGCTCAACTTGCGGCGAAAAATACAACCTCTTCGAAAAGCTTCCAATAGTCTGCTTTCCCGACTTGACATAGCCCCTCATGGTACCGGAAGCCGCCTCTTCCGCTGATACCTCCCATGACAGTGCCAGTTCGCCATTGGCAGGCAAGGTGCCCACATTGTGGACCAACGGCTTTACGGTGATGTCTTTTGGGGGATCGACGACCACCACGCAGTCTTCCATTGCGATTCCGTAGTTGCACAGCTTGCCGCTAAGGGTGAACGGCGTCTTCGCTTTTGGAAACATGTCTGACACTACTAGGTCGTTGATTACGGGCAGCGGCGCTTCGTGGTTTTCAATGCACAAGTCACGTACGGTTCCAGGGAATGAACCAACCATGAAGTTTCCTGGAGTCTTCTCCGTGAATCCTTCCCGATTGATGCTTTCCGTCTTCCCGTTGACCTGGATATGTGATTTGAGTCCGTCCCATCCTGCAAAAATACAGTAGTCTTTTCCCGTCTCGACATCCATTTGGCATCTTGCACGCGGTTCCCACTTGTCGTTTAGGAATACGAAGAAATTGAATGCTCCATGGTTTTCCCCCCTGTCGTAACGCAGCAAGTATTCCCTGTCCTTGAACGCGATGGCATGTTCGCCCTTCGTTATTTGGTCGAAGCGAACCACGCCTGACAATCTGGATCCAGGGCGAATGTGCAACGTCTCTGTTTCGCTATATGCGCCTGTTACGCCGACCTTGCCGAAAGACGTTTGGAGAGGACCTTCCTCCAATGCCTCGAGCTTCTTCCCGGCCAGCTGATTGTCGGCTTTCACTTTGTCTCCCAGCCTGAGGTAGTCAATGTATCCATCGAATGAACCGATGGTCAACGGTTCCAGATTGTTGACTTTGAATCCTGTCCTGCGCACTCGTTGCGTTATCCCATTAACAGTCAGCCATATGTTTTCTCCATCCCAGCCTCCTTCCAGTTCGTACCACTCTCCAAGTTTGAACGGGACTTCGCGGACGGAGACTCGTGGTTCCGGGCGTCCGTCGAAGTTCACGAACCAGCTGAACTTGACTCCTTCATCGGCATTGTCCAATCGCAGGAAGAATCCTCCCGGTTGCGAGACTTTTCCCTTGCTGACGATCGTTGACCATCCCTGTTGGGTATGTTTGTCAACCCGGACAGCGCACGCAAAGCTGAAGCCTGGATCCAGGCGATTGGCTGGAGCGTAGTTTGTTGTCAGCATGTGCATTTGTTCTAGCTTGGCGCAATGTCGACCGTCCACAACGGCAAAGGACAGCTGATCCTTGCAGTAGAACGGACATTTCCCAGAAGCCTCCGTCAAGTCTCCGTTGAAATCCCATCTGTACTGGCCTAGGCATGCGAGAGAAAATAGAATCATTAATAGTGTGAAATGTCTCATCGGTGCGACCTCATTTTGTTTAGTGCGTTGTGGAGGATTTCCTTGTCTCCAGAGAAGGACATGGAAAAATCCTGAGATTTGATGAAAGTACGAAGTATGTACTATACCGAGCGCGAAGCTGGATTTCAATTTGCTGGCTGGTTGAAGGTCATTTTCTTGCCGAAGAACCGATGCGAAAAATCATCGGTTTCGTACTCAAATGGCATGTGACATGGCTTTTGGGGACGGGGGTGGAGGATTTGGGACTGGGACGGTCGGACAGGTCGGACAGGTCGGACAGGTCGGACAGGTCGGACAGGTCGGACAGGTTTATGGATTCTTGAGGTTCTGGGATATATTCAGGCAAGGGTTTCATCGTATGAAAAAGTTTCTTGCGTGGCTTGCAAAAACGTGATTTCGTTGTAAATTATTTATGTTTCTTGAAAAATAAAAAAAGCCAGCATAGCTCAGGGGTAGAGCAGCTCATTCGTAATGAGCAGGTCGTGGGTTCGAATCCCACCGCTGGCTCCAAATAAATCCGTTCAAGATTTCTTTCTTGGGCGTTTTTCTTTTTTAAGCGGGGGAGAAAGACAAGAACGAATTGGTTTTTTAGCATGGAGTTACGAAGATGAATCCCAAACGTGCATTGACAATTGCGGGTTCGGATTGCAGTGGTGGCGCTGGCATCCAAGCTGATTTGAAGACCTTCCAGGAACGTGACGTATATGGCATGAGCGTTGTCACGGTATTGGTCGCAATGCGTCCTGAGAACTGGCAACATGTGGTGGTTCCTGTTGACACGCAGATGATCAAAACACAATTTGAAACCATATGGCCAGGCATTGGCGCTGATGCTGCAAAGACTGGAATGCTTCCTACAGTTGAGATTATCGAGCTTGTTGGCTCACTCTTGGCTGAAGCGCAAATCAAGCATCTGGTCATCGATCCTGTAATGGTGTGCAAGGGCACAAGCCAGCCACTGTTCCCGGAAAATACCGTCGCCATGATCCGCCATTTGCTGCCCATCGCTGAAGTGGTGACACCCAATACCTTCGAGGCACTTCAATTGTCTGGAATGGAAGAATTTTCGAGCGAAGACGACCTGCTTGAGGCGGCAAAGCGAATCCATGCGCATGGAGTGAAAAACGTGGTCATCAAGGCTGCGAGAATCTTTGCCAACAAAGCAGTCGATCTATTCTTTGATGGAGTAAATGCCACATGGTTGCGTCAGGACAAGATTGCGACGACGTGGACGCACGGGGCTGGATGCTCGTTTTCAGCGTGCATCGCCGCCGAGCTGGGCAAGGGGGCTGCGCCGGTAGAGGCGTTCAAGACCGCCAATGCCTTTGTAAGGGCAGGGTTGAAGGAATCATTTGCCCTTAACCAGCACGTTGGACCTATCTACCACAAGGCGTTGGCAAAGGGGCTGTGAACCTTAGCACTCCCCACAAGACCAAGGCGATAAAATAGGTTTTGCGTAAACAAAATCAAAGCCCGTTGCGAGCACTGAAAGAATGTGCCTGCAGCGGGCTTTCGTTTGTCTGGATGTTGCGGCTTATCCGATTGATGCACCGGAGGCGATTTCACCGTCTGTAGTGACCAATCTGAGTGTTTTGCCCTTTTTGGCTGCGAGCAGCATTCCGTTTGATTCGATTCCCCTAATGACAGCAGGTTTGAGGTTTACGATGACAACGATAGTCATTCCGATCAGCTGGTCCGGGGTGTAGAATTCTGCGATGCCCGAGACGATTTGTCGTTTTTCGTCACCGATTTGGAGTTGAAGCTTGAGGAGCTTGTCAGCTTCGGGAACCTTTACGGCTTCGATCACGATTGCAGTTTTAAGTTGTACCTGTCCTACTTGGTCGATCGTGACCAGATTGACGGGTTGTGTTTCCTTGTTTTTCGGTGCAGCCTTCTTTGGTTCGGCTTTTTGCTGTGCGTCTTCTTCCTTGATGGGGTCGGCTCTTGGGAAGAGCGGTGGCGCCTCTGCGATGGTCGCGCCATCTTGGAGTCCCTTCCAGCTGGAGAGCCGTGTGATTGAAGGCATGATATCGTCGCTTGGGATACCCAATGTAGTTCTTAGTTCAGTCATTTTGGCTGGCATGACCGGGAAGAGGAGGCCGGATACGATTCTGAGGCATTCGGCGGTGTGTCTGAGTACACGTCCCAAGGTTTTGAGGTCGCCGTTCTTGGCGAGTGCCCAGGGCTTCATCTTGTCAAAATACCTATTGCCTTCACGGATTGCCGTGATGACGAACGCGAGCCCCTTGTCAATCTGCATGGATTCTACCGCCGCCGCCATTTCCTTGACAGCAGTCATGGTTGCATCGATGAGATCCTTTTCGTCTTCGCCCGGCTCCTGGTAATCGGGGAGGATAGCATTGGTGTTTCTGCGAACCATCGAGACGACTCGCGAGGACAGGTTGCCCAGGTCGTTGGCCAATTCGGCATTGTATCTTTCAACGAAAAGCTTTTCGGTGAACGATGCGTCGAGTCCCAAGTTCATGGCTGCCATGAGGAAGTACCTGAAAGCGTCAACTCCATACTTCTCAATCATATCCATTGGATTGATGACATTCTTGAGCGACTTGCTCATTTTTGTATCGCCGACAAGCCACCAACCATGTGCGAAGATGGTCTTTGGCATTGGCAATCCCATTGCGTGGAGCATCGTCGGCCAGAATACGGAGTGCGTTCTGAGGATGTCCTTGCCGATAAGGTGGTATGAAGCAGGCCACCAGGTGTTGAATTTTTCGTCGTCAGCGAGGTATCCTACTGCTGAGATGTAGTTGACTAGTGCGTCGAACCAGACGTATGTGACGTAATCCGTGTCGAATGGGAGCTCAATGCCCCATGCGAGTCTCTTCTTCGGTCTGCTGATGCAGAGGTCTCCGAGCTTGTCGTTCTTGAGGAATCCGAGCGTTTCCTGTCTTCTGTGTTCCGGCTGGATGAAATCAGGGTGTTCTTCTATGTAGTTGATGAGCCAGTCTTGGTACTGCCCCATTTTGAAGAAGTAGCTTTTTTCCTCGAGTTCCTCAACGGGCCTATGGCATTCTGGGCAGCAGTGGTCAACCAGGTCTTTTACAGTGAAGTAACGTTCGTCTGGGACACAGTACCATCCTTTGTATGAACCTGAGTAGATGAGTCCTTTGTCGTAGAAGTCCTGAAGGATTTTCTTGACGATGGTTGTATGCCTTGATTGAGTTGTCCTGATGAAGTCGTCGTTTGTGATTCCGAGTCGTTTCCAAAGGTCCTGGAACCTGACGACGAACTTGTCGCAATGTTCCTGTGGCGTGTGTCCTTTTTGGGCTGCCGCCTGCTGGACTTTTTGCCCGTGTTCGTCTGTCCCCGTGAGGAAGAATGTTTTTTTGCCGAGGAGTCGCTGATATTGTGCGAGCACGTCCGCGAGGATCGTCGTGTAGGCGTGCCCGATATGGGGGATGTCGTTGACGTAGTAGATTGGTGTTGTGATGTAGAAATTGCTTTCGTTCATTGCATTAAGTCTCCCGCTCTGTAAACTGAGAAGCCGCCGGCTCCAGGTCAAGTTATGAAATGGAGAATCGACGGCTCGTTCCGAAGGTGAATTGTCTTTGAGGCCTTGTACGGACGCACTATCGCATTATTCCACGATTTGCTTTCCGACTTCCCTGTCGCCGAAGAGGACGATTGCGAGGATCATGAGCAAAGCCGTGAAGAGGATTACATATGCTGCACCCCATGCGACATAGGTCCAGGGGATCCTTTGCTTTACGGCAAGCGCGTCAGCCATCCAGAAGAGTTGCCAATTGGGGACGAGCGCATATGCTACGCTAGCCATATAGCTCCCGCCGCGCGGATATGGCGACAGGTAAGAGCCTCCTGTTGGAATCTGTGGTGGATTGTCTGATCTTCGGAACACGTATGCGTCATAGGAGTCGATGATGTCGCGTGAATCCCGCTTTACGTCATCGATTTCCCGTGCGATTTTGATGACAGTCCAGTGCTTTTCAGTATTTTTCGGATCGTATTGCGCCATGTACATTGGGTTTCCGTCGACATTATTTGGGTCGAAATGCCATCCTTGCCCATCCTTCCAGGTTGCCTTTGGATTTTCACCGAGTTGCGGCAGGTCAAGTGGATCTCCCTTTTCCTGTATTGAGTTGGACTTGTCAGCGCTTGACCAAACTGTAAATGGGAATGACTCGTCAACCTTGACTGGCCTGTCCCATTTGGCGATATCTGACTTTTCGGTTGGCGCGAACCTGTATGTCGCCATCCAGAGTTGCTTTGTTCCCTTGGGGACGGTGTCGTTCCAGGGTTCGCGGGCCTTGCGTCCCAGCAGGTAGTCTGACATCAGTCCGATGATGAAGATCACGATGCAGAGGAGCAAGTTCGAGACGAGTCCGAATCGTGTTGAAAGGGTAGTCGCCAACGCTCCCATTGCGAGGAGTGAGAAGAGGATGAGGACAAGTGCCGGCACGATGTGCCAGGAAAGTCCGGTGACGACCTCGTGGTCGGCGTATGGCTTGAATTGACCTACGGCCGCGACAAGCGGGAGCAGGACAACCAATGAAAGGATGGTGCCTGCCGAGAAGGAGGCCTGGTTCACGTAGTTGAAGGCGGCTGCGATGATGAATGCCAGCAGGATCGCGCCGAAGTAAAGCGTCATCATCAGCTGGTCAAACCTGAATTGGTCTTCCGCGACACGCAAGGTGATGATGGTCGCAGTGGCGGTGATGAACCAGAATACGGTGATTGCGGCGAGGATGCCCAGGATCTTTGCGATGATGAAGACAGGGCGCTGGACAGGCTTCGAAAGTAGCAGCAGCGCGGTTCCATTGTCGATTTCACGCGATACTGCATAGCTTGCGATGAGCACCGCAACGCTCCATCCCAGGATCATCATCGTGGCCATGGAACTGTCAATGACAAGTTTTTCCTGCGCCCTGAAGACGAACATGGAGAAGATTGGGAAAAAACCAATCAGGCACAATGCGCTGATGAGCACCAGCAAATAGATGGGTTCGCGCAATGATTCCCTGAATGTGTTTTTTGCGATTTGATAGAGTGCTGTGAACATAGTGCTGTCAACCCCGTGCTACTCGCGTGCCTGCCCTTCATCATTGGCCAGGCAGAGAAAATGGATCAGTTTTGCTTGACTGATTTTGATTCCTGCATCCTGCTCCTGTAGTCAACGTACATCCTATGGAGCTTGGGTTGCTTCAGGAGTTGCCCGAGCGATTTCGCGTTCTTTTCCCAGTCCTTGCTGTTGATGATGATGACCGCGTACTTGGTCTGGATCTGGTCGATGAATTCCTGGGGAACAAACTCGAAATCGCCGAGTATGACAATGCGCTTGGGGTTGATGAATTCAATCAGTTCGAGGAATTTTTCCTTTGGCTCCGATGGTGCCCTTCCGCCTGGAGGCATGTAGAACAGCTGGTAGTTTTGGTATCCATCCGGCGAGATGAGCAGGATGGGCTGCTTGGTTCTGTGCTGCGCGAGTTCGGCGAGGAGCCTTGAATCCAAGTAGTTTCCCGTGATCATCAGCGTATGAGCACGCGTGCGCCCTTCGCGCTTGAACGGGTTGAGGCTGATGGCGCTGGAGGATTGTGCCATCAGAAGGCAAATTACGGCGGTTAGCAACGTCAATCCAATCTTCTTCATCTCGTGGTTCTCCTGCAAAATCAAGGTTTGTTTCAAGATTATTGTTATTGTTATGCTTGATTACAACTATCGTAAAAGACATACTATGAACTAGAAATGCCGAAGTGTCAATGTTTTTCAGGAAAAAAACACGGATGACAAACAAAAACAACACAATTTTTCGTGACGAGAGGTTCAGGGTAATTGTGTTTTGTTCGCAAGGACTTTGTCAAGAGTGTTTTTTTCATTTGGTTGTCCGCGTTGGTTTTGATGAAAAATCGAGTTTTATCCAATAAAACGCTATTTTATCACGTCTTGAATTAGACAATTGTGCTTACGTGGTTTATTGTATTTTTTTTACTTTCAATCAAAATTTTTTGTTTTTGATTTTGCTGCCCGTTTATTTCGGTGATGTTTCGGCAGTCTTTGCTTTTCAGATATGGAACTGATGAATGCGTTGAATCGGGAAGGAAGAGACATTCAGGTAGGAAGAACGAAAGGAGGGATTTATTACGATGGAAAACGTCAAGTCACTATTGAAGAAGACATCCCACAAGCGTCCCCATACTGCCATATTCTTGAGTGGTTCGGGGAGCAATGCCGAGCAGGTATTGACCATGTTGTCGCAGATGCCTGATTCTCCTGTTGAGATGAAGGCTTTGGTGACGGATGCGCCTGAGACGAGTCGCGCCAAGGAGTTGGGCAAGAAGTTTTCGATTCCCGTGATTGCATCTGATATCCGGAAGTTCTACAGCGACCATGGCGAGGCACGGGTTTCGCTTGCCACCCCGAAAGGGCAGGAGTTGCGTCATGCGTGGACTGACGGCTTGCGCAAGAAACTAAAGCCGATGGAGCTGGATTTTGCGATTTTTGCAGGCTTTGTTCCGTTGACGAATTTGACGAATGACTTTCCTTGCCTGAATGTCCATCCTGGCGACTTGACCTACAAGGTCCGTGGTCAGCGTGTTTTGGTTGGATTGCATACGCTGCCGATCGAGCGCGCGATTTTGTCAGGCCTGAAGACCTTGAGAAGCAGCGTGATCATCGCCCAGACGTATACTGGTCAAGGTGGCGAAATGGATAGCGGTCCCGTTTTGGGAATTTCAGGCGAAGTCCACATTGATTTCAAGGGGTTTGATGTTGCCTCGTTGATGGAGGATCAACGCCGTCGCCCCAGGATTCGTCCGAAGGGCGGTTTTGCTGACAATTTGGAGCTGGTTGCCAAGGCGAACCAGGAGATCCTTAAGGAGAAGGGCGACTGGGTTGTCCTTCCGAAAGTCGTCTTGGATTATGCAGAAGGCAGGTTTGGGTTGGATGAAGAAGGTGGTCTCTACTACAGGATTGGAGAGAAGTGGACGAGAGTCGAGACCGTTGTCTATAATGCTAATGGGCAAAAGCAGCCCATTTATCTCTAATTCCATGTTTGTGTTGCGAAGGGGCGGTATTTTGCCCCGCAAGAAGAACGCAAGGTCAATTCAAATAAAGACGCGAAGGTTTTTGGTGTCCTTCGCGTCTGATTTTTAGGGGTGATTAGTTATTTCCCCAGTTGTCCTCGCTGCTTTGCGGCTGTTCGTTTTTCTTGATGAGACCTGCATCGACGAGCTTGTCGAGGAGTTGCTGCATTGAGTTGTAAGCGGAGATAAATCCTTGGGGCGGCATGATGACACGCGCCTTGGATTCCGCAACTGGGGGCTTGCCTTCCTCATTGGTAGGCTGGAGAGTCATGAAGTCGATGCGTACCATTCCACCAGTGAAATGGATTTGCCCAATGCCATCGGAGTAGATTTCTTTTGTGTCGGCCATTTCTGTTTCCTAATTGTTTTTGTGCAGTGATAAACCTTATCGTCTGACTCTTGCGTTTCCGCCCCAGATGCTCCAGACTTGTTCTTCGTCTGCGGGTTGTGCATAGTCGGTGAGATGCGTTGTTGCGAGCGCACCTGTTGCCCATGCGAATTGGATCCACTTGGAGGGTTCCCATTCCTTGAGCATGGAATAGAGGAATCCTCCGACGAATCCGTCGCCACCACCGATACGGTCGAGGACTTGGATTTCCCTTGGTTCTACGAGTTGCCATTGTCCATCGACATTGGTGATCGCTCCCCAGAGGTGGCAATTGGTGGAGACTACTTCGCGCAGCGTTGTTGCGAATGCTGTTGCATTTGGGAATTTCGCCTTGACTCTGTTGACCATTTCCTTGAAGGATTCGATTTTGGCTCCGATGTCCTTTCCTCCTGCTTCCGGTCCCTTGATGCCAAGGCAGAGCTGGAAGTCTTCTTCGTTTCCGATCAGCACGTCGGCCAGGCTTGCGATTTCCGTGAAGGCGTCGTGCAGTTCCTTTTCGCGTCCTTTCCAGAAGGAGGCTCTGTGGTTGAGGTCGAACGAGATTTTCGAGCCGTATTTCTTGGCTGTCCTTGCGATGTCAAGGCAGAATTGCGTCGTTTGTTCGGAGAGTGCCGCCACCAATCCGGAGAGGTGGACAATCTTGACGCCTTCCTGGCCGAAGATTCGCTCTAGGTCGAAGTACTTTTTATCGAGGATTCGGCCGACTTCTCCTGCCCTGTCGTTTTGGACACGCGGACCCCGTGCTCCGAAGCCCGAGTCCGCAAGATTGAATTGGTGCCTGTATCCCCAGGGACCTCCCTGGTCGATTTCCGGTCCTTCGTAGTCCATGTGCCTTGATGCGAGGTTGTCCTTGATCAGCCTTGCGATCGGGCTGTCCTTGACGAAGGCTGTAAGAACCTTGACGGGGAGTCCCAGGTAGGAGGCGATGCTGACGACATTGGTTTCTGCGGAGGTGACCTGGAGCTTGAAGGTGTCCGAGCAATGGAAAGGCTGCCCATCTGGCGGGGTCAGGCGGACGCCCATGCTTGTGGGAACCAGGAGTGCGTACTTGGCGTCTGAACGGAAGGTGATGCTCATAGTGTCAATCCTTTTGTTAAAACTGTTAGAAACAAGGCGAAGAATGTTATTGTATAAAAATCGTTCGTGTTTTGAAAAAATCAAGGAAAACAAAGGAATGCGAGCATAAACAAAGCAAATTTTCAGGCCTTTTGAATTGGATGGGACGCAATCAGCCGTCGAGGCAGTAAGTTTTGCGGCTTGTTTTCCTCGTGCGTCAACTTGATTAACACGCATACGCAAGGTAAATTTTAATTTTACTTTTATTTCATAGGCGAACCAACACGGGGCACAATCGAATGGAAAGCAATCGCGAGAAGATGTTGATCAATCACGGCTGGCGTTTTTGGGGCAATCCCCGTCCGGTCAACGAGCCGAAGACAAAAGTTGCGATGTACTTGTCTGCGAAGACGGAGCGGTTGCGCTGGGGACCGGGGAGCTATCAGCACGGCGATATCGCCGAGCATTGGCATGGCGGTGAACTGTGCGACGAGCCGTGGCAGGCAGTCGATCTTCCCCACGACTACATCATCGAGCAGGCGCCCGATCCCAGCGAGGCCGGTCCGCTGGGCTACTTCAAGTACTTTCCAGCCTGGTACAGAAAGCACTTCTCGGTGCCTGAATCGGACGAAGGACGCAGGATCTCGATCTATTTCGAGGGCATCACCGGCTTGTCGGACATCTATTTGAACGGTTGTTTCCTGAAGCATCACGAAGGCGGCTACACGTCCTTTGAGGTTGACATCACGGATCTTGTTCGTTTCGGGGAGAAGGTTGACAACGTGATCGCGGTCTATGTCAATCCGACTTCATACGAGACCTGGTGGTACGCGGGCGGAGGAATCTACAGGAACGTCTGGTTGGTCAAGACGGATCTTGTCGCCGTTGATTTGTGGGGTGTGTTCGTCCCGGCCAAGAAGATCGCCGGGAACGAATGGGATGTTCCGCTGGAAGTGACGGTTCGCAACGACGGCGATTCGGCGGCTGACGTGAAGGTCACCGGGCGGATCTTGAGTCCTAGCGGCGAAGAAGTCGGTCTTGTCGATGCTTTTGGCGGTCAGGTTGCGCACTATGACAAGTCGACATTTGCTGGCGGTACCAAGTTGAGTTCTCCCGCATTGTGGGATTTGGACGCTCCGAATCAATACACGATGGAAGTGACGGTGAAGAAGCGCGTCGGGGATGCGTACGAGGTTTGCGATGTGGTCAACCAGCGGTTTGGCTTCCGCGAGATTGAATGGAGCGGCGAAACTGGATTCTGGCTGAATGGGCGCAATGTCAAGCTGAAAGGCGTGTGCGGACACTTGGATTTTGGCTTGACGGGAAAAGCGGTGCCGGACAATATCTGCCGATACAAGATGCAGATGATCAAGGAAATGGGCGCCAATGCGTTCCGGACAAGCCACTATCCGCACCAGGAAGCGACGATGGATGCCTGCGATGAAATGGGCATCATGGTCATGGACGAAACCAGGCGCTTCGAATCCAACGAGGAAGGCCTGTCGCAAATGGAGATGCTGGTGAAGCGGGACAGGAACAGGCCGTCGGTCATCCTGTGGTCAACGGGCAACGAGGAGCAATACCACCAATTGGAGCAGGGCAAGCGGATCCACAAGAAGCTCGAGAATGTGGCG
>Ga0123335_1006479_pt1 | contig 13609 bp, 10 predicted proteins | sample BiotimSIPDNA_2_FD_89707 | JGI IMG/M metagenome (GOLD analysis project Ga0123335, IMG submission 89707) | Anaerobic biogas reactor microbial communites from Washington, USA - Biogas_R2 time_0 SIP DNA | ecosystem: Engineered > Bioreactor > Anaerobic > Unclassified | place: Washington, USA... | reverse complement strand
GTGGGCGGCTGCGGTTCCGGGATGATGAATGAGGTATTCACGTTGCTCGGGGTATCTGGTGCTGGTAAAGTAGATTCCATTATATCCCTGGGCAGTGATAACATGATCGATATTGATACCCTGAGAGAGGAGTCGCTCACGAATCCTGGAATGGAAAGGGTCTCGTGCAACCGCGGAGACAAGTGACACTCCGGAGCCTAGCCTTGATGCTGATGCAGCTACAATCAGTTCTGCGCCTCCGATATCCTTGTCATACTCTTTGCAAAGGCAGACATCACCATCGCATCTGAACTCTATAAAGCATTCTCCTAAAACCAGAAGATCATAATCTCTAATGTGAAATGGTTTCATGGGCAGCAGTATCTCACGTTTCCGGGCTGGTTGTTCCGTTTATAATGGTGGAAGTAAATTGATTGACAAGCTGATCGATTTCCTCTTTTCTGGCCAGTGAATTGAGCCAGTTTTCCGGAATATCATCTAAGCCGTATTGGACACCGGCCAGTCCTCCGGCAACCGTACCGGTGGTATCGGTATCCAGGCCCAGATTCACAGCAGATAAAAGGGTCGTGGAAGTGCTTTCATTTTTAAGAAAGCACCAAAAGGCAGCTTCCAGGGTATCTACAATGTAGCCTGAAGAGCGGATCTCCTGCTCTTCCAGAGTCAGAAGTTCAAATGACAGAATTCGAATATACTGGCAAAGTTCTTTTTTAAATTCGGGGTATTTGTTATAGTATTCCAGAGCCAGAGCCACAGCTCTATGCAATGCTGCGATTTTATCGTTATTTTTCAGCAATTCTCTAATAAGCAGCGAATACAGGCCGCATCCGATAAGAGCACGTGGATGTGCATGAGTGATCGAACTGACTTCGTGAATACGTTCCAAAAAGTCATCTAACTGAAGTTGGTGGAAAAAAAGAGCTGCTGGAAGGATTCTCATAAGCGAGCCATTGCCATTATCCTGCTCAAGTTTGCTTCCTGATTCGCGGGCACTTTTTCCTTCGGTTCTGATCTGATCCAGTGCAACTACGGTGGCAATACCGGCATCAAAGACTACTCCTGTTGCAGTCCAATGCGCATCGAAGAGCCATTTGCAAAAGGTATGGCCGAGCTTTTCGATATCGTAACCGCTACAGAGACTTTCAATGGTACATAGAATCATGGCGCTGTCATCAGACCAGGTTCCCTGAGGATGATCATAGCGGCCATATCCGAACATGTTTTTAACTGCACAAAGAGAGAGTTCCTGTTGTGAGTTGAATTCTGCTGGCACACCAAGGGAATCACCAATAATAGCTGCAATTATCGAGGAGTAGATTTTTTTTCCTGTATCCATAAAAATAATGATATTGTTAATTGTGTAAAAATGGAAAATATATATCGGCGCAGGCTGTTTTATCAGGTATTTGCAGGTTCCTAAAATAAAGACAGGCAAAGGGAGGGGGGCTGCAAATTTGACCGCTCAATTGGTCTCTTCATTTCAGGGGTGGGAATAGTTATTTTTAAATGGAGTGCTGTTGATCGGGAGACAAAAGAGCTGTTTTTCCATCGTGGGATCGAAAGGGAAAAAATGATGGTCTGCCCGGGGGTTCCAATTAAATGAACATCATTGGATGAGGCAAATCTGGTATTATGAAAGTTGTTGCGGATGAAAATATTGCCTTTGTGAAAGAGGCGTTTTCGGAGTTCGGAGAGGTAGTGACTGTCCCAGGAAGAATGATCAACAGAGAATTACTTGCTGATGCAAATATTCTTCTGGTTCGTTCAATAACTCCGGTAAACAGAGAACTTCTTGAAGATACAACTGTAAAGTTTGTGGCAAGTGCTACAATCGGTGTGGATCATGTGGATACTGAGTATCTTAAGGAAAAGAGTATCGGATTTGCTTATGCACCAGGATCTAACGCCGAATCGGTAGCAGAGTATGTAATATCGGCTCTGTTTCTGTTGTCATCTAAAATGAATCGTCCTTTGCAGCAGATGACTCTGGGAATTGTGGGTGTAGGCAATATTGGCAGTAAAGTTTATCGCTATGCTGAAGCTCTGGGCATAAGATGTCTGCTTAACGATCCTCCCAAGAAAAAAATGACTGACAGTGAGATCTACATCTCCCTGAATCAGTTAGTGGAGGAATCGGATATATTGACCTTTCATGTGCCTCTTATCACTTCGGGAGAGTACAACACCTATCATTTGGTTAACCACGAGCTTATCGCCAGAATGAAAAAAAATGCAATTTTAATCAATACCAGCAGAGGCAAGGTCTTTGATGAAAAAAGCATTAGAGCGGAGCGCGCAAGACTGGGTGGGCTTGTTCTGGATGTGTGGGAGAATGAGCCAAACATTAATAGCGAAATCTTTAAGATTGCCGACATCGGGACTCCTCATATTGCAGGTTATTCATCTGATGGCAAGATCAGAGGTACAAAGATGATTTATGATGCGGCCTGTGCTTTTTTCTTCTCAAAGCCCAAATGGCAGATACCTGAAAATTATATCAGCGAAGTGGTCAAACAGATCGATGTCTGTTCATCTGCACAACCGATTACTGATGCAGTTCTTAACGCATATTCAATAGAAGAGGATCACAAATCGCTCTCAGAGATAGTGGAGATGGAAAAAACAGAGCAGGGAAAGTTTTTTGATAATCTGAGGAGAAACTACCCTGGCAGAAGAGAGTTTCCACACTTTTTGATAAAATGTTTACCTGCTCAAAAAGAGGAAGCAAAGATTATCTCGGAGCTTGGTTTTCAAATCCAATCTCAGGCGAACCCTTTACAATGAGGGTTAAGCGGGTTTAAAAGCAGGTCAACTCCTGCAGGGCGGGCACCTGGAGTTTCAAAAACCACCGTAGTATCCACATTCCCTCTGGGGAAAAAATCTCCTGCCAATAATAGCCACTTCGGTTTGAGTTGCTTTTTCAACGTTTCAAACAGAAAACTGGTAACTGTCTCATGAAACGTTCCTATCATTCTGAAGGAATTAAGAAAGAGTTTCCATGATTTGAGCTCAAGACAGTGCTGATCCGGGAGATAATAGAGTCGGATTGAGGCAAAATCGGGATATCCGGTTCTTGGGCAGACGCAGGTAAATTCAGGGAAAACGATGCGAATTACTCCGGTGGCGTTTTGGGTAGTGTCGTAAGGACATGGAAAAGTTTCCAACTCGGGTAATACTGACCTTTTCAGGGCATCTTCCAGTAATATTACATTTTCAGAAAACATGTTTTTGTCCCTTTCCGGTTTACCTGTTTTGGGCTGAGTGACTTATTTATCAAAGTGACTCGTAATATACTTTTTTAGTAACTACTCAGGTATCTGATGGCAAAAAAATAGCGTAATAATATCAAATCGAAAAAATTGGAACTAATATCAAAACAATGTCTAATCAGAAGCAATCTGAAAAAAATATCTAAACAAAGAATCGGCAGTGAAAAAAACACATTTTTCAGGGCTTATCTGATTTTTACTATATTAACCTGAAAAAAATAAGGAATTTCCATTGAAAAGGGGTTTTTTCATTTGAGAAAGAAAGTTCTGGTTGCCATGAGCGGGGGGATAGATTCCTCGGTTGCTGCAGCTCTTCTTTTGAAACAGGGATATGAAGTGGCAGGGATTACCATGCGGATAGACAATTCCACCAGGGCTTCTGATACTGTTGCAGATGCCATGAGGGTAGCCTCTAAACTCGGCATAGAGCATCATCTGGTGGATGTAGTTGATTTTTTCCAAAGCAACATCATAGATTATTTCACAAATGAATATCTGAACGGATGTACACCGAATCCTTGTATCTGCTGCAACAGGAAACTCAAATTCGGCCTGCTTCTGGATAAGGCATGTCAACTGGGGTTTGATTTTTTTGCCACCGGTCATTATGCTGTTGTCAAAGATGGACGTTTATACCGTGGTGCCGATCCCCGGAAAGATCAATCCTATTTTCTCTATCCGATTTACAGTAGTGATTTGTCGCGGATACTTTTTCCTCTGGGTGACATGACCAAGAATAATGTGCGCGAGTTGGGTGAACAGTTTGGACTGCACAATGCCAAAAAGGATGAAAGTCAGGATATCTGCTTTATAAGCACCGGAGATTACACGGAATTTCTGAAACAGAATTGCGCAAAGGATTTTACGCCTGGTCCGATTCTGGATGTTAAGGGCAGGGTAATAGGCAGGCATTCGGGAATTCAAAATTTTACCATCGGGCAGCGAAAAGGACTTGGTGCTTTGGGTAAACCCATGTATGTAAAGGAGATTCTGCCAAAAGACAACGCGGTTGTTGCTGCCACCGATGATGAGCTGATGGCATCCTGTGTTTTCATTAAAGAAACAGTGACTGGCCCGGATACCTTTGACACAGATAAATCTTATTCTGTTCAGGTGCGATATCGGAGCTCGGCGGTAGCCTGTCATCTGGAAACCGTTAATGGGCAAGGTTTAAAAATCTGTTTTGATGAGCCGGTCCGTGCTTTAGCTCCCGGGCAATCTGCGGTCATTTATGATAAAGAGCAGGTTGTGGGGGGAGGAGTGATTTGTGCAGGGAGGGAAGAAGAGTAAGCGGAAAGAATAACGAATATCGAATATCGAATAACGAATATCGAAGTAGAGGAAAAAAGATAAAACAGAACATATATGGGAAAAGAAATCGAATAAAGTAGACTCTTGAAATCCAAAATAAAAGAAGATGGAAAAATCCTCTCATCAAGGGTGAAATCATGTATAACTGTTTGCAAGCTACTGTGTTGCATTCGGACCAAAAAATAACGAACATCGATCAATGAAGTAAGTGAGAACAACCCCAATGCTGGTTGGTTGATCAGTGCAATCTGTCTGTTTAAGTACAACTTGCCATTATTGCTGCCAACTTGTATGTTTAAGTATCATTTGATAGATTGTTTATATTTTGATACCGATCAGGAACTTTTTTCCGTTAAAAGTTTCTGATGCTTGGTACTTTTATGGATGAACTGGATAAGATAAAATCAAGTTATGCCAAGGGTGAGCTTAAGCCTATTTTAAAGCAATTAGAGGTATTTATAAGCTGCCACAAAGAACAGATACTAAGTTTCAAGATCCAGGAAGAAGACAACTGGAAGAGACCTTTAGATCTGGCTACTGCAATTAAGCTTTTTATTCTTCACGTGCGCTCCATTGATTCCAGAGCTGAAATGCTTGATCAGATAAAAGAGATTAATAAGACTATCGGTGTTGAGCATGAAGAGGACATCCAGAAACAGAACACCTGCTGTTTTGAGTGGGTTCAGAAATACGCCCCGGTCTGGAGAGCTTTTCGAGTGCTGGCGATAATCTACGTTTTTGATCAGAATCGGGAAAAACTTCTATCTCTTTTCAACTCTGATCATTCCCTCATTTCATGTTGTTAATCTCTCAATAATGTTCCATTATGATCCGCCAATAGTTTAGGATAGTTAATCCCTTGAAATTAATAAAAATAGATGATAATGATGCATATTTTACAGCTCTTTTGTTGCATCGATTAACCTCATGTGCTATTTTTGGTAGGCACATTAAACCTGAAAATAAGGCTGTAGATTAATTTAATCACTTAATCTGTTGGAAATTAATGACTTTCAGACTTGAATCTCTTATCGGTTAGCAAGGTAAAGGTACTGTGTCTGATTCCTTTTGGCTGGAGTTTTCAGGTTTAAGATCACCCGGAAAATATACTTGAGGAGGTTTTTTGGACTTCATGAACTCAGTTTTAATCGTTGGTAGTGGTGGCCGTGAACATGCAATTTTAAAGGCGCTGCTTCGATCTGATCGTCCTTTATGCCTGTATGCATATCCGGGTAATCCGGGAATGGAACGAGATGGATGTATGCTGGTGGATAAAAAAATTACCAGTTGGCAGGAGCTTGCAGACTGGGCTTCCATGAATGGAATAGATCTGACGATCATCGGTCCGGAAGCTCCTCTGGTGGATGGGGCGGTTGATGTTTTTCAGAGTAATGGGCTTTGTGTTTTTGGCCCCTCAAAGGCTGCCGCCCAAATAGAGGGAAGTAAGGCTTTTGCCAAAGAGCTCATGAAAAAGTACAACATCCCTACTGCTTCCTATGAGATTTTTAACGATAAAGAGGAAGCATTGAAATATCTGAGTGCCAAAGGGGCTCCTATAGTAGTAAAAGTCAGTGGTTTGGCAGCAGGTAAAGGAGCAATAGTCTGTGACACAGAAGATGCTGCCCGTAATGCACTAAGTGAAATATTTGATGCCAAAATATTTGGGGATGCAGGCTCTTCGGTTGTACTTGAGGAGAAGATGGTTGGCGAAGAAGCTTCCATATTCGTGATTACTGATGGGCGCAGATATAAAATCCTGCCTGCAGCTCAGGATCATAAGGCAATTGGCGATGGAGACACCGGACCTAATACCGGGGGAATGGGGGCTTATGCTCCGGCGCTTCTGATAGATTCAGAGATGCTGAAAAGAATAGAACAGGAAATAGTAGTCCCAACACTTAAAGCGATGGAGCAGGAGGGAAGACGATATAAGGGACTTCTTTACTGTGGAATTATGGTTACCTCTGAAGGACCAAAGGTGGTAGAGTATAACTGCAGGTTCGGAGATCCTGAAACTCAGGCAGTTTTGCCTCTTGTTCAGTGTGACTGGTATGAGTTGTTCCGCTCCTGTGCTGTTGGAAACATGACTCCTACAGAATGGGTCACTGTTCCAGGTTATTGTGTCTCAGTTATTCTTGCTTCCAAAGGATACCCGGGCTCCTATGAAAAAGGAAAGGTGATCACCGGTATTGAGGACGTTGAGCATGAACGATCTAACCTTGATGTATATCACAGTGGTACATCTCTGGATAATGACGATCGATTTATCACAAACGGAGGACGGGTGCTGGCTGTAAGTGCCTGGGCAGAAACTTTAATCGATGCTATTACCATCGCTTATGAAGGTGTTGCAGAAATTAATTTCGAAGGCAAAACCTTCAGAAGAGATATTGCAGCTAAAGGATTAAAGCGGCTTAAGCGGGATACTGCAGGTGCCAGGCATTAAATAGTGACAAAAAAATACCTTTTTAAGAATAAAAGGAGAGAATAATGCGAGTTGCAATTGTAATGGGTTCAAAATCCGATATTCCAATAGCAGAAAACGCAGAGACGGTTTTTCGTGAGTTTGGAGTGGAGTTTGATACTCTGGTAATCTCTGCTCACCGGACTCCCAATAAGATCCGTAAATTTGCAGTCACTGCTGACCAGAAATATTCTGTGGTGATTGCTATTGCAGGGCTTGCTGCTCATCTTCCAGGGGTTATTGCCAGTATGACTGTGCTTCCGGTGATTGGTGTACCCGTTGAGAGTGGCCCTTTCAGTGGTAAAGATGCCCTTTATTCGATTGTGCAAATGCCCGGTGGTATTCCTGTTGCCTGCGTAGGTATTGGGAATGCGAAGAATGCAGCACTTCTGGCTATAGAGATTCTTGGAAGCCAGGATGAGGAGTTGCGCGAAAAGATGAAAGAATACAGGAAACAGTTTAATGATGAGGAAATCCAGGTTTAGATAGAATCCTCATACATACCAGGTCTTCGTAAGCTTTGGGAACTAAAAAATTAAGCTCAGCATAGTACCTCATAAAAAATGCTGAGCTTTTTTTGTCTTGTTATGCAGAATCCTGAAAACGGGACAGCGGATAAGCTGATTTGGTGATGTTTCAGGATTTTTCGGCACAGGCTTTGACTCTTTGCATCAATTCATCAATTTTAACCAATTCGAGACTGTTTTTTAAAAACGGCCTCTGTATTTCATATGCAGCCAGTGCTTCTATGAACTTTTGTTGTTCTACAAGCTTGACCACCTTCTCTATTACATCGGGAGTATTATCAGCAGGATGACTCAGGGAACTCCGTTCAGGTTCCGAACAGTTATTGCCATTTTGAAGGGCAAATCGATAAGTCTGGATAACCTTATCGGCTGATTTTTCCCAGGTAAAATGTCGGATATGTTCTCTGCCATTTTCTTCGCGTCCTTTTGACATGCCACAAATAACCGCTTCCCTTATGCTTTTGTAATCATCCGGTTCACAGGAAATAAGGTAGTCTCCGCAATATTCTTTTATGGTTCCCCAGCAGGACTGCACTACAGGACACCCATAAGCAAGAGCTTCTATTGTCACAAGACCGGGCAGTTCATACCAGCTTGGCAGGCAATGAACCTTCGCAGCATTATAGGCGCTCGCCAGCATTGCTTCATCAAGTCTATCAAGAAAAATGGTTCTGCCTTTACGTTTATATCTTTTGCAGAGATTGACATATTCCGGTTGATAGCTCACCCCACCACCCAGAAAAACAACGGTAATGTCATCGTGCTCAAGTGCACGAAGAAGCATAAGCTGATTCTTGCGTGTCTCAAGCCGGCCAGTGCACAGAACGAAATCTTTTACATCATAAGTGTTGCAGAAGAGTTCTGGATCGGCAGAAACCGAGGGCATGGAAAAACCAAAAGGACTGTTCATTGTTCTTGCCGAAGGAAAGTATTGTTTGACACAATCTGCTTCCTGCTGGCCTGAGACCAGTACAGCAGCAGCATTACATAGTGCTGCTGGGGATGTACTGATTTCCCCATGAGAAGTTTTTTTCAGCAATTCGAGTTGATCATCAAGGAAATCTGCCGGTTGGCCAAGCTCAACATATTTTTTGAAAATGAAAAATGACATCATAGCCTTTTTTAAATATCTGGCAGTATCTTCCTGTAAGGCGGTGATCACAAATGGAATGTTGTTGTGAATCGCTTTTCTGGCAAATGCATCGCTGTACTAGGGTAGGGTCGAATTAAATGCGTGTACAATATCATAATTTTTCGGATCATAGTTTAACTCTGTAGAAACATCGACAGTAATTCCTTTGTTTTCCAGTGCAACTTTAAGCTGCTCTATAACGCGAGTGTCACCACCAGGGCATCGTACCATATTGGGACGATTCTGAAAGAGCACACGTAATGAATCTTTTTTGCAGTATGGTTTTACCTGCTTTAATTTTTCACACTTTTCCTGGTGGTATTGTGAAATAGTGTTTGCTATAACAGACAAATTGCCATTATGCAACTCACTGCGAAGTTTCTGCATAAGTTTTCCAGCAGCTTCACCTTTAATCTCTCGTGTGGTAATATCGCAGCATAACAGCAATTTTTCATAAACAGCATTTAGCTCAGGAACATACGCATATTGTTGGTTGGAAATCGGTTTGGAATTTACAGGTACAAAAAAAACAGAATCGGAATCCAGATATTCGGCGTTTTCTGCTGAATCAAGGACTATTGCTGGTTTCCCCAGTTCCATAAGTTCTAAAATCCATGGCGAAGGCATACTTAACGGATTCAATGATATACCTGCATCAGATAAATGCATCAAAGTCTGAACATCTTCCCTTCCAAGGAGACCTTCACAAAGTTTGATACGCTTCTCATCTCCGACAAGGTTCAAAAGCTCCTTTAAGTATTCCAAATTTCCTCCCTTATATGTTCCCAGAACCATTATCAGTGTTATATCAGGGGAAGTAAGCATTTTAAATACATTTACCAGATAATTGGCATTCTGCAGGGAAGGAGCAGTCTGCATGTCTACGTAAGTAAAGAAAACTGTGTTTTTCTCCGGGATCTGGAAATGTATCCGATATGAGAAGTCGCTTTTTTTATGAAGATAAGGGCAGGTTTTTATCAATTTAACAGGAATATCATCCGGATGATCTTTGAAGAATCTTACAAGCGAATGATTTTTCAGAAGCAACATATCCATTTTCTTTAGTGCATAAATATCATGCTCTGATAAATAACTTGAGAGAGACAGATCAGGAAAACAGACATTAAGCCTTTTATTTAATTTCAACCATTGCGGGGCAGATGCAAATAAGCTGCTTAAAGTTGAGGGCTCCATGCAAAACAGATTAACTGCGTATGGTAATTCATTATCAGGGAAAACTGGAAGCCGGAAGGGATTTACACTATGCTGCTGATTATTAACAAAGATTTCATGGATTGAAACCGGGTATCCACATTCAAGTAATGAATAAACTAATCCACGAATGGTTGATCCAAACTCATTTCCGGCTCCGACAGGTGCAATTATATTAAACCCAAATAAAGGTAATGAATTGACCGGCGCAGGCAAAACAGAATCTTTTACATTCAGTATCTGTTCACGACACACATTGGTATCGATTACAGCAGAAGATTCCTTTCTGAATGTTCCAATCAACCAACGATTGAATGGAAGTTGATACCAGACTATGTTACTTGTATACTGCGCCAGTTCGATGCGCAGAGTCTGCCTGAAGAAACATCGGATATGATCAGGGTTGGGATCAGGACCATCTGGTACACTTACAAGAATCAGCCCGCCGGGTTTTACAACACGCAGAGCTTCGGCGATGATTCTGTGAGGATCTTTGATGTGCTCAATTAACTCAGGGATAATTACACTGTCAAAATGATCGTTTGGGAATTTGGTGTTTGCCGCATCACCAACTTCAAAATGAGTTGTATCGGAAAGACCTTGTGCCGCAGCGCTCTTTATTGCCCATTGTATTCCATTCTCTTTAATGTCTATGCCGTGAAGATTTATTCCTTTTTTTGCGATTACAAGTGACATGTCTTCATTACCGCAGGCCATCTCCAGTACATTAGGTCCCTCAATAATTTCTGCAGTGCAATTGAAGCGCGTTATCTCCTGGAAATCCCTGCAAATCGATCTCCCGTCCCACTCATCCCTTACTTCCTCGGCTGATACAATTTCTCTGAAATCAGATTCAGGGCTGTTTCCTGTCTGCTGAGAATTAAACATGTCAGTACGTTCTGCACGCAAATAAACCCATGGTTTACTGTCAGAAATGGTTACCTGGTCTTTTTCGATTCTCTTTCCTGAACTGTCATACCATGCCAAACTGACATCCATTCCGTAGAAAAGATTTTCTACGGTATCTATTGTAGGATATGGGTAAATATGCTCCATGGTTTTGCTGCCTATCGGAACGCAAGCAGCGACTGCTTTTGCGACTCTGAAGACTTCTTTCAGAACAGAGCGGGGATCCCTCAAATGCTCAAGAATATCACCCATTATTGCTACATGGAAAAGGTCATCTTTAAATGGTATTTTTTCAGCAAATCCATGGATAAAACGAAGATGAGGGAAATTCCTGATACCCCTGATTATATTAGGTATCGAAACATCAATACCGATCCCCTGAATTCCCCTTTGGTGAAGGATTTCCATGTGAGCACCATCGGCACAACCGATATCAAGGAAAAACTCCTCAGGGCACCATATTGCACAAGCCTTCCAGTCGTTCGCGACGGTGGTTCATTAAAAACGAAAACGTTTCAACTCTCCCATATTGTTTATTGTAGAAGTCCAGTATCCGCCGGTCGCTTGAGTCGTTTCTTATCTCTAGTACCGAATCGATTATCGGATGTAGTTTTTTCATCTGGATGACAGAACCGAACATTTCACTTCTGGTTCTGCTCAGATTACTCAGGTGATCGTACAGATCCTTATCTTCAGTAATGCGTCTGATCTGTGTTACCCATTCATCAGCATTCCGATAATCTTTTATCAATATTCCTGCATCTCCTATGACCTCTGGCAATCCCCCACACTCGCTTGCAATTACCGGAATACCATTTAACATCGCTTCCACAGATATGCGCCCGAATGGTTCCGGCCACATCGATGGGACCAGTAATAATTTGGTATGACTGAAAAAAAGCAATGGATCAGTTTGCCCATAAAAGATACAGTTTTTTACGCTTTCCTTTTCACCCCTTCCAACCGTCATGAATCGATGGGCACTCATTCTTCTTGCAATATCATAAAAAAGACTGCTTCCTTTATGAGCTTCAGGCTGGTTCATGACTATGAATGTCCTGGTATTATCCTCTGTTCGGTAATCTTTAAAATTGATAGTGGGGTAGACTACTTTTGAATCTCTGCCGTAGAATTCTTTGGTGACATTTCGCATGAATTCAGAATTACAGACTATTTCATCTGCATCATCAAACATATTGCGGAATTTGTCACGAAGGGTACGATTTACCGGGTGAAATTTACATTCTGAGCATTTTCTATCACAAAGGTCAAATTGAGTATAAGTCCAGCAAAAATATTCATAGCTTCTGACAAATAACACTGAAGGTATGTGGTGTTTTTTTGCCAGTGCAATGCCGTTATAAGCCCAGTTCAATTGTGTAATTATCAATGTCGGTTTGATTTGCAGAATAACGGATTCGATTGCATCAGGATTACTGAAATATCTTATGTTTATTCCTTTGTAGACACAACCAGAACCGTTCCCTGAGCAAACCGCAAAACAGCGGTGCCCATCATTGATAAACTCCTGTAAAATGGTAAGCGCGCTTCTTTCTGCTCCGCCAATAGCAGGGTAAAGATGATCTCATATAAAAAGCACTGTCTGCTCGGATGAATAATAAAACAGTTCAGGTGATGGTTTAACTCCAGGAGAAATCGTTTTATCTAATGAAGAAGAAGCCCCCTGAAGTGCAGCTTCAATCTGTTTTAACTGCGATATTATTTCCGGCGATTGAGGCTTCAAGTCATTTGCCTTTTGATAATACGCTCTTGCCAGCGAGTATTTTCCCGTGTTTAAATAAATAGAACCGATTCGACTGCAAACAGAAAAGTCAAATGGATTGTTTGTAAAGGTATGGAGGAGGTCTGTGAGTTCCCGGTTGATGACAGTGTTTGATGCCATTGTTGTTCCTTAAATGGAGGGTTAAAATTAAAATGTACTGGCATCCTTGTGGGTTATAATACTTTGATTTAAACAGGGATAAAGCCAGTCAGCCTAATTTTAAGGTGATGTAAATCATTATGCAAGCAGAAAAACAGCGTTTTTGGCCATGTCTCGCCTGCTGACTGTGAGTGGAATGCAAAAATTGGGAAAAAGAAAAATGGAAACTTGCACCAGTTCTTATCCTGTGCTGTCACTACACCCCAAAAGGGGAAATTTATGACAACAGTTTCAGAGAGTAAACTGGTGAGTTTTTGCATGTTTTCAAAAGATACGGATAAAGATGAGTTTTTCTTATTTCATCTTAAAGCATTACTGGATCGGTTTAGCAGAATTCTTTCATGCAAGGTTAAACCACTCGTTAATACCGCCCTGATTATGAAAACTCCTGAAGAATGATTTGCCTTTTCCCACTGTACATTGTTGCTGACTTTATTAGTGCTAAATATCAGTTTCCCTGAAGGATCAAAAACAGAGCAGTTTTTAATGAGATCTCTCTTGGATGTATAGATGCTCACAAACCAGTTATTTGTTTTGCTTATAAGAATCTGCTGTGGTGTAGAAAAACTGCGGTAGCGTATAGAGGAACTGGATGTATCTTCCGGGATTTTTCCTGTAAATTTACTGGTATCAGCAGGATCAACTTTCGAAACGATATAACCTAATGCTCCCACCAGACCTGCATTATAATCAATTCCACCTTCTGTCATCGAATAATCGGTTACGGATTCTTTATAATTTGATGAGTTCCAGGTTCCGCCCACCAGGTAACCAAAATGCTTGTTTCGTTCTGGAATCACCATTTTTGCTTTCTCCTCATCGTTGGGATTATCATCTCTGAGGAAT
>Ga0123335_1006477_pt1 | contig 13612 bp, 10 predicted proteins | sample BiotimSIPDNA_2_FD_89707 | JGI IMG/M metagenome (GOLD analysis project Ga0123335, IMG submission 89707) | Anaerobic biogas reactor microbial communites from Washington, USA - Biogas_R2 time_0 SIP DNA | ecosystem: Engineered > Bioreactor > Anaerobic > Unclassified | place: Washington, USA... | reverse complement strand
TAAGTTCAGGGAGCTGGTCGATCTGTCGCTGCAACGTCACTACCGGGTTATTGCCCGCCTGACTGAGCGGGGCACCTATTTCTTTGACTACGGCAACTCCTTTATGAAGGCTGTTTACGATGCAGGTGTGAAAGAGATATCCCGCAACGGCATCGATGAGAAGGATGGGTTTATCTGGCCCTCCTATGTGGAGGATATCATGGGTCCAGAGTTGTTTGACTATGGCTACGGTCCTTTCCGCTGGGTTTGTCTGAGCGGGATGCCGGAGGATCTCATGAAAACCGACCGGGCGGCAATGGCCTGCATTGACCCGCACCGGCGTGCGCAGGACCGTGACAACTGGATTTGGATTCGGGATGCGGAGAAACACCAACTTGTGGTGGGCAGCCAGGCACGCATCCTCTACCAGGATGCCGAGGGACGGTTGAAGATAGCATTGCGCTTCAATGAGATGGTGCGCAACGGGGAGGTCGGCCCTGTGATGCTGGGACGTGACCACCATGACGTGAGCGGCACCGATTCCCCCTTCCGGGAGACGGCCAACATCCGCGACGGTAGCAATGTGATGGCCGACATGGCTGTGCAGTGCTTCGCCGGCAACGCTGCCCGTGGCATGAGCCTTGTGGCGCTGCACAACGGAGGCGGTGTGGGTATTGGCAAGGCGGTGAACGGTGGCTTCGGCATGGTGCTCGACGGTAGCGAGCAGGTGGATGAGATCCTCCGCAGTGCCATGTTGTGGGATGTGATGGGCGGCGTGGCACGTCGTGCCTGGGCACGCAACCCTCATGCCATCGAGACCGTGCAAGGTTTCAACCGTTCATATGCAGAAGATTACAACATCACTGAACCCTACGAATCTGACAGGGAGATGCTGGATAATCTGTTGAAGGGAGTCTGATTTGAAATATTCAGTTACCAAAAGAGAGAGAATTCACAAAATATAACGATACATTTGCATCTAAGCAATTCAATAAAGCAGAAAACTAATTGATGTCTATGAATAGAATCATGGAGTGCGTACCCAATTTCAGCGAGGGACGCGACAAAGCAAAAGTGGAGCAGATAGCGGATGCCTTCCGTGGCAAAGAGGGGGTGAAGCTGCTGGATTACAGCAGTGACGCGGACCACAACCGGTCGGTGATCACCGTGGTAGGTGAGCCGGAAGCATTGAAGACAGCAGTGATCGATGCCATCGGCAGGGCGGTAGAGCTGATCGACCTGACACAGCACAGCGGACAACATCCTCGTATGGGTGCGGTCGACGTGGTGCCCTTTATCCCTATTCGAAACGTGACAATGGAAGAGGCGGTTGCCCTCTCGAAGGAGGTGGCTCAGGCAGTAGGCAATCAATTTCAACTGCCGGTCTTCCTATATGAGAAGTCGGCCACGGCAATCCATCGTGAGAACCTGGCCACAGTACGCAAGGGGGAGTTTGAAGGATTACACGAGAAGATGTTGCTGCCGGAGTGGGTGCCCGATTTCGGTCCCTACGCACCGCATCCCACCGCCGGCGCGGTGGCCGTGGGCGCACGCATGCCGTTGGTAGCCTACAACGTGAACCTGGGCACAGACAACCTGGAGATCGCGACCGCCATCGCCAAAAAGGTGCGTTTCGTGGGAGGTGGACTCCGCTATTGCAAGGCAATGGGGGTGACCCTTGAGGAGAGAGGCATCACTCAGGTATCGATGAACCTGACAGATTACACAAAGACCGCCATCTATCGCGCCCATGAACTGGTACGGATTGAAGCGCAGCGCTATGGTGTATCGGTGGTAGGTGCCGAGGTGATCGGACTGGTGCCTATGGAGGCACTTGTCGATGCGGCTACCTACTACCTGGGATTGGAAAACTTCTCAATGAGCCAGGTGCTCGAGGCAAAACTGATGGAATAGATGAACTGGATAGAACTGACTGCCGCCATCTTCGGAGTGATCAGCGTATGGTATGCCCGCAAGGAGAAGATACTGGTCTTTCCCTTTGGTATCATCAACGTGGCGATCTATATCTACATCTGCTTTGAGGCACGCCTCTATGCCAATGCAGGCATCAACATGGTCTATCTGGCATCCAATATCTTCGGCTGGTACATGTGGTCCCGCACCGGCGACGACAACCAGAAGCTGCAGATCAGGCGCAACAGCCCCCGGCAACAGATTATCACCTGGAGCAGCGTGCTGCTGATTTATGTGGCTGTGTTTTTACTGCTGCGCTGGGTGAACAGGGACGACGCTGCCTACCTGGCATCCTGGCTCCCACGGATAGATGCCTTCAACACCTCCTTCTTCCTGGTTGCCACAATTCTGATGGCGGTGAAGAGGCTTGAAAACTGGCATTTCTGGATCATTGGCAACATAGTCTCCATACCGATATATGCCTCGCAGGGACTCTATTTCACCTCCGGACAGTATGCCGTCTTCCTGGTGCTGGCAATCATGGGACTGCGGGAGTGGAATGTAAAAGCAAAAAGAAATCATGCACAACCTGATCATTAAAAATGCCGCACAGGTTGTTACCTGCAGCGGCTTCGAAGGAAAAAGAGGCAGGGAGATGAACAACCTGGGTGTGATCGAAAACGGTACTGTGATCGTCACCGGGGGCATCATCTCACATGTCTTGCATCAGGGTGAAACGATGCCGGTAAACGAGGCTGACTACAAAGTGATTGATGCCACCGGCAAGGCACTTCTGCCCGGATTTGTGGATCCACATACACACTTCGTCTTCGGCGGCTATCGCGAGGAGGAGTTCGCCTGGCGGATGAGGGGCGACAGCTACATGGAAATCATGGAGCGGGGTGGCGGCATTGTCAACACCACCCGTGCCACCCGCACAGCCACAGAGGAGGAACTGGTAGACTCGGCACGAAAACGGCTGGATGCAATGCTACGGCTGGGCATCACTACCGTGGAGGGTAAAAGCGGCTATGGACTGGACCGGGAGACTGAGCTCAAGCAGCTGCGGGTGATGCATCAATTGAATGATCTCCATCCTATCGATATTGTCTCCACCTATATGGGGGCACATGCCATTCCGGAGGAATGGAAGGGCAGGGAGGATGCCTTCATTGATTTTCAGATAGCGGAGATGCTTCCGTTGGTGGCGGGAGAGGGGTTGGCCGAAGCGGCAGATATCTTCTGTGAGAAAGGAGTCTTTACAATCGATCAGTCGCGCCGTTACCTGCAGGTAGCTGCCTCGCTCGGACTGAAACCCAAGTTGCATGCCGACGAGATCATCCCCCTGGGAGGTGCCGAGCTGGCAGCGGAACTGCACTGCCTCTCGGCAGATCACCTGCTGCAGGCCTCCGACGAGGGGATCAGCGCACTGGCGGCATCCGATACAGTGGCCACGCTGCTGCCGCTGACCGCCTTCTCACTGCGTGAGCCCTACGCCCGTGCCCGCACAATGATCGATGCCGGCTGCATCGTGGCACTGGCCACCGACCTCAACCCGGGCAGCTCCTTCACCGCCTCGGTGCCGCTTCTCTTTGCACTGGCCTGTATCTACATGCAGTTCACACCCGAGGAGGCGGTCACCGCCTTCACCCTCAACAGTGCAGCAGCACTGGGACGTGCCGACCGCATCGGCAGCATCGATCCGGGCAAGCAGGGCGACCTGCTGCTACTGCAGTTCCCCTCCTACAAGTTCCTGCCTTACCATGTAGGGATGAACATCGTGGAGCGGGTGATCAAGAAAGGGGAAGTTGTGGTATAAATAGTTCTTTGTTTGATGTTCGATGTACTTTATTTGAAAATTAATTGGTTCGTAAGTTGGAAAGTAGGTAAGTTAGTAAGTTAATTAGTAGGCTCAAAGTTAACGGTTTCGATGTTTGAATTCCAAGACCATTGAATGAGAGTACATTCTACCAGAAAAGCTTACAACTGACCACTGAAATCTGAAAGCTAAAATATAGCAATATGAAACTACAAGATCTTTTACTGAAAGAATTTCTCGAAAAGACCGCATCAAATGAACCGGTACCGGGTGGTGGCAGCAGTGCCGCATTGAATGCAGCCATGGCGACGGCACTCACCGAGATGGTGGCCAACCTCACCATCGGCAGGAAGAAGTATGCCGATGCAGATGAACGGATGCGGGAGATCGCAGCTGTGATGTCGGCACAACGGAGCCGCTTCCTGGAGGATATCGACCGTGATGCGGAGGCTTACCGGCAGGTGATGGAGGCCTACCGGCTGCCCAAAGAGACGGAAAAGGAGCAGCAGCAGCGCGATGCAACGGTACAGGAAGCAACCCGAACGGCGTCGCTGGTACCGATGGAGGTGGCAGAAAGTGCCTTCTCCCTGTTGGAAACCATGCGTGAGACGTTGCAGCGGGGAAATCCCAATGCGGCTACCGACGGCTTGGTGGGGATGATGAACTGCCGCACCGCCATCCTGAGTGCACTTCTCAACGTGCGTGTCAACCTGGGTGGTATTCGGGATGAGAAATTTGTCGAGGAGATGACCACGAGGTGTGACTGGCTGGAGAAGAGGACCCTGGAAGTGGAAGCAGATGCAATGCAATTGATTAAATCAAAACACTCCATATGAAAAACATCTTTCTGATTGGCCGGGGTGATCTCTCCATCGGTGACCTGGAGCGCATCATCACCGGGAATATCAAGGTGGAGCTGGCACCCGAAGCCGTTGAGCGGATTCAGCAGTGCCGTGATTACCTTGATCGCAAAATGGAAACACAAAAAGAACCGATCTACGGCATCACCACAGGCTTTGGATCACTCTGTGACCGTAACATCTCGGGGGAGGATCTGAACACCCTGCAGGAGAACCTGGTAAAATCGCACGCCTGCAGCGTGGGCAACGAGGTGGCACCGTTGATCGTCAAGCTGATGTTCCTGCTCAAGGCACATGCCCTCTCGCTGGGTTACAGCGGGGTGCAGGTGGCCACCGTGCAGCGGATGCTCGATCTGTTCAACAACGACATCCTGCCAGTGGTTTACGACAAGGGATCGCTGGGTGCGTCGGGCGATCTGGCACCGCTGGCCAACCTATTCCTGCCGCTGATCGGGGTGGGGGATGTCTTCTACAAGGGGCAGAAACGTGATATCGGTGCGGTGCTCGATGAGTTTGGCTGGAGCCCTATCCGTCTCAAGAGCAAGGAGGGGCTGGCACTGCTCAACGGTACCCAGTTCATGTCGGCACACGGTGTCTACGCCATCATGAAAGCGAAGAGACTCTCCAAGCGGGCCGATCTGATTGCCGCCCTCTCGCTCGACGCCTATGACGGTCACCTTGAACCGTTCGATGAACGGCTTCATAAACTCCGTCCCCATCGCGGTCAGCAGGAGACAAGCCGCAACTTCCGCCGCTTCCTGGAGGGGAGTGAGCTCATCTCACGCAAGAAGGAACACCTGCAGGATCCCTATTCCTTTCGCTGTGTGCCGCAGGTGCATGGTGCCACAAAGGATGCGATCGACTATGTGGAGCAGGTGGTAGTGACCGAGATCAACTCGGTGACAGACAACCCCACCATCTTCCCCGACGATGATGAAATCATCTCAGGCGGCAACTTCCACGGACAGCCCCTGGCCATCGCCTTCGATTTCCTCGCTATCGCCCTGGCGGAGCTGGGCAACATCTCCGAGCGGCGCACGGCACAGCTGATCCTCGGCAAGCGCGAACTGCCAGAGTTCCTGGTGGCCAGTCCCGGCCTCAACTCCGGCTTCATGATCCCGCAATACGTCGCTGCATCGGTGGTGAGCCAGAACAAGATGTACAGTTACGCTGCCAGCACCGATTCCATCGTCTCTTCCAATGGACAGGAGGATCATGTGAGCATGGGAGCCACATCGGCCATCAAACTCTTGCCATTGATGGACAACCTCGACACCATCCTCTCCATCGAGCTGATGAACGGCGCGCAGGCACTCGACTTTCGCCGTCCCCTGCGTTCCTCGCCACTCATTGAGAGGGTAGTGAAGGCCTACCGCAAGGAGGTGCCTTTCATCGAGGAGGATATCGTGATGTACAAGGAGATCCGCAAGACGGTCTCATTCCTCAACCGGCTCGAGGTAGATGGCATCTGAAAGCCAATTTAAATGTTAAAAATCGGGTGAAAAAGATCGCTTTGTTTATCTTTGCACCTTCTCGTAATCAAATAACAGATCAATAAAAACCTATAACAACAGACAAAATGGTAGAGAATTTGAGGAAATCGCTCAGGGATTCTGCAGCGGCACGATGGACGGCACTTGTCATTGTCTCTTTCACGATGATGTGCGGATACTTTTTAACCGATATCATGGCCCCGCTGGCGGGTCTGCTGGAGGGGCAGCTGGGCTGGTCGCGCGCCGACTACGGCACCTTCACCAGTTCCTATGGCTGGTTCAACGTCTTCCTGTTGATGCTCATCTTCGGAGGGATCATCCTCGACAAGCTGGGAGTGCGCCTCACCGGACTGGGAGCCGCCGGGGTAATGGTGGCCGGCACGGCCATCAAGTACTGGGCTGTATCGACCCCTTCACTGGGTGGTACAACCCTCTTCGGTCTCGATGCACAGGTATTTTGGGCAAGCATCGGCTTTGCCACTTTCGCCGTGGGTGTTGAAGTGGCCGGCATCACCGTCTCCAAGATCATCGTGAAATGGTTCAAGGGGAAGGAGATGGCAATGGCCATGGGGATGGAGATGGCAATGGCCCGTATCGGTACCGCAATGGCTCTCGGCTTCTCGGTACCCATCGCCAAGGCGACCGGCGTAGTAGATGTTTCCCGTCCCGTATTGGTGGCGCTCATTGGCCTCTGTATCGGACTGATCTCCTTTATCGTTTACGTGATGATGGACAAAAAGCTTGATGCCTCTGAAGCCACGGAAACAGCAAAGGTCAGCGATCCTGAAGAGGAGTTCAAGATCGCCGACATCGGCAAGATCCTGACAAACAAGGGCTGGTGGTACATCGCCATTCTCTGCGTGCTGTTCTACTCGGCAGTCTTCCCCTTCCTGAAGTATGCTACCGACCTGATGGTGAATAAGTTTGGCGTGAAGGAGGACCTGGCGGGACTGATCCCGATGCTGCTCCCCTTCGGCAACATCCTGCTGACCCCCCTCTTTGGCGGCATCTACGACCGCAAGGGAAAAGGAGCCAGCATCATGATCATCGGTGCCGTGCTGCTGATCTTCGTGCATGCGCTCTTCTCGGTGCCGGGCCTCAACAGCTGGATCTTCGCCATGGTGCTGGTGGTGGTGCTCGGTATCGCCTTCTCGCTGGTGCCCTCGGCCATGTGGCCCTCCGTACCCAAGATTATCCCTGAAAAGCGACTGGGTACCGCCTATTCACTGATCTTCTGGGTACAGAACTGGGGCCTGATGGGGGTACCCCTCCTGATTGGCTGGGTGCTGGAGAAGTATTGCATCACCGGGCAGACCGTGCGCGACGGACTCACCGTCAATACCTACGACTATACGCTCCCCATGCTGATCTTCACCAGCTTCGGCATATTGGCACTGGTCTTTGCCTTCCTGTTGAAAGCGGAGGACAAAAAGAAGGGATACGGATTGGAGTTGCCTAACATTCAATCGTAGATTGGTTGAAACGAAATATGCTCAGCTTTCAGTGAGGGCAGTGAATGCTTGTCAAAGATAACCGTTCAAACCGGTAGCAAAAAAGAGGCCATCTCATCATACAAATGAGATGGCTTTTTTTTCAATCCCAACAACTGGATATCGCTTTATTTTGTTTTTTACTGCGTGTAATCTCACTCGTAACTGACTCTAATCTGGTTCGAATCTATTAGAACCATATTAGAACCATATTAGAACGAGATTAGAACGAGATTAGAACCTGTAACGGAGGAAAGAGCGCAAAAACCCCGGGAATTTAGCGGTATTTTCTCCCGCTATTTTTTCACATTGGTATCAACCAGGCGGCCCAGATATGGCTGGCCAGTCCAAACAGTACAAAGATGTGGAAAATGGTGTGGACGAACTCCCGCTTGGCGGTGGCATAGATTACCGCCCCCACAATGTAAAATATTCCACCCACGAACAGCCAGAGCACCGTATCCATGGCATCTGCAGCACGTGCTACTTCCAACAGCGGCTTGAAGGCAATCATCACGATCAGTCCCATCAGCACGTAGGAGGCTGTCTTCAGGTGACTGTTGCGTTTCAGCGGGCGGAAGCTGATAAGGATGCCGGTGAGTGCGATCAGCCATACAACCCCGAAAATGAACCAACTCCAGAACGGTTCATCCCGCAGGAGGATCAGCGTGAAAGGTGAATAGCTTGCCGCGATGAGCAGGTAGATGGCTGCATGGTCGTAGTGACGCAGCATGGCTTTGCGCAGTGGCTCCTGCACGTAATGGTAGAGGGTGGAGGCACCCATGCACCCGATCATCCCCACACCGAAGAGGGCATAGGCCACCACCGCCCTTTGGTCACCCGCCGCGACGGCTCTTCCGATCAGCAGGATGGCACCGGCGAGGCCCATCAACAGACCCAGTCCGTGGGTCAACCAATTGGCCTTCTCTTCCCTGAGGGTATAGAATTTTTCGTTTTTCACCTGTTGTTATTTGAATGATCTCCATCCACCACCGTTGAATGCTTCGATCCCATTGCTTCTCAGAAAACGGACAGCCTGGCTGCTGCGTGCGCCACTCTCGCAAATGGCGACAACGGGGGTCGCACTGTTGAATCTTTTCACCTCAGCCGGCAACTCCAAAAGGGGGATATTTACTGATCCTGGGATATGACCCATGATATACTCCTCCTGTGTTCGCACATCCAGCAACATTGCACCATTCTGAATTTTCTCCTGTAACGCCTCATTGCCTGTCGATTTGAAAAAACCACTAAAAAATCCCATCTGTTATAATTGTTCGATTCGTTTATAATTGTATCACACCTATAAACATTTTTTGAAGCACAATGTTTTCAAACTGACAAAAAGTCACATATTTGCAATTGGCAAAGATTTTGATCCTCATCTAAAAAATAAAAAGCATATGAATTTCAACAATTTTACCATAAAGGCGCAGGAGTCGGTGCAGAAGGCGATCGACCTGGCGCAGGGCAACAGCCAGCAGATGATTGAACCGTCGCACCTGCTCAAAGGGGTGATGCTGACTGCTGACAACGTAACAGGATTCCTCTTTCAGAAGCTGGGAGTGAACGGATCACAGCTGGAGAAGGTGCTCGACCGGGAGATCGAATCCTACCCCCGTGTGTCGGGGGGGGAACCGATGCTGGGGCGGGAGACCAATGCCGTGTTCCAGAAGGCGATCGATCTCACTTCGAAGATGGGCGATCAGTTCGTCTCGGTGGAGCACCTCCTGTTGGCGCTCACCGAGGTGAAGAGCAACGCCTCACGGATGATGCAGGATGCAGGTATCACTCCCGGTGAGTTGCGCAAGGCGGTGGATGAGCTGCGTAAGGGGGAGAAGGTGACCAGTCAGAGTGCCGAGGAGAGCTACCAGTCGCTCGCCAAGTTTGCGGTCAACCTCACCGAGCGGGCTCGCAACGGTAAGCTGGACCCGGTGATCGGACGCGATGAGGAGATCCGCCGCGTGTTGCAGATCCTGAGCCGCCGCACCAAGAACAACCCCATCCTGATTGGTGAGCCGGGTACCGGTAAGACCGCCATCGCGGAGGGATTGGCCTACCGCATCGTGCGGGGTGATGTGCCGGAGAACCTTCGCAGCAAGCAGATCTACTCGCTCGACATGGGGGCCCTGATTGCCGGAGCGAAGTACAAGGGTGAATTCGAGGAACGTCTCAAGGCGGTTGTGAACGAGGTGGTGAAGGCAGAGGGGGAGATCATCCTCTTCATCGACGAGATCCACACCCTGGTGGGTGCCGGCAAGAGCGATGGAGCGATGGATGCGGCCAACATACTGAAGCCTGCTCTGGCACGGGGTGAGCTGCGTGCCATAGGAGCTACCACACTCGATGAGTATCAGAAGTACTTCGAGAAAGACAAGGCGCTGGAGCGCCGCTTCCAGACGGTGATGGTGGATGAGCCGACCGAGTCGGACAGCATCTCCATTCTCCGGGGATTGAAAGAGCGGTACGAGAACCACCACAAGGTGCGGATCAAGGATGAGGCAATCATTGCCGCCGTACAGCTGTCGCACCGTTACATCACCGACCGCTTCCTGCCCGACAAGGCGATAGACCTGATGGATGAAGCGGCAGCCAAGCTCCGCATGGAGGTGGATTCTGTGCCGGAGGAGCTGGATGAGATCATGCGCCGTGTGAAGCAGCTTGAGATAGAACGGGAAGCAATCCGGCGTGAGAATGATGCACCAAAGGAGGAACTACTCACCCGCCAAATAGAGGAGCTGAAGGCCGAGGAGGCAGACTACAAGGCCAAGTGGCAGTCGGAGAAGGAGCTGATCAACCGCATCCAGCAGGCCAAGATTGAGATTGAAGATGCCCGGTTTGAAGCGGATAAAGCGGAACGTGAAGGCGACTACGGCAAGGTTGCCGAGCTGCGCTACGGCAGGATCAAGGAGAAGGAGAACGAGATTGCAGCGTTGCAGCTTCAGCTCCACGAGCGGCAAGGTGCCAGCGCGATGATCAAGGAGGAGGTGGATGCCGAGGATATTGCCGACGTGGTGTCACGCTGGACCGGTATCCCGGTGAAGAAGATGCTGCAGAGTGAGCGTGAGAAACTGCTGCACCTGGAGGAGGAGCTACACAGGCGTGTGATTGGCCAGGAGGAAGCCATCACGGCTGTCTCCGATGCCGTACGGCGCAACCGTGCCGGGCTGAGCGACCCGAAGCGACCCATCGGCTCCTTCATCTTCCTCGGCACTACCGGTGTAGGGAAGACCGAGCTGGCCAAGGCGCTGGCCGAATACCTTTTCGACGATGAGAACATGATGACCCGCATCGACATGAGCGAGTACCAGGAGAAGTTCAGCGCCACGCGACTGATTGGTGCCCCTCCGGGGTACGTGGGGTATGACGAGGGGGGACAGCTCACCGAGGCGATCCGCCGCAAGCCCTATTCGGTGGTGCTGTTCGACGAGATCGAGAAAGCGCACCCCGACGTGTTCAACATCCTGTTGCAGGTGCTTGATGACGGACGACTGACCGACAACAAGGGGCGGGTGGTCAATTTCAAGAACACCATCATCATCATGACCTCCAATATGGGATCGAACCTCATCAGGGAAAACTTTGAGCGGATCACACCCGCCAATCGCGAAGAGATCGTGGAGAAAACGAAGAACATGGTGCTGGGAATGCTCAAACAGACCATACGTCCCGAATTCCTGAACCGTATCGATGACATCATCATGTTTGCCCCGCTGAAGGAGGAGGAGATCACACAGATTGTCCGCCTGCAGTTGGAGGGTGTTCACCGGATGCTGGCAGAAAATGGCATTGAACTGCGTTACAGTGAGGAGGCGGTAAAAAGCATCTCGCATGCCGGCTTCGATCCCGAGTTTGGGGCACGTCCCGTAAAGCGGGTGATTCAGCGCAAGGTGCTGAACCAGCTCTCGAAGGAGCTTCTTGCCGGCACTGTTGATAAATCAAAACCGATCATCATCGATGCAATCGACGACACGGTGTTCTTCAAAAATTGAGAACTTTCAGTTTACTGCAAATAACATTTTGCTAGCTACCTCTTCCAGAATCCCGGGATGAAGAGGGATAGTACGGTGAACACCTCAAGTCGCCCCACCAGCATCAGGAAGGTGAGATAGTACTTTGCAAAGGGAGTTGCCGACTCGAAAGTGCCGCTGGGACCATAGGATCCCAGGCCAAAGCCGTAGCTGCTGATGGAGGAGATGGAGACACCGATCGACTCGTCGAAGGTCATGCCTGTAAAGCCCAGTACCAGTGCGCTGAAGGCTGCCAGAGAGAGGTAGAGGAAGACGAAAGCCAGCACCTTGGCGGAGACACTGCCGGAGATCACATTGCCGTTGAGCTTCACCCGGTAGAGCGCATCAGGGTGCACCTGTTTTTTGAACACAAGCATGGTGCTCTTGAAGAGCACCACCAGCCGTGAGATCTTCATACCTCCGGAGGTGGATCCCTCGCTGCCGCAGAAGAGGATCATCGCCAGCAGGAGCAGCCAGTAGACATGTCCCCACATCTGAAAATCGATGGTGGCAAAGCCGGTGGTAGTTACCGCTGCAACCACCTGAAAGAGTGCCGTGCGGAAGGTGGATTCCAGCCCGCTCATCTCACCCGTGGAGAGTAGCAGGAAGGTAATCAGTAGGGTGAAAAGCAGGATGATGGCCAGGTACCAGCGAAACTCCTCCTCCCGGAAGGTGGATAGCTTAAACCGGGTGAAGAAGGTATAGAGCAGCATGAAATTGGTGCCGCCGAAGAACATCAACAGGGTGATCACATATTCGGTGTAGGGAGAGTTGAAAAAGGCAATACTGGCCTGCCGCGTGGAGAAGCCACCGGTAGAGACCGCCGAGAGGGTGTGACAGGCGGCATCGAACGCATCCATTGGGCCGGCCCATAGAAAGAGGAAACCTACAATTGAGAGACTGAGATAGGTAAGTGTCATACGTCGTGCCACCTCGGTGATGCGGGGACGGAACATATCCTCGGCAATGCCGGTGGCCTCAGCATCGAAGAACTGCCCTGAGCTCCCACCAAAGACCGGCATGAACGACATCACGAAGATGATGATACCGAAGCCGCCGATCCACTGGGTGAAGCTGCGCCAGAAGTGAAGCGATTTGGGAAACGCCTCGATGTTGAGCAGCGTGGAGCTGCCGGTGGTGGTGAAACCACACATGCTCTCAAAAAACGCATTGGTGAAGGAGGGAATGGCGCCGCTCAGCTGAAAGGGAAGAGTGCCGAAGAGAGCCAGAACGAGCCAGGAGAGCGTCACAGTGAGGTAAACCTCCCGTTTGCTGATGCTGCCCCGCTTGCGGTTTCTCTTCCTGCCCAGTAAGGTGAAAAGGGCACCGGAGAGGAAGGTGATCAACGTGGATTGGTAGATGCTGGTGACCGCTCTCTCCCGGAAATATTCGCCCACGAACGCGGAGAAGAGCATGAAGAGCGCTTCAATCATCAGCAGCAGTCCAATGCTGCTCAGCACAAACCGGTAGTTGAATCTCCGCATATTTCTTTGTTCAGCTTCCTGTAATCCTGCCGACCACAATTCTCATTTTTATTCCTGCCTTACAGCCCCTGATCAGGATCAGTTGAAGAGGCTTTCGATGCTTTTGAGTGATTTGTTTAGGAAGAAGACCACTACTTGGTCGTAGGGTTCTATCAGGGTGTCACCATCCACAAGCATTGGCTCACCGTTGCGGATCAGAGCTCCGAAGGTGATGTCGGAGGGTAGGTTCAGGTTTTTGATCAGTTTCTTGGTCACCTTTGAGTTGGGCTTGGCGGTCACCTCCCCCACGTTGGCATCGGCGATGGTGAGGCTTTTGATGTTGGAGGCATCCGCTTTCAACAGCAACTCGTAGATCTTGCTGGCGGCAATCAGCTTCTTGTTGATCACCGTACCGATGTCAAAACGCTCCGCCATGGAGATGTAATCGAGGTTCTCCACCTCTGCCACAGTTTTCTTTACACCATACTGCTTGGCCATCATGCAACCCAGGATATTTGCTTCCGAGTTGGCGGTAAGTGCAAGGAAGGCATCGGTTTCGGTGATCCCCTCCCTCAGTAGAAACT
>Ga0123335_1006464_pt1 | contig 13631 bp, 9 predicted proteins | sample BiotimSIPDNA_2_FD_89707 | JGI IMG/M metagenome (GOLD analysis project Ga0123335, IMG submission 89707) | Anaerobic biogas reactor microbial communites from Washington, USA - Biogas_R2 time_0 SIP DNA | ecosystem: Engineered > Bioreactor > Anaerobic > Unclassified | place: Washington, USA... | reverse complement strand
TACTCCTGGAAGAAATCGGGATTAACCATCGATCCCGCAATACCCATAGAGACACTGCCAATGGAGAGGTAGGAACGGCCACGCATGGTAGCGACCGCCTGTGCCGCACGTGCAAAACGGAGCAGTTTCTCCTGTACATCAGAAGGGATGCTGTTGTCGCTGATATCCTGGATGTCACGACCGTAGATACCGAAAGCGGGAAGTCCCTTCTGCGCGTGTGCAGCCAATACCGCTGCAAGGTATACCGCACCTGGCCGCTCGGTACCATTGAATCCCCACACCGCTTTCGGGTGATGTGGATGCATGTCCATAGTCTCGGTACCGTAACACCAACAGGAGGTGACAGTGATTGTGGCGCCTACGCCAGCGCGTTCAAACTTCTCTGCACATGCGGCACTCTCACCCACACGTCCGATGGTTCCATCCGCTATCACACACTCTACCGGTGTGCCATCGCCATTCTTCAGGTTGTTGCTTATCAGTTCTGATACAATTTTGGCCAGTTTCATTGTTTTCTCTTCGAGACTTTCTCTTACGCCTCCCTGTCGTCCATCAATTACGGGACGGATACCGATTTTGGGGTAGTTGCTCATATTGGAAATATTTAATTGTTTCTATTAATAAGAATTTCGTTCTGTAATGGTTGTTGGCAAATAGGCTTGAATTGGTTCACCTGAAAGCACAAATGCTGCGGCCAACTCTCCCATCCGACGAAAATCAATGCTGATGCTTGAGATGCCGCCATCAATTACTTCAAAAAATGGATTTTCGTTATATGCAAGCAATCCGTAGTCCTGTTTCAAAAGCAATTTCTCCTTCCTTCCTTTATGAATAATTTTGACGATGTCCTCCTGTTTGATCACGAGGTAGAAGGATCCACTGCTGATGGTGCTCTCTTCATTCACCTCATCCAGTATTTCAAAGTCGAAATTATTGTCGATACAAAATTGACTGAAGTATTCTTTGCTGCTGGTAGGATGTTTTTGGCTCCTGTTAAATACAAAATATAATTTTCTAAAGTTTCGAAGGCGCTCCTTGATACTTTCCAGTGCTTGGTAAAGTGCTTCGTCGAAATCCTGACAGAGATAGGAAAAATCATCTTTGTCAAATTTTCCAAAGTCAAGCAGGAGTAGTCTCTTCTTGTCCAGTTTCTTCATTGAATCGGCGATCATTTCATTGTGGTAGTTCATGACAATGTAATGGTTGTACATGCCGGCTGCATGGTCGATGATCTGATTGAAGAGTTGTTTGTTGTATTGGTGAAACCAAAGATCGATGTGGTAGTTGCCTGGAAGATTGTGACGAAGGGTGTTGTAAAGCACCTCCTTGAATGGAGTATATTCATCCAGGAGCAACAGGATATTTTTGTTGACAGAGGATACATAATAGTTCTTACCATGTACCGATTCAATAATCCCCCTATTTTTTAAATCAGAAAACGCCTTGAAAACAGTGTCGCGTGAAATGTGAAACTCCTTGCTCAATTGGTTGATGGAGGGCAGCTTGTCGCCATACTTCAATTCGCTTGAAGCAATCAATTTCTGGATGTAATCAACCAACTGCTGAACTTTTGAATTTCTATTGGTGAAGTGTAAACTCATGGCGCCTATGTAAGGAGTACTGTGCTGTACTGTGCTAATAATGCAAAAGTAACCACAAAACCTACCCTGAGAAATTATTTTCACATGTTTTACAGCATATATTGTTTGAAGATGAATCAGTTTCCAGGTATGATTGTAGTTATAGGTAAATGCAACCGACCGAACGCTTCACAGTGTCCGGCCGGTTTTTGGAAAATCAAAAAGTCATATAAGAAATAGAACTATTGTTTTTGTGGTTTAATATTTTAATAGTATTCATCTGATGAGATTACAGGTATTGGCATTTCGGTGCGTGCATTGAGCGAAATCTCGTCATACCTGTATACCAAATCATAAGTAACATCTTTATCCCACTCTTTAACTTTCACCGACAATTTTACCGAATCTGCATTACTGCTTCTTAATGGCTTCAAGTCGTAGCAGACAAAACCTTCGAAAAGTTTTGTGCGGTCGCTCTGATAAGCGTTGTGGCGGAATTCCAGATCAATTGTGTCATCAGATGATAATGACGAGAGACTGTTTCTTACCAGGTTGATGGCATGAGGTCTCACTCCGCCGTAGTTGAACATGAAAGAGACGTTGAGGTAATCACCTCCTACCCAAACGGCATTTGACCTCACCGGGTCGTTCCCGATACTATCGGCATTCTCAGCGTTCAGTTCAATTACATCTTTGGTAAGAATGTTCCATATGTCGTTCACCTTGATGTAATGGTCGTAAGCGTTTTGAGCTTCTGAGAGGACGGTATAGTTCAGAAATACTCTTTGGTTGTAGGTAGGATTGTATCGAAATGAACTGGCTGCAGGCCATAGTCTTTTGCCATTGTCCAACAACAATGAATAGGCATTCTCTCCTTCGGGTATCACGGTTGCAATATCGATTCCGAAACTTCCCAGTGAATGAGAATTGTCGTCACATGAGACCAAGCCCAGAATTATTCCGGCTGACACTAGAATAAATGTCATTAGCGCTTTCTTCATGTGTTTTCTCTTTATGAATACTATCTGATAGATGCATGAAGAGGTAAAAACGTTGCACTTGAAGACGAAAAAAAGAATCAATTAACATAGGTTAACAGGTTGTAACGCGACTGCAAGCATGCAAACCGGAGAGGAGCTGATTAACCGTTCGGGTAGAGTTTTCGTATCAGGTCCTGACGATTCATCTTTTTCAGGGCACGGATGATCTGTTGCTTATTACGTTGGTCATGCCAAAAGAAGAACTGTCGTTGTCCATTTTTCTCTTCCTTTGTTCTGGCAGTGTAGACCGGTTTGAGAGTGTAGGGGTGGTAACCGGTATAGTAGATCTCGGTGGCAAGGGTCATGGGTGATGGGGTGAAATCCTGAACCTGTTCCAATTTGAAATGTAGCTTTTTAGTGATTGATGCCAGTTCGGCCATCTCCTCTTCACTGCATCCCGGATGGGACGATATAAAGTAGGGAATCAGCTGTTGGTTGAGTCCCTCTTTGCGGTTCAGTTCTTCAAAGATTGCGTTGAACCGGTAGAAGAGTTGGAAGGACGGCTTCCGCATAAGAGACAATGTTGCATCAGAAGTGTGTTCGGGTGCCACTTTCAGTCTCCCCGACACATGGTGCGTAATCACCTCCCGCAAATAGCTTTGTGCGGAGTTGCGATCTGTTGTGTCATCTCCTTCTTGTAACAACATGTCGTAACGGATTCCACTGCCGATAAACGACTTCTTTATACCGGGAATGGCGTCGACCGACCGGTAGATATCGAGCAGAGGAGCATGATTGGTGTTGAGGTTGAAGCAAACCTTTGGAAAAATGCAGGAGGGTCGTTTGCATTTCTCGCAAATGGAGAGATCTTTCCCCTGCATCCGGTACATATTGGCCGAGGGTCCTCCCAGGTCACTGATGTATCCTTTGAAATCGGGCATCATAGTAATCTTCCTCACCTCTTCCATGATTGATTTCTTTGATCTGGATGCGATAAACTTGCCCTGATGGGCAGAGATGGTACAGAAAGAGCAACCACCGAAACAGCCGCGATGAAGGTTGACAGAGAACTTGATCATTTCGTAGGCTGGGATCTGTTTTTCGCGATACTTGGGATGAGGCAGGCGAGTATAGGGAAGGTCATAGGAGGCGTCGATCTCCACTTCGCTCATCGGCGGGAAGGGTGGATTTACCACGAGTATCTCTCCCCCCACTTCTTGAAGGATACGGGCCGCATGGAGACGGTTCGATTGTTCCTCTACCACCCGGAAGTTGCGAGCCTGGTTGATCTTCTCCTGCATGCATTCTTCGTGGGAGAAGAGGGTTACCTCCTCCTCGAAGGGGTTTTGCGGTATATTTGTTCTGGAACAGAGGAAAGCTGTCTGCGGTATCTCCCTGATCTTATCCATGCTCTTTCCACTTCTCAGTTCGGCAACCAATTGGCGTAACGGCTGTTCACCCATACCGTAGATCAGCATCTCGGCACCCGTTTCTGCCAGAATCGGTTTGTGCAGTGAATCATCCCAGTAATCGTAGTGCGTCACCCTTCTGAGAGAGGCTTCAACACCGCCCAGCACTACGGGAACCTCGGGGAAGAGTTTTTTCAGGATGCGGGTGTAGACAGTTACTGCCCGATCGGGACGCATATCGGAGCGTCCGTCGGGCGTGTAGGCATCGTTAGAACGAAGCCGTTTGTTTGCAGTGTAGTGGTTAATCATCGAGTCCATCACACCGGCGGTCACGGCAAAGAAGAGGCGGGGTCTACCCAGCTTTGTGAAGTCGCGCAGGTCGTCCCGCCAGTTGGGTTGTGGTACAATTGCCACCCGTAATCCTTCACTCTCCAGTAAACGTCCAATCACGGCAGTACCGAAAGAGGGGTGATCCACATAAGCATCTCCCGAGAAGAGGATCACATCGGCTTCTTCCCACCCTCGGAGCATCATCTCTTTTCTGGTAGTGGGCAGCCAGTCGGTTAGTTCTGCTCTTCTCTCTTCATTCATCTCTTTACGTGATGTTTTTCTTTTACTTTAAGTGTGTCGGCAATCACCTCTGCCCTGGATACCGCCAGGTGGATGTTGGCACATATGTTTTCCTCTCCCACAATCTCTGGTATGCGTGACTCCTCGAGGTTTGCCCGCAAGGTGTCACTGACACCCGAGAGGATGACATGTATCTTTTCCTTGCGTGAGTTGCGACAAAGGGTCTCTAGGTTGTTCAGGCCGGTAGCATCAATAAAAGGCACCTTGCGCATGCGGATAATTCGGATACGGTGATGGCTGCCAATCTCACGCATCAGTTCATCGAACTTGTTTGCCACGCCAAAGAAGAAGGGGCCATCAATTTCATACACTTCTGTATCTTGTGGCAGATATAGCACCTCTTCCTCACGGTCGGTAGCATATGACTCCATTTCTTTGGTAATGTCAATCTTACCTGTGGTGTGGCTTATCTGTGTGCTTTCATTGGTACGTTTCAGGAAGGCGAAGACCGCCAGTAACAATCCTACTACAATGGCGATGGTAAGATCGAAGATGACTGTAAGCAGGAAGGTAGTCAGCAGGATGGACATGGTCGAGCGCGACTGTTTCATCAGCGAACGGAAGATGCGCCACTCACTCATGTTGTAGGCCACCACCACCAGCACACCTGCCAGGCAGGCCATCGGGATATGTTTGGTCAGGTCTCCCAGAAAGAGCACTATCAACAACAATACAACGGCATGGATGATACCCGCCACCGGTGTGCGCCCCCCGTTGTTGATGTTGGTCATGGTGCGTGCAATGGCACCTGTGGCGGGGATTCCCCCGAAAAAGGGAGCGATGATGTTGGCTGCTCCCTGGGCTACCAGCTCCATGTTGGAGTTATGCTTCTTTCCTGTCACCCCGTCGGCCACAGTGGCCGAGAGAAGCGATTCGATGGCTCCCAGCATGGCGATGGTGAAGGCGGCGGGAAACAACAGGCGAACGGTTTCCAGGTTGAGTGGAATCTGCTCCACGGCTGGCAGTTGGTTGTTTATCACGAACCGGTCGCCGATGGTCTCGATGCCGATGCCGGCATATTTCTTCATTAGCCAGCCTGCCAGCGTCATCACGATGATGGCGATCAGCGAGCCGGGTACTTTCTTTGATATCTTTGGGGTGAGCATGATGATCACTACGCTTAACACGCCGATAAGTAATGTCCACACCTGGATCGTATCGAAATGCTGAAAGTAGATCACCCATTTCTCCAGAAAGCCTGATGGTAGCTTCGGCGTGGTTAGTCCGAAGAGATCCTTTATCTGGGTAGAGAAGATGGTGAGGGCAATACCGCTGGTGAAACCCACCACAATGGGGTAGGGGATAAATTTGATCACGCTGCCCAGCTTCAGGGAGCCCATCAGCAGGAGCATCACCCCTGCAAGCAGGGTGGCGATGGCCAGGCCCTGAACGCCGTACTGCTCCACGATGCCATAGACGATAACGATGAATGCACCGGTGGGACCTCCAATCTGTACTGTGCTGCCACCCAGGAAGGAGATGATGAATCCGGCGATGATTGCCGTATAAATTCCTTTCTCAGGAGTCACTCCTGAGGCAATGCCAAATGCGATTGCCAGAGGCAATGCCACCACACCTACAATCAGGCCGGACATCAGATCGGCCATAAATTTCTCCCTGTTGTAGTTCTTTAGTGATTGAAAGAGCTCGGGTTGGAAATCAGTCAGAAAATTGAAACGCATAACCTAATCTTTATTCACTGCAAAGATAGGAATTTTATTCTGCATTAGCTTTCATGAGGGCTGATTTTCAGAAAATCAGAGATGAGGGAGTAGTCTGTTTGAAAAGGAGAGGTGTTCAATACAGTTTAAATGTTTCCCTGCTCCACCATGACGCAGACCCGCTCGGTCACACGGTCGTCGCCATAAGGGTTGTAACGGGTTTTAAGGCTATTGCCGAACAGGCCGGCAAAGACGTTGTAGGTCCAGGCTTTGAAGCTACCCATGAAGGCATCGATGATGTGGTAGGAGGAGGAGTTGGTCTCACGGTCTACAAGCTTCATCAGTAGCTGTCCCTGTGAGCGGGTCAGCTTCTTCATCTTAGGTGTGTATTGATCCATCAGATATTTCTCCATTTTGTTGAGGTGTTGCTGCCGGGACTTGTCATCGGGGAGTGTCTCCATATATTCATAGGTCTCGGTAATGATGCCGGCAATTTGCTTGGCATAAGGGAGAGTTTTCTTTACATCACGTACCAGCTTGGTGTAGGCTAACTTATCTTTGTTGCTGCGGAAGCGTATGGGCGAATATTTTACAAAATCAGTCAGCCACATGCAGGCCACGGTATCTCCTTCTATGATTACTGCCGGGTAGACGTTCGGCATCAGGAAGATAGTAGAGACGGGGCCGTTATTCTCAGGGTTGTTGTTGGCAGCATAATAGTCCTGGCCGATACTTTGTAAAGGCATCAGCTGCGCAATAAGACCGATGAGTATGGAATAGCGAACATTCATTTGATCACAAAGATATATGCATTGTTTTATTTCGTCGTCTCAAATCAAGTTAAGTGTCGTTAATTAAGATCCCTGTTTTTAGATTGTTAAGAAAATAGATTTGAAATACAAGTGGAATCTATGCTGCTTTTCTTCAAAAAAAGTAAGAATTTAACGGTCATGTTGCAGAAAAAACCTAAATTTGAGAACACCAACACAAGAGGATATGACATATCATCATCTGGGAGAAGTCGTTCACCGGCAATCCCTAAAATACAGGTCAAAAACTGCGTTAAAATATCAGGATCCCGATGGGAAGTGGGTAGACATGTCTTGGAGAACATTCGCTGCCACAATTACCAAAGCGGCTCAGGCGATGGCTGAGATGGGCGTCAATCCTGGTGATAACCTGGGTGTCTATTCCCAGAACATGGAGAAGTATCTGATTACCGATTTTGCTGCTTACGCCAACAGGGCGGTGATGGTGCCCATGTATGCCACCGCTTCACCAGCACAAGTGAGTTATATCGTACGGGATGCAGCAAACCGCATCCTCTTCGTTGGCGAGCAGTTCCAATACAACAATGCCTGGAAGGTACAGCAGGAGAACAACCCCCTGGAGCAGTTGGTTATCTTTGACCGAAAGGTGGTAAAGAAAGCAGAAGATACCACATCTGTTTATTTTGATGATTTCATCGCCACGGGTGACAATTCTGAAACAATTACGCTGGTCAACGCTCGTCTCAAACAGCTCAAAGATAATGACATGGCAACCATCATCTACACCTCGGGTACCACGGGTGAACCCAAGGGGGTGATGCTCAGCCATGCCAACTACATGAAGGCGATGGTGATCCACGACCAGCGCATCACCGGCATGTCTGATAAGGATCTATCCATGTGCTTTCTGCCGCTGACACACATCTTTGAGAAGGCATGGACCTACTATTGTCTGCACATGGGAACCACTGTGGCCATCAACCGAGATCCGAATGAGATACGCAAGAATCTGAAAGTGGTACGCCCTACCTTGATGAGCAATGTTCCCCGTTTCTGGGAGAAGGTGTATGACGGGGTGCAGGAGACCATCAACAATGCATCGGGAGTGCTCAAGTGGCTCTTCCAGGATGCAGTTGCAACGGGGCGCCGTCACAATCTGGAGTATCGCAATGAGGGTAAGCGTCCCCCGTTGGCCAACCGACTGAAGTTTTTCTTTTATCGCCATACCATTTTTTACCTGATCAAGCGGGTGGTAGGCATCGACCGCGGCAACTTCTTCCCGGTGGCGGGTGCCCCTCTCTCCGATAACATCAATCGTTTCATGCAGTCGATCGATGTGCACCTGATCTACGGCTATGGCCTCTCTGAAACCACCGCTACCGTGAGCTGCTTCCCGGCAAAGGGCTTCAGGATTAGCACAGTAGGCAAGGTGATGCCTGACATTGAGGTGAAGATCGGTGAGAACAGCGAGATCCTGGTGAAGGGTGGGACGGTGATGAAGGGATATTACAACAAGCCGGAAGCCACGGCGGAAGTATTCACCGAAGATGGTTTCTTCAGGACCGGTGATGCAGGGTTGTTGACAGAAAACAACGAGATCATCCTCACCGAGCGGATCAAGGATCTTTACAAGACCTCCAACGGGAAGTACATCGCTCCGCAGATGATCGAAACAAGGGTCAGCGAAGACAAGTATGTCGATCAGGTCGCTGTTATCGGTGATGAACGCAAGTTCGTCAGTGCACTGGTAGTACCGAACTTTGAGGCGCTGAAAATTTATGCCGGTGATCAGCAGATCCCCTACAGCTCAGTAGAGGAGCTGGTGCAAAAAGAGGAGATCATCGATTTTGTCTTCGGCCAGATAGAGTTGCTTCAGTCGCAGTTCACCTCCTACGAGAAGATCAAACGGATCACACTCCTGCCTCAGCCATTCAGCATGGAACAGGGTGAGCTGACCAACACCCTGAAACTGCGTCGTAAGGTGATCCTGGAGCACTATCACGATCTCATAGAAAAGATGTATGCTGATTAAAATTGTTGGCTGCATACCAAATCCATGAACCTTTTTCGAGATCCAAAAGCCTTCGGCTGAATGGCTCTACTTCAGAACTTATTTGCTATCTTTGCACCGTTTTTTAAAATGGCTAGGAATGGACTACAATTTCGGAGATATAGAAAAACGGTGGCAGCAATTTTGGGCTGACCATAAGACCTACAAGGTGACGGAAGATGGCACAAAACCCAAGTTCTATGTGCTCGACATGTTCCCTTATCCGTCGGGAGCCGGACTGCATGTGGGGCATCCGCTGGGCTACATCGCATCCGATATCTTTTCCCGATTCAAACGTTTGCAAGGCTTCAACGTGTTGCACCCCATGGGATACGATGCTTATGGCCTTCCTGCCGAACAGTATGCCATCCAGACCGGGCAGCATCCAGCAGTCACTACCGAGCAAAACATTGCCCGTTACCGTGAACAGCTGGACAAGATTGGCTTTTCGTACGACTGGGACCGGGAGGTGCGTACCTGCGATCCCGACTACTACAAGTGGACCCAGTGGGCTTTCATACGCATGTTCCACTCCTACTATTGCAATCAAGCCAACCAGGCACGACCCATTGCCGAGCTGGAGCAGGTTTTTTCCCAACAGGGTACCGAAGGGCTTGACCTGGCCTGCAGCGAACCGATGAACTTCACCGCGGCAGAGTGGAACGCCATGAGTGAAAAGGAACAGCAGCAGATATTGATGAACTACCGCATCGCCTACCTGGGTGACACCATGGTCAATTGGTGCTCACAGCTGGGCACGGTGCTGGCCAATGATGAGGTGAGTGAAGGTCTCTCAATTCGCGGGGGTTATCCTGTAGACCAGAAGAAGATGCGGCAGTGGTGCCTGCGGGTATCTGCTTACGCACCCCGCCTGCTGGAGGGACTTGAACAAGTGGCCTGGAGCGACTCCCTCAAGGAGACACAACGCAACTGGATTGGTCGCAGCGAGGGTGCCGTGATGCATTTCAGCACCACCAGCGGTGTCACCTTCGACATCTTCACCACCCGTGCCGACACCATCTTTGGCGTCACCTTCATGGTGCTGGCGCCCGAGAGCGAGCTGGTGGAACAACTCACCACCCCTGAGCAGCGTGATGCCGTTAAGCAATATATTGAGAAAACAGGAAAGAAGACCGAGCGGGAACGGATTGCCGATCGGTCGGTGAGTGGTGTCTTCTCCGGTGCCTACGCTGCCCACCCCTTCACGGGTGAACCGCTGCCCATATGGATATCAGACTATGTGCTGGCCGGTTACGGGACCGGTGCCATCATGGCAGTTCCGGCACACGATAGCCGTGACTACACCTTTGCCAAACATTTCAACCTGCCCATCGTGCCGCTCATTGAGGGGTGTGATGTTTCTGAAGAGAGTTTCGATGCGAAGGAGGGAGTGATGATCAACTCCGACTTCCTCAACGGGCTGACCGTGAAGGAGGCAATCCCAGCGGCTATTGATGCAGTGGAACAGCGGGGCCTTGGATACCGCAAGGTTAACTACCGACTGCGTGATGCCATCTTCTCCCGCCAACGCTATTGGGGTGAGCCGTTCCCCATCTACTACAAGGAGGGGATGCCTTACACACTGCCGGAGGAGCAGCTGCCACTGGAGCTGCCGGAGGTAGATAAGTTCCTGCCCACAGAGACAGGTGAACCACCCCTGGGTAGGGCTAAGAACTGGCATACCAATGAGGGCTACCCCCTGGAGTTGAACACCATGCCCGGCTTTGCCGGTTCATCTGCCTATTATCTCCGCTACATGGATCCCCACAACGATGATGCGCTGGTGTCGGAAGAGGCCAACAACTACTGGCGTAACGTGGATCTTTACATCGGCGGTACAGAGCACGCTACCGGCCATCTTGTATACAGCCGTTTCTGGAACAAGTTCCTCTTCGATATTGGTGCAACCTGTGAGCAAGAACCCTTCAAGAAGCTGGTCAACCAGGGTATGATTCAGGGTCGCAGCAACTTTGTCTATCGCATCAAGGGGAGCAACCGCTTCGTCTCACTCAACCTGAAAGAAGCATATGATGTCACGCCCATCCATGTGGATGTGAACATTGTGCACAACGATATTCTCGACCTTGAGGCGTTCCGTAACTGGAATCCCGAGTACAAGAATGCCGAGTTCATCCTCGAGGATGGGAAGTACATCTGTGGCTGGGCCGTGGAGAAGATGTCGAAATCGATGTTCAACGTGGTGAACCCGGATGACATTGTTTCCCGTTATGGTGCCGACACGCTGCGGCTCTACGAGATGTTCCTCGGACCACTGGAGCAGTCCAAGCCATGGGATACCAACGGCATCGACGGCGTGCATCGTTTCCTCCGCAAGGTGTGGAACCTTTTTTACCAGGGAGAGCTCTTTGCAGTAACCGATGAGGAGCCGTCGCGCGATGCACTCAAGGCACTGCACAAGCTGATCAAGAAAGTGACTTCTGACATCGAACAGTTCTCATTCAACACCTCCGTCTCAGCTTTCATGATCTGCCTCAACGAACTGACAGCCTTGAAATGCCGTAACCGAACCGTGCTGAGCGATCTGGTGGTCTGCCTGGCCCCCTTTGCACCCCATATCTCGGAGGAGCTGTGGCATGCACTGGGCAACGAGAGCACTGTCTGTGATGCTGCCTGGCCCCTTTGGAACGAGGAATACCTGAAGGAGGATACCTTCGCTTATGCCATCTCATTTAATGGCAAGTCGCGCTTTGTGATCGAGTTCGCTGCCGATGCCTCCAATGATGAGATTCAACAGGCGGTATTGGCTCATCCCTCTTCTCAGAAGTGGCTGGAAGGGAAAACACCGAAGAAGGTGATCATTGTTCCGCGGAAGATTGTCAATGTGGTGATCTGAGCATCATCCTCCATCGTCAGAAAGTTCATTACTTAATAGATTTCCTCATGGCCAAAGAGGTTCGTTATCTCAAATCGTTCTACTGGAAGGATTACCTGGTAATCACGGTGGGATTGATGCTTTTCTCCATCGGTTTCACCGGTTTCATCATGCCCAACGAGATCGTCGTGGGCGGCCTCGGCGGTGTGGGCCTGCTTCTGAAGTACGCTTTCGGGCTGCCGGTCTTCATGACCTTTCTTGTGGGGAACGGGCTCATGCTGGTGGTGGCCTGGTTCATACTGGGCAAAGGGTATGTCTTCAAAGCTCTCTATGGAGTGGTGGGGGTGACCTTGCTGATGGCTGTGGCTGAGAATCTGATCACCGAGGCGATTATCCATACCGACCCGCTGATTGCCAGCATCATCGGAGCTGTTTTCAGTGGTACCGGCCTGGGACTGGTCTATACACGCAACGCCAGCACCGGTGGAACGGACATCCTTGGCGCCATCATCACCAAGTATCGCTACATCAGCATGGGACGAGGTTTGCTTTACATCGACCTGGTCATCGTGGGCAGCTCCTATCTGCTGTTTCAGAGCTTTGAAAAGATCATCTACGGACTGATCGTGGTCTCGGTGATGTATTACACCGTTGACCTGGTGATCAACGGTGCCCGTCAATCGGTCCAGTTCATCATCTTCTCCACCCGCTACAACGAGATCGCCTCGCATGTCAACTCCGAACTAGACCGCGGCTGCACCGTGCTGGAAGGAACAGGTTGGTATTCCCAGCAACCGCAGAAGGTGCTGATCATCCTGGCACGCAAGACCGAATCGACCTCCATTTTCCGACTGGTAAAACGTATCGACGAGAATGCCTTTATTTCACAAAGCAATGTGGTGGGCGTCTACGGTAAGGGATTCGATCAGATGAAGTAAACCGATCCCCCGACGAGGACGAGACAAGGTGTTTTACGGATTCTCAGAGCCTCTAGCCTTATAGCACCCTTATACCCTCCTTATACCCACTCCCAAAATGATTAAGGTTGATATATAGATGCAATAAGGGTAGAATATAGAAATAGCTTCTCAAAATACTGGAAAAAGATTCATTTTATAGGTGTAGCGTTCTTTCAGGACGACGCCCAATCAATAAAAAAGAGAGGCTGCCTCAATTTTTGAGACAGCCCCTAATCTAAATTTTTGCGATGGCACTTCGTTAACTCAACGAAATGAAGATATCTTTTTCCACCTCTTCCATCGCCACTTTGCCTTCTCTGGCTAACCATCCGAGGGCAGCGTAGAGATCCTTGTCGGTCAGCTTGGCTGCCTTCTTTACCTCTTTCACATTCTGGCGGCCGTTTTCATCAAGTATTGTCCATACTTTACCGGCGTTGATACCAATTTTCTCAATCATAACTTTGATCTTAATTTTAATAACCTAAAATTTGAATTCTGCAAAGATAATGCTAATTTTTCAAAAAACAATTTTTCCGGTGAAGTTGCCTTGGGATAAGCTGTTGTAAGATATCTCCTTATTGCTCCTCAATGCGAAGGAGGTCATCCAGGATTGTTGCCGTCTGAAGGATGAGTGATTGACTTCCATCATTGTGAATCACATAATCCGACCGCTCCACTTTCTCCTCCTCCAGCAACTGGTGCTTCATGCGCTCCTCTACTGCCTCCCTGGTGGTGTGATCACGCTGGGTAACCCTTGCC
>Ga0123335_1006460_pt1 | contig 13636 bp, 9 predicted proteins | sample BiotimSIPDNA_2_FD_89707 | JGI IMG/M metagenome (GOLD analysis project Ga0123335, IMG submission 89707) | Anaerobic biogas reactor microbial communites from Washington, USA - Biogas_R2 time_0 SIP DNA | ecosystem: Engineered > Bioreactor > Anaerobic > Unclassified | place: Washington, USA... | reverse complement strand
TATCCAGCAAAGCAGACATTACCGTAAGCAGTTCCTTACGGAGTTGCACACGAATAGCTGTTGCCACTTGATCATTTCGGCTTTTGGCAATGTGCAAATTTCCGCCAACTTCGGGCCCAGTTTCTGCCAGAACGGCTTCTTCGACTGCCATGTGAACGTCTTCAGCAAACGGGTCAAGTTTACTGCCTTCTTGTTTGGCGAGGGCTTTGAGAATTTTTGCACCATCTTGCGGTTGAATAATTTTCTGTTCGATAAGCATTACCACGTGAGCCTTGTTGATTGAAATAACAGCATCAGCTAAGCGCACATCATCATTGCGTGAAGAGGCAAAAGAGGCAACGTCACCGCGGACGGAGCCTATTCGACCTCCATGCAGCATTTTAGACGTTTTTCTCTTGCCCTCCTTGCTATTTTTTTAGGTTTTTCTACTTAGTAGTCTTTGAGGCTTTCGGTTCCTTTGCAGCTTTTAATGCATTGTACATTCGTGTTTGCAATCCCCAAAGTTCAATGAAGCCTTTAGAATAGGACTGGTTGAATGAAGTTTTGATGTTATAGTTTGCCAAGTTTTTGTCGTAAAGCGACTTTGGTGATGAGCGCCCAACAACTTGCATACTACCCTTATAGAGTTTTAACTTGACCTCGCCAGTCACGTTTTCCTGTGACCGATTAATGAACGCATCCAAATCTTCTTTGAGCGGGTCAACCCACAAACCAGCATAAGCAAGAAACACCCATTGAGCATCGACCTGCTGTTTAAACAGAACTTCGTGACGTGTCATGACCATTTTTTCAAGGTCTTTATGAGCCTCCAATATAACGACTGCAGCTGGACACTCGTAAACTTCCCGGGATTTCAAGCCTACAATTCGGTCTTCAATGTGGTCAATTCGTCCAACACCATTTCTGCCTGCAATTTTGTTAATTTCCATGACAAGTTCAAGAGGCTTCATATCTTTGCCGTTAACAGCAACGGGCACACCAGCCTCAAACTTGATTGTGACAAACTCTGCCTTATCTGGCGCTTTTTCCGGCGCAGTTGTCCACTCATACGCGTCGTCAGGTGGAATTTGGCTGGCGTCTTCCAGCAAACCACATTCGATTGCTCGCCCCCACACACTAGCGTCTATGCTGTATTTTTTTGCTTCCTCTGACACAAAAATTCCTTTGCTTTTGGCATAAGCAATTTCTTCATCGCGAGTCATACCCCACTCGCGGACTGGAGCAATAACTTTCATCTCTGGCGCTAAGGAGCTAAGTGTTATGTCAAAGCGGACTTGATCGTTGCCGCGTCCAGTACAGCCGTGAGCTAAGCCAGTAGCTCCTTCCTTTTTGGCTATTTCCACCATCTTTTTAGCAATCAAAGGCCGAGAAAGCGTGGTGCTTATCGGGTATTTGCCTTCGTAGAGGGCGTTGGCTTTTATGGCTGGAAAAATGTAGTCCTCTACAAATTCATCTTTTGCATCTATTGAAAAATGCTTAACAACGCCAAGTTTTTTAGCTTTTTCTGCGGCGCCTTTCAGGTCTTCTCCTTGACCCACATCAACTGTTACAGTGATTACTTCGGCACGGCACTTTTCTTGAATTTGCTTTATCAATACGGAGGTGTCTAATCCACCGCTGTATGCTAGCACGAATTTTTCGTTTATCGTTTGCTCCCCCATTTTTTGGTCTGAATTATTCCTCTAACCTTCAGGGCTGTATTTTTAAACCTTGTGACTTTTTTGTTACATAACAACTTTTAAAAGTACTATTTGATACATCGATTTATTACATGACAATAGCTCAAAACGTTAGAAATTACCTGCGAAACAAGCCCTACTTGCTGGAAGCGCTGGAAAAGGGCATAGTGAACCTAAGCGAGTTGTCACGTCAAATCCAAACCGAACTAAAAACTGACAACACCAGCGCGGTCAAAGCTGCATTACGACGCTACTCAGAAGAACTGCAAAAACATAAACAGAAAAGAGAAGAAAAAGTTCTTCAACTGCTTAAACGAAGCAGCATAGCAGTTTATGACCGAAAATCCGTAATGATAACCCCAAGAGAGTTTCAGTCAAAATCAGGAATGAAAGTCGATTTGCTGGGCAAGTATGTTTACCTTCTTGACCGAAGCGAACTCCCCGAACGCATTAGCACCCTTGTCAAGCATGAAAACTGCACCATGATCGTGATTCACTCGCCTGAAGAATTGGAAGCAACACCAGGAGTTGTCGCATTTTTAGCCACGCTATTAGCAGAACAAAACGTGAACATTGTCGAGTTCATCTCATGCTGGACAGAAACAATCATGGTTGTTGAAAAGAAAGACAGCTTAAAAACTTACGAAGTACTCTCGAACATGGTTGGCTAAACTGAGGTTTTTTCAAGCAATAATATTAATAATATTCACAGTCAGTTAAGCTTCTTACATAAGAGGGTAAAAGATGCCAGCAAAACAAGTAACAGTAAAAGCGCCAGCAACAAGCGCCAACCTAGGACCAGGCTTTGACGTCTTTGGCATAGCATTAGAAGAACCAAGCGATAAAGTCACTCTAACATCAGTCAGTCAAGGGATAAGAATCCAAATCAGCGGCATTGGAGCAAGAACAATCTCGCTCACCCCAGACAAAAACACTGCAGGCCTAGTCGCCAAAAGAATGCTCTCAGACTTCAACCTAAAAACAGGCTTGCTAATCCATGTGGAGAAAGGCATCTTTCCAGGAAAAGGTTTAGGAAGCAGCGCAGCTTCAGCCGCCGCAGTAGCCTTTGGAATGAACGCCATGTTTAACCTCGGCTTAAACAACAAGCAGTTGATTTCGTATGCAGCGAAAGGTGAAGTGGCCTCCGCAGGCTCTGAACACGCAGACAACGTTTCAGCAGCAATATGCGGTAACTTTGTGCTAATTCGGTCGTATCATCCTTTAGAGATAGTTAATTTGGAATGCCCAAAAGACCTCGAACTCGCAGTAGCCATGCCCAAAATTATAACCCCGCCAAACAAGACGGAGAAAGCTCGCTCAGTAATCCCAAAACTGGTGCCTCTGGAAAAGCACGTTTACAATTTGGGTAAGGCGGCAGCCATGATTACCGGGTTTGCTATAGGCGACGTAAACTTAATCGGAGAATCCATGATTGACGAAATCGTTGAGCCTGCAAGAGCTTCATTAATCCCAGGCTACGCTAAAGTTAAAGAAAACGCGTTAAAAGCAGGCGCACTAGGCGTGACGATAAGCGGCGCTGGACCATCCATGATAGCCATAGTCAACAAGAACACTGGCGATTCAGCTAAGATTGCGTTGGCTATGCAGGAGGGCTTTAGGACTGCTGGTTTAGACTCACATGCTTTTGCCACACGACCAGGTAGAGGCGCTTGCTTATTGGAGATGAAACCATGAGTCATCAAGAATGCATAAACTGCCACGCAAAATATGAAATCGATGAAATAGTGTATTTCTGCGAGAAATGCGGAGATATATTAGAAATAAAACTCGACTTAACAAATGTAGCTGAAACAATCAAAAACAGCGAGTGGAAAAAAACCCCGCTTTCCGTTTGGAGATACCGCAACTTCATGCCCATTCACGAAGCAACAAAACTTGTAACCCTAAATGAAGGCGGCACAGGGCTGCACCGTTCTGACCGTTTAGCCGCAGAACTTGGACTCACAAACCTTTGGGTGAAAAACGAGGGAGAAAACCCAACGGGCAGCTTCAAAGACCGCGGCATGACCGTGGGCGTCACAAAAGCCGTAGAGCTTGGTGCACGACACGTAATCTGCGCATCCACCGGAAACACCAGCGCCAGTCTTGCCGCTTACGCTGCAAGGGCAGGAATAAAATGCACCGTACTGATTCCCTCAGGAAAAATCGCTTACGGCAAACTCTCGCAAGCCATGATTCACGGCGCCAAAGTGCTGCAAGTTCGCGGCAATTTTGATGAAGCCTTAGAGTTCGTGCTTAAACTTGCTGAGAAACACAAGAGCATTTACCTGTTAAACTCGATTAACCCGTTTCGTATTGAAGGACAAAAATCCCTTGGCTACGAAGTGTGTGAGCAACTAAACTATGAGGCGCCTGATAGGCTTATTGTGCCGGTTGGTAACGCTGGAAACATTAGCGCCATTTGGAAGGGCTTTAGCGAGTTTTACAAGTTAGGTTTAATCAAGAATCTGCCTAATATGACTGGAATCCAAGCCTCTGGTTCAGCGCCGATTGCGCAGGCAATCAAGGGACACAAAGACAAAATTGTTCCAGTGGCTAAACCAGAAACGGTGGCAACAGCTATCCGTATCGGCGCACCAGTCAGCTGGAAGAAAGCTATAAACGCCATCCGCGAGTCACACGGCACAGCAGAAACCGTTACTGACGAGGAAATCTTGGATGCTCAAAAGATGCTCGCAAGAATCGAGGGCATCTTTGTGGAGCCGGCAAGTGCGTCTTCCATCGCTGGCTTGAAAAAGCTTGTTAGAAATGGTATAATTAACAAGGATGAACGTGTTGTCTGTGTAACCACTGGACACGGCTTAAAAGACCCAGACACAGCAATTAGTTTAAGCGAGAAACCTGTTGAAGTAGATGCTGAAATGTCCGCGATAGAAAATGCTTTAGGCTTAGAAACCCCATTAGCAACGGCATATGCAAGGTGGAAATGATTAATGAGAATAATACTGGTGGGCTATGGCGTAGTCGGAAAAGGCGTAACAACAATTCTAGCCCGCAGACACGTAGAAAAGATGACTGGGTACGGGTTTAACCCTAAAATCGTTGCCATCGCCGATATAGACGGCGCAGTTATTAACCCAAGAGGCTTTAGCCCTGAAAAGCTTGAAGCAATAAAGCAGCGTGGTTACCCAATATCGGCTGACCCAGACTTTGGTCACCCTGGGATATCAGCGTTAGATGTTATTGAGTCGGTTGAAGCCGAAGTCGTCGTTGAAGTTACACCAGTAAACATAAAAAACGGTGAACCAGCCCTTTCGCACATCACTAAAGCCTTCAGAACAGGCAAACATGTTGTTACAACCAACAAGGGACCATTAGCCTTGGCGATGCCAGCCCTAACGGAATTAGCAGAATACAACAATGTTCTGTTGCGGTTCAGTGGCACAGTCGGCGGCGGCACACCCATGCTTGAGTTTGCCAAACGCTGTCTTGCAGGCGATAGGATTCTTGCGATAAAAGGCATACTCAACGGCACAACCAACTATATACTAACTGAAATGGGGCAGAACCACGTGACCTTTCAAGAAGCGCTAGCGAGTGCTCAAAAGCTTGGTTACGCGGAGCGAGAGCCATCCATGGACATTGACGGTTTTGACACCGCTTGCAAAGTGGTTATTTTAGCTAACTGGATACTTGGCAAAAAAATTACCCTAAAAGACGTTGATAGAACGGGCATCCGTGACGTAAAGCTGCAAATGCTTGAGGATGCCGCCAAAAGAAACAACACTCTCAAACTAATTGGTTCAATTGATGATAAGCAAGTGTCGGTTAAACCTATGGAGATTGAAAGAACCAACCCGTTATGCGTTAGTGGAGTATTAAACGCGGTAACGTTCTCAACCGAGTACGCTGCTGAACAAACCTTAATCGGCAGAGGTGCAGGCGGCATTGAAACTGCCAGCGCAGTTTTAAGAGACCTCTTAGACATAAGACATAAGTTAGCAAGTAAACTACTAACCTAAAAAGAATGGCGGAAGATGCGATTTGAAAAAGATAGTAATGAAGTTCGGTGGAACTAGCGTAGGCACGGGCGAAAATATACGTCGCGTAGCCGAATTAGTCACGCAAAACGCTAAAAAAGGGGATAAAGTCGCTGTTGTGGTTTCAGCTTTGGCAGGTGTAACTAACAAGCTGCTTGAGGTAGCTTGCCAAGCAAAGAGAAGCGATGAAAAACTAATCGAAAAATTCACAAAAGAACTTCTTCAAAAACATAAAGAAGCAGTTGCAGATGCTGTTACAAGCAAGCAATTACAAAAAGAAGTAAACCAGATAATAGAGGAAACAATTGCTGAACTAGAAAAGGTTTTAACAGGCATATGCTATGTCGGTGAGCTAACACCAAAATCGAAGGATTATGTAGTTTCTTTTGGGGAACGGTTATCAGCACCAATCGTTTGGGGAGCAATAAAAGACTTCAAATTTGAAACCCAATGTTTCACGGGCAAAGATGCTGGAATAGTAACAGACTCAAACTTTGGCGATGCCGACCCGCTTATGAACTTCACAACTCACCTTGTGCGTGAAAGACTTGGCCCGCTAATGGAGAAAGGCGTAATTCCAGTTGTCACAGGATTTATCGCTGCAAACCAAGACGGCATAGTCACGACCGTTGGACGTGGAGGTTCAGATTACACCGCAACCATTTTGGGTGTTGCGTTAAAGGTTGATGAAGTGTGGATATGTACCGATGTTGACGGTATAATGACCACTGACCCAAAAATCGTGCTCACCGCAAAAATGCTTCCACAACTCAGCTATCAGGAAGCCGCTGAAATGGCGATTTTCGGAGCAAAAGCCATGCATCCGAGAGCACTTGGACCTGTAAGCAAAGAGAACATACCGGTCAGAATACGAAATGCTTTCCATCCAGAGAACCCTGGCACACTGATAACTAAAGAGCCAAACTCAAATTCCAAAGAAGTGGTTAAGGCAGTTGCCATGATAAAAGATGTTGCTATGATAAACGTTAGCGGTGCCACCATGGTTGGGGCGCCTGGAAGCTACGCTAAGGTGTTTGATGTCTTGGGCAAAAACAACATCAACGTTATGATGATTTCCACAGCGGTTTCTGAAGCAAACATTTCAATGATAATCAAACGAGGCTTGCTGGGAAGGGCAATTAGCAACTTGGAAATTGCGCTACTGGAACGCGGCGGCTTAGTCAGCGAAGTCACGGCAGAAGACGATGTTGCAGTTATCGCGGTTATGGGCGCCTACATGAAGGGCACATTGGGCTTGGCTTCAAGAATTTTCGCTATTGTCGCTAAGAAGGGCATAAACATCCGCATGATTGCACAGGGCAGCTCAGAGCTTAACATTTCGTTTGTCGTTAAGGAGAAAGACGGCGTCGCAGTTGTTAAGGCAATTCATGAGGAATTCAACCTCGACAAGGCATAACTGCCTTCTTCAATTTGTTTATTTCAAGCTATCACTCGAAAAACCGAGTTTTTGCCATAACAATTAATCTGCCCAACCGTAATGCTTTGTCAGGAGCACTTCCAAATGGATAAACTAAACCTTCACCCCCAAATCCTGCAAAAACTACGCCAACAAACCAACCCACAAAACAACAGCTATACCTTTCTAGCTTTTAGCCTAAACTTGGAGACTGCCGACCTAACTGACAAGCTAAACACCAACCTAACCGAATGGCACCTCAAACTCTTATCCACCCTACTGGACCACTACACACAAGGCAAACCAACCCCACTCAAGGGTAAACTTGTCAAATACAAAGACATCCCAGGCGGGCACGCTTACGAAGGCGCCTTTGACAAGAGAGCCATTCAGCCAGTCGCAAAGTTTTTCGGTGAAAAACCAGCCGAGTTGATGCAGGCAGCAAGACTTTTGGGCGGTGTGGAGCGCAGTTTTGGGGATGCATCATTTGAGGTTGAAACGCTGAAAGGAATTCCTTTGACGTATATTCTATGGGGTGCAGAAGAGTTTCCAGCGACCGCCAGCATTCTTTATGATGAGTCAGCAAGCAGCTATTTGCCAACTGAGGATTTAGCGGTGCTTGGCGAATTAACCACAAGCCGTTTAATACAAGCGAAGCATAGTGATGTTAATTTAAAAGTTCAACTGCCTCATGTGGTCAGCTATAAACTGGAAGTTTTCTGAATGGAAAAGATGGCTGCCACAGTTGCAGTCAGAGCACCCAAAACCCGAGATTGGCGCGGCTTTCTGCGCAACAAGATTGGCAATATTGCACTCGCAAGCTTTGTCGCCAGTAGCATAGTAAACTTGTGTTACGTTTGCTGCTTTGTCGGCTAGCAGATAGTCGATGTGCCAGAACAGTTTTTTCTCCTTTCGCAGGTGCCGTTTCACTCTCTGTTCAAGGCTGTTTTGTGCTGAACCCACATAAGCGTAAGTGCCCGCTGAGAAAGTTATGGTGCCTAAAGCGCCGACTCGAATTTGGACTGCTGTCTCTAGCTGGATTATGAGTACGTAAATGCCTTTCAACTTTTTGCCCAAGTTACGGCTGGTTTTTTTAGGATTTAACGTTTTCTTGGTTGACATCAAGCTGTTTAAGCATTAACTCGATACTGTTTGTCGGTGGCAGGCAGGTTTGGTTTTGGCAGACGTAAACGGTTGCTTTACCGCCGATTTGCTGGTATCCAACGCCAGCGTTTTTTGGAGACTTTAACTGAACGGTTGTTGTTGGCAGATAGTTTCTCCTCAAAGCGTCCAGCATAAGCTGAGAGTCTTCTCCTTTCAGATCCCCAACCAGAACAACGTTGTAAGAATTGCCGAGCAAGAGTTCGAGTGCCGAGAGAAAGAATGTGTATGCTTGGGGCATCGCTTCAACCTCGTCAGCAAAAAGCTCGCTCATTCGATTTGCCATCTCCTCGTACCTGGGTTCGCTTATCAATCGACCTATCCACAGCATGCAGTAGAGCGCCATTGAATTGCCTGAAGGAGTAGCGCCGTCATACACTTGCTTGAGCCGCGGCATTGATGCGTTGCTGTTTTGGGTTTGGTAGAAGCCGCCGTCTTTGGTGTCCCAAAACTTTTCAATCATGGCTTTGGTCAAGTCAACTGCTGCTTGCAGGTACTGTTCTTGAAAGGTTGCCTCGTACAAGTGGCACAGTCCAAACGTTAATGCTGCATAATCGTCAAGAAATCCCTCAATTGCTACTTCGCTCTTCGCATACCGATGGTAAAGCACGCCGTCTTTGAGCATGCGTTTTAGGATGAAATCGGCAGTTTGCTCTGCAGCCTCAAGGTATTTTTGCTCCTTCAGAGTGCGTCCTGTTTTGGCTAAAGCTGCAATCACCAAGCCGTTTTGGTCAGTTAATACTTTATCGTCAATCGCTGGGGGCACCCGTTTTTGTCTTGCCTCAAAAAGCACCGCTCTAATGTGATGTAGGCGTTCGGTTAGTTCTTGCATTGTTAAGCCTTCGTAGGGCGCAAGCTGGTCTAAGGGCTCGGCGATGTAGAAAATGTTTTTTCCCTTGCCCTCAGCATAGTTGCCTTTAGAGTTTAAACCGTAAACGTGGAACGCCAACTCTGCATCCGCTGGAGACAAAACATCAAGAACTTCGTCAACAGTCCAGAGGTAGTATTTACCTTCTTCGCCTTCGCTGTCAGCGTCTTGGGCAGAATAGAAACCACCATCCGCCCCAGCTAAGTCCCGCAAAACGTATGCGAGGACTTCTTTTGCTGCTTCTGCATAGCAACTGACACCTGTGACTTGGAAAGCTTCAATGCAAGCTAGCGCCATCAACGCTTGGTCGTACAGCATCTTTTCGAAGTGAGGAACCAGCCAACGCTCATCTGTGCTGTAGCGGTGAAACCCATAGCCGACTTGGTCGAAAATGCCGCCTTGCCGCATCCTGTTCAGTGTTTCCTCAACCATCCACCGAGCAGCCTTCTCGCCTGTCTGTACATAATAACGCAGAAGAAACAGCAGGTTGTGGGGTCTGGGAAATTTAGGTGCGCATCCGAAACCGCCGTTTTCAGAGTCATATTCACCGCTTAACTGCTGGTATGCTGCTTGAAAGACCTCTTTGCCAAGTGCCTTTTGAGGCGTTCTTTTCTCCACCGCTTGTATGCGTCTTTGAACGTCGGAGCCAACAATTTCCAGCTGCTGCCGCTGGCTCTTCCAGATTTGCATAATTTGAGGAACCAAATCTAGCATGCCAATTAAGCCTGCGCGGCTATTTTTGGGAATGTAGCTTGCGGCAAAAAAAGGGTTAAGGTCTGGTGTTAAGAGGACGTTTAGTGGCGCCAGCCGCAGTTTCTGCCCATTGCCTGGCAAACTGCCATGTAAGAGGCGTCTAGGTCTGGGCGTTCTTCACGATCAACTTTGATGCATACAAACGCTTCATTCATCAGGGATGCCACTTCGGCGTCTTGGAAGCATTCTTTTTCCATGACGTGGCACCAGTGGCAGCTTGAGTAGCCGATGCTTACGAAAACGGGTTTGTCTTCAGCTTTTGCCTTCTCTAAAGCCTCTTGACTCCACGGGAACCAGTCTACTGGGTTGTAAGCGTGCTGGAGCAGGTAGGGGCTTTTTTCGTTTATCAGCCTGTTAGGTTTGACTTCTGGGTTTGGAGACTGCAAAACAAAAACTTCCTTTAAATTTCTAATGAGTTTGCGTCTTAATAACCGTTTGAACTATCCCCGTGTTCCCTAAAAATGAAAGAAAGTAACAGTTTTACCGCTAGCAGTTAAAGCCCAGTTTATTTGCGTTTTTCTTCACTTTTGACGTAAACTTCAACCTTAACCGCCGAAGCTTCCTGACCAAGAAACTCCGCCAAGCTACCACTCCAAAGCGGCTTTGAATCAGCCGTAAACCCAACCGTCTGCGAAATCCCACGCCACAAAAGCGCTTTGTCGTAGTCTTTGGCGTCTTGAGGCATAAACTCGAAAATTGAGCGGCTGGCAACGATAACCAGTTTCTTTTTCATGCGTGAAATAGCAACGTTTATGCGGTTCAGGTTGAGGAGGAATTCGCTTTCGCTGCGGACGTAGTCTGGGTCGCTTACTGTGGCTGAAATGACGATGAAGTCTGCTTCTCCGCCTTGATACCGTTCAACCGTGTCCACCCTCACGTGTTGGCAGTCTTCCGCCAGCATGTTCTTTAGCAAGCCCTTCTGCGCATTATGGGGTGTAACTACACCAACACTTTCAGCAGCAACACAACGGACTAAAGCGTTCACTATCGAAGCCTCAACTAAGTTGGATTGGAAACTTTCCGCTTCATCATGAACGATTAGGGCGAAAACGTTTTGGGGCTCAAGCACGACACCTAAACCGCCTGTTTTAGGATCTAAAACCGTCAGCGTCTGCTTCTGGTCGGAGCGGAAATCAATCTTGTCTTTTTCGTACACCCATTCTCTGAGAAACTCGGCGACCACAGAGTGGCACCTGTGGCTCTCACATAGACGCACTGCAGGAATGTCGGCTGGATGCTGGCATTTTATTCTGTCAATACCAAGGTCTTCTTGACGAAGCAAACGCAGAAAATCCATCGCAGAGAGGAAGGACGCCATCTCTTCAAGCGTTCGGCGGTCTTCTTTTTCCCAGTTATGCGCAACAATCGGCGGCAGTTGACGGTGGTCACCTGCAACGAGGATTTGACTGTTTTTAGACAGAAAAGAGCCTGAGAGAACCAGTTCTGGAAGACGCATCATGCTTGCCTCATCAACGACAAGCAGGTCAAAGTAGCCTTCGCCCCAAGGAGGCTCTGAACCGCCAATCTTCTTCATAAGACCATACAAGCCGGGCGGCGTGAGACAAAGCACCATAGGATAAGCTGCGGAAGCGTCTTGAGACAGCGTTGTCTGCTGTATTAGGCAGTTCGTGAGTTCTTTAACGGTTTCTTCATCCTCATTGTAGTTGACGTAGCTAACGCCATCAATTGGAGCTGCCCTGCTGCCGCTTAACACACGGTAAATCCTCAGTTCTGCAAGGTCTCTGCCGCCACTGGTTATGTATTCTTGCCAGCAACGGGCGAGTTTGGTTACGAATTCTTGAATAGCTTTATGCGTTGGCGCAACCATCAACACTCTACAACGTGAGGTTGCTCGGTGCGCGGCTATGTGAGCTAAAACCGCCAACTGAAGCGTCTCAGTTTTTCCCGTGCCAGGCGGCCCCTGCAACATGACAATCGGTTCTTTACCAAAAACGCGGTCAATGAGACCTGCCTGTTCAGGTTTTGGAGGAAAACGACGTTTTTCAACCCAACGCAGAAACGCAGAGGCAGCGTCCTTATTTAGGGCGGTATGTGCGAAGCCACAGGTTTTGCCTGCTAAATAGTCCGCCAAAAGGCAGTAGAGCACGTTGTTGCCAGAGTAGTCAAGCGATTTCGCTGCTCGGTCAGAAATTATGTCATCGGCTAAGTCGTCTAAAATGTACCATCTGCCAACTTCAAAGAGCTGCATATACTTGCTTTTAGCTTTCTCATGATCAGTGGTTGGAAGATTATGCCAGGCACTGTATTTTCTGCCTTTACCGCTTGGCCAAGTAACCACTTTAATGGTGACTTCAAGCTTTTTCGTATCAACTTTTCCAACGATGGCACGAGCGGATTTTTCCACCTCGGAAGGCGAGCGCTTTTGGGATTCCTCAAATTGCCCTTGGGAGTTACGTTTTAGTTCGGTTACAACCATCCAGTCGCCTGAGCTTGAATCGTCTCCACCCTTGATTCGGCAGGCGTTAGCGACACAGTCAGCCTTGGGTAAACCAATATCTTCGTAAACAAGTTTTCCCCGAACAATAAAGTCATGCTCAGTCTCCCGTATACCCGTGCACTGAAAAATCAATGACCTGCCTGAAGCAACCCTCTGATAGGGCAACATGGCGTAATGCTGATACATTTCCTGGCGCTTAGAGAAGTACTCTAAATCCAAAAATTCCCTGCAACTACGTTCCAGCGTGGCAACGCCAAGGGAGAATTCTGAAATTTTGGGGATGGCAATCGGCTTTTTGCCTAAGCGTCTATTGCGAATTTTCAATGAACGCTCGATATGCTCTAAAGCAAGACAGATTCTTTGACCCATGAGGTTCAGTTCTTCGTCAGTAACTCGACGGGTCATGGTGTAGTCGCACCACTTGCGTTTTTCCAGCATTACCTTCGCTGGACCATCTTCCTGATAAGTGTCCAAGCGCCCTTTAACACCCCAAAGATATTCAATGGGCAATTGGTCGCCAAATCGAGCGCGTGCTGGATAGAACCCGTCGTGTTGTCCATGTTTTTCCTGTAGGAAAGCGATAGTGCCGTCGGGGTTTCTGTGGTATGGCAGGGTGTAGTTGAAGAATCCGTCGCGGAAAATCAGTTTCAGGTTAGCTTGCGTTCCGTCTTTACGTGTTATTGTCCAATTTTTAGAGTCAAAATAGGAAGCTTGCTCCAGAATAGGCAACAGTCCCGTGCTGTGAAATTTAAGGGCTTTTCTGTGAACAACCTCATCTTGAAGAATAGAAAACATGGGCTGGTCAATAGCCTGCCTTAGCCCCAGTAGGTCACGAATTGCCATGGCACCCATCAAACTGGAATGCCTGCGGACAGCTTCCATGAGCACATCTCGTTCACCTCGACTAAAAAAGTACAAGTGAATAGGCGCTTCATCTGGGCTACCAACGTCAACGGCAACCCTTGTTATCGCTTCAGTGAGGTCTTTAAAGAAGGCTTCCAGCAGTTTCTGCTCTGCCTCTAGGCATAGTTCACGGTCATCTGGAAGATTGTTGATGACTCGGGATAAACTTGGCGGTTCACCCTTAAACCGTGTGCAGTTGACCCGTGCGCTAATCATAGAAATTACGTCTAGCATGTAGTCCCATTCAACAAAGAGGTAAACGCGAATCATGCCGTCAGGGCTGAACATTAATGCTGAGTCGGCTCCAGCAACTGGGCTGTCTTCGGGCAGGCTACCGTATCCAGTGCCTGTTAACCAGGGCATATATCGGCTTTTGCTGGCATAGGGACTGCTGGG
>Ga0123335_1006457_pt1 | contig 13640 bp, 11 predicted proteins | sample BiotimSIPDNA_2_FD_89707 | JGI IMG/M metagenome (GOLD analysis project Ga0123335, IMG submission 89707) | Anaerobic biogas reactor microbial communites from Washington, USA - Biogas_R2 time_0 SIP DNA | ecosystem: Engineered > Bioreactor > Anaerobic > Unclassified | place: Washington, USA... | reverse complement strand
CCTTTGCCCCAGGTGTCGCGGTAGGCGATTTCTTCCAGGATGTTGGGCTTTTTGGTGAACGTGTCGTCGCCGATCTCGATGTCCATCGAGAAATCGGCCCCCACGTCGAACGGCGGGTCGATGTAGATCAGCTTCAGCCCACCGTTGCGCTCGATCTCCTCGCGCATCGGGCCGTTCTTGAGCGATGAGAGAATGAGCTTGTTGTCGCCCCAGATCAGTTTGTTCGTCCAGCCCTTGAGCTGCCGCCCGCGTTCGTCCAGACTGAACAGCAACCACTGGTCCTTATCCTTCCGCTTCGAGTCCTCGGGTTTTTCGGCCCGCGGCTCGTCCACCTGCTCGATGACCTGGAACGGCAGGACGATGTTGCAGACCTCGGCGGACTTGCCGTTCCAGACCAGTTCCACTTCCCGCTTGTCCTCGAACAGCAGAAAGCGATATTTCTCCGGCAAGGGCCTGTCGGCCTCGATAAAGCGGATGATCTCCTGCTGTTCCTGTTCGGTCAACCGCGGCATCAACGTCCTCGTTTTCTAGGCGATTTCCGTCTAATTCCCGATCAATTCAGGGGCGCCTAACGCAGTCGGGATTCTTTAATCGACCAACTTGATTATCAATTTCGCCAATGACAAACCGGATGGTGTATTCCGATGACACAATACTCGTTATGGCTGTTTGCGCAGTTATGGTGGACGGCCGCCTTTCTGGGGTTTTCAATATGCGGCCAGTAAGGCTTTTCCAAGAACGTGCCGACCTTGTCATGCCCGATAATTTTACGCATTTGCCTATTGTGTCAATACTGGTATTGTGTCATCGGAATAACACATCGGAATAACATCGGAATAACATCCTTCTTTGCACAATCTCCGTTTTCATTTTGCTTTCGGCTTACAGTCCGACGCAGTGCCGGTATGCGGATTTTTGTTTATCGGCGTCGAGCCGGTTGGTGATTTCGCGCCATTTTTGGGCGGCCTGTTCGAGGGCGTCTTTGGGGGGCGAACGGCCGTCGAGTGCGGCGGCGACGGCTTCGTCGAGTGCGGCGAGATATTCCGCCCGGCCGGGGATGCGCAACGCGGCCAGCCACTGTTCGTGGGCGAAAGCGGCGGCGGCGGCCGCGCCGTATTCGACGGCGGCGGCGTGGGGAACGGTTTCCTCGACCCATAGGCCCGGCGCGTCGCGGTGGGCATGGCGAAACATGGTCGCGGCCGGACTCAGCGCGCTGGTCTGCACGCTCATGCGGTCGTCGGAGAGCCAGAGGAGCAGTTTGAAGGCGGCCGGTTGGTTTTCGGTTTGGTTCGAGACGACTCCCAGGCGGCCGGCGACGGCCAGCAGCGAGACGCGGTGGTCGGCGTCTTCGGCGCGTTTTCCCCATGCCTTTTCCGAGACGTTGTATACCCGCGGCGAGCCGGGCAGTTCGGCGAATCCGACGCGGATCGGTTCGCCGGGAGATTCAGCGGTCGCGGAATCGTCCGTCCCTTCGGTTTCTCTCCCCTCTTCCCGCAGCTTTTTTTCCTCTCCCCTCTCCCCTCTCCCCTTTCCCCTCGCTTCTTTCCCCTCTGCCGCGCCGGTGGGCCAAGTGACGGCCAGGCCGCAGCGGCCGTTCCAAAACGCCTTGCGGACCCCGGCCGGATCGAGTCGGGGCGGATCGCCGCGCGAGAGTTTGGCGGCGGCGGCCAGTTCTTCCAGCGCTTCGACGAAGGGAGGGCCGGCGATCAACGGCTCCATTGTATCGATGTTGAACAGGGTCGAGTAGTTGCCGTGATGTTTGGCGGCCGGTGCGGCGCGGGCCAGTAGGGTCAAGCCGGCCCAGCCGGGCGCGAGCGGTTCGAGCGAGGCGCACCATTGCGGGTCGTCGGGCCGCTCGGCCGCCAGCAGCTTGGCCAGATCGAGGTATTCGCGCCAGGTTTGCGGCGGCTGCCGGCCGTGTTTTTCCAACAGGTCGGCGCGATAATAGCAGCAGAAGACGGGCGAGCCGAACGGCACGGCCATCGTCCGCTTACCCCAGGCCGCCTCGCGGAGTTTCGGCAGGTCGAATATGCCCGACCAAGGATTGGAATCGGTGATCGCTTTCGGCACGGGCGCGATCGAGTCGCGTTCGGCCAGTTCGCCCAGCATGTAGGAGGGGATTATCAACGCGTCGGCCGGCGGGGCGTCGGCCTCGCGCAATTGGTCTTCCGAAAGTTCGACGACTTCCAGTTCCGCGCCGGTCTGAGCGTTCCATTCGCCGCGGAGATGCATAACGGCCTCGGCCAAGGCGGGATCGCCGACCACGGCCAGCCGCAGCGTCCGGCCTTCGAGCGGCAGTCGGGCGGAGCCGGGCGGTCCGTCGTCGGTCGGCGAGCGCGGACATCCGGCCGCCAGCAGGGCGAAACAGGCGATAGCGAATAAATGGCGTGAAGATTTCATGGCGTCCTCTCGGTTGCGAAGCACTCAATCATTAGAGCAAAACCGGCGGCACGGTCAATGCACCCGTTGCCCAACGTCGGCCGCATGGGGTAAAATCCGTTTAGGTGGGACAACCAAGAAAGGACACCAAAGTCCATGAGCGTTTTTCTCGGCATCGACATCGGCACTTCCGGCACGAAGACCCTGGCCATCGACGAGGGCGGAAAAATCCTGGCCGCGGCGGTCGAAACTTACCCCTGCCATTTCCCCAAACCGCTCTGGAGCGAGCAAGACCCGGACGACTGGTGGCGGGCGACCGTCGCCTCGGTCCGAAAAACCATCGCCAAGGCCAAGCTCAAACCGGCGGACGTGAAGTCGATCGGGCTGTCGGGCCAAATGCACGGCTCCGTCTTTCTCGACCGGAACGATAAAGTCATACGCAGGGCGATTCTCTGGAACGACCAGCGAACCGCCGCCGAATGCGCCGAGATCGAACGCCGCGCCGGCGGCAGGGCGAAACTGATAAAAATGGTCGCCAACCCGGCGCTGACCGGCTTCACCGCGCCGAAAATCCTCTGGCTGCGGAACAACGAGCCGAAGCACTTCGAGGCCCTGCGCAAGGTGCTGTTGCCGAAGGACGAAATCCGCCGCCGTCTGACCGGCGTATACGCCACCGACGTGAGCGACGCCAGCGGCATGCTGCTCCTGGACGTGGCGAAAAGATGCTGGTCGAAGAATCTCCTCTCGGCCTTGGAACTCGACGCCGACCTGCTGGCCGAATGTTACGAATCGGAAGACGCGACCGGCACGCTCGCGCCCGAGGCCGCGAAACTGCTCGGGCTTACGACCGATTGCGTTGTCGTCGGCGGGGCGGGCGATTGCGCCGCCGGCGCCGTGGGCAGCGGAATCGTCGCCGGCGGGATTCTCTCGGCCTCGATCGGCACCTCCGGCGTGATGTTCGTCCACAGCGACGAAGTGAAGATCGATCCGTCGGGCCGAGTGCATACCTTTTGCCACGCCGTCCGCGGCCGCTGGCACATGATGGGCGTCACGCTGTCGGCGGGCGGCTCGCTGCAATGGTTCCGCAACGCGCTTTGCCAAGCTGACATTGCGGCGGCGCGGCGGGCGAAACGAGACATTTACGACCTGCTGGCCGAAGAGGCCGAACGAACGCCGACCGGGGCCGACGGCCTGTTCTTCCTGCCCTATCTCTCCGGCGAGCGGACGCCGCACGCCGACCCCGACGCCCGCGGCTGCTTCGTCGGGCTGACCACGGCCCACACGCGCGGGCATCTGGTTCGGGCGATCATGGAGGGCGTTACATACTCGTTGCGCGAGAGTTTGGCGATATTCGAGCAATTGGACGTGCCGGTGCGCCGGATACGCGCGACCGGCGGCGGCGCCCGCAGCCCGCTCTGGCGGCAGATACAGGCCGACGTATTCGGCCGGCGCGTGGCAACCATCGGCAGCGAGGAGGGCTCGGCCTACGGCGCGGCACTCCTGGCGGCCGTTGGCGCCGGAGCGTTCAAAAACGTCGAGGAAGCCTGCAAGGCCGTCATCCGCGAGGTCGATCCGACGAAGCCAAACCGAAAGGCGATGAACTATTACGACCGCGCGTTTCCCGTTTACCAGCGGCTGTACGGTTCGCTGAAGGACGATTTCAAGAGCATCGCTACGTTCGATATCTAAGTTTAGCAGCCGCGTCCGCGCGGCGCTGAGATGTCTATTCGGCATGAGTTGCGATGTCCAAAATAGCACGCGATCCCGGCGAGGACGCCGGGGCTAAACCAACAATTATTGTGTCACACGCCATTCGCCATCCACGTCGCCAAGCACTAATCGAGATCGCCCTGATCGTCGCGGTGTTTGCAATTCACGGCGGCTGGCCGGTACCGGACAACAACGAGCCGTATTATCTCGGCAAGGCGATTCACTATTGGAATCCGGCATGGCTGGCGGGCGATTTCTTTCTGGAGACGGCCGACGCCCACACGGTTTTTTACTTCACGTTCGGCTGGCTTTCGCTGTGGCTTTCGCCGGTCGCGCTGGCATGGGCGGGCCGGGCGTTGTGCTGGTCGCTGCTCGCCTGGGGCTGGCGGCGGCTCAGCTTTGCGGCCGTGCCGAGGCCCTGGTGGTCGGTGCTTACCGCCGCCATGTTCGTCGGATTGATGGAACGCTTCCACATGGCCGGCGAATGGGTAGTCGCCGGCGTCGAGAGCAAACCGTTCGCCTACGCGCTGGTCTTTTTCGGATTGGCCTCGATTCTGCAAAATCGGTGGAATCGCGGCCTGTTGCTCATCGGCGCGGCCGGCGCGTTTCATCCGCTGGTCGGCGGATGGTCGGCCGTGGCGGCGGGTTTCGCCTGGACATGGCTTGCGATTAGAGCCTCTTGCGAAACGGGTGCCGCTGCCGGCTTGCCCGGCAGTGCGAGTGATAGTTTCGATGGAATCACTGCTGGACAAGCCGGCAGTGGCACCCTGATTAAGTTCGGCGTCACCAACGCCCGCGGCTTTCCGCCGCTACGTTCGCTGTGGCCGGGCATATTGGGCTGTGTGTTGCTCGCTCTGCCCGGCGTCATCCCCACGCTGATGCTCGACTTCGACGCCGACGTCGAAACGGTCCGCCAGGCGCGTTTGCTCTACGTCTTCGAGCGGTTGCCCCATCACCTCGCCCTGACCGGCATTCATCGCGAATTTATTCTCCGCATGGCGTTGTTGAGTTGTTTTTGGATGTTGCTGGGCGTCTGGCGGCGGCGAATCGAACCGGCTTCCGCCGATTTCCACCGACCGCTGGACATCCTTCGCGGCTGGGTTTGGGGAGCAATCGCCATTGCCCTGGCCGGAGCGGCGATTCATCTGTTGATTCACTTCGACGCGAACTTGGCGGCCGGGCTGCTGCGATTCTATTGGTTCCGGCTGCTCGACGCGGCCTTGCCGCTGGGCGTCGCAATCGAGAGCGCGGCGATTATTCATGGATTGTTCGAGGTAAAAAAGGGGACGGCCCTGATTTGTGCAAAGCACCCTACGGGCCGTTTCGACAAATGGGGACTGTCCCCTTTTTTACCGAGGTTTTGGCTGGCCCTGGCGATTGTCCTGGCCGCGTTTCACTTGGGCGACCGGGCGATCGACCGCGTCGCGCCCGACGTGCCCCGCACGCACAAGCTCGCCGGCAATAAGGACGCCTCGACGCGGCGGGCCGATTTCGACGACTGGCGGGCGGCCTGCGAATGGATCAAAACATCCGGCGCGATTTCGCCCGGCGCGATCTTTCTCACGCCGCGGCTCTCGCATACGTTGCTCTGGTATGCCGAGCGCGGCGAGGTCGTGGCCTGGAAAAACGTGCCGCAATCGGCCGAGGGAATCGTTCGGTGGTGGCGGCGCGTCCAGGACGTGCATGGCACCGGCCGGCCCCTGCGATGCGAACGATGGCACGAGCCGTTGGCCGAAGCGGGCGTCGACCGCCTCAAGCAAATCGCCGACAAGTACGGCGCGGACTACCTGATTACCGAACGCACCGATCCGCCGCTCGAATTGCCGGTGCTCTACCGAAATCACACATACATTGTCTATAAGCTGAGATGAAGATGGACGACAACCGCCCGCTCGCCGTCGTGTTCGACATGGACGGCCTGATGTTCAACACCGAGGACGTATACAGCGAGGTCGGCTCGATGGTGTTACGGCGGCGCGGCCGCGAGTTCACGCCCGAGTTGAAGGCGAAAATGATGGGCCTCCGCCCGCAACCGGCGTTCGAGACGATGATCCGCCATTGCGGCTTGTCCGAGACGTGGGACCAGATCGCCGCCGAGTCGAATCGGTTGTTCCTGGAAATCTTGGGCGGGTTACTGCGTCCGATGCCCGGCTTGATGGAGCTGCTCGACGCCCTGGAGCGGGCCGGACTGCCCAAGGCCGTCGCCACCAGCAGTTGCCGCGAGCTGGTCGCGGCCTGCCTCGGATCGTTCGGCTTGGAGCGGCGATTTCGCTTCGTCTTAACCGCCGAGGACGTGACTTGCGGCAAGCCCGACCCCGAAATTTATCTAACAGCCGCCCGGCGTCTGGGAGTAGAGCCGTCGCGAATGATGGTGCTCGAAGACAGCGAAAACGGCTGCCGCGCGGGAGCGGCCGCCGGGGCCTTCGTCGTCGCCGTGCCCGGCGAACACAGTCAATGGCACGATTTCTCCAACGCGTCGCTTTCGGTCGAAAGTCTGGCCGATCCGCAACTCCATCGGATATTGGGAATATCGTAAACCTCCAGTGTTGATATATTTGTCATAATAGATTAAGGTTCATTATGGCGAATGTGAGGAGCGACAATGATTCGGGAAACGATGGTGATTCGCGGTAAACGCTGTGTGGCGATCGAAGAATCCGAACTGAAAAGGCTGGAACGTCTGGCCGCCGAAAAGCCGCTTCCATTGCCTCCTTTGCCCCGAGCTGACGCCAAGGGAAACAGGCCCGCTCTTGAGTATATTCAAGTTTCAATTGCCCGCGACATTATTAAAGAACGGCAGTCGCTTGGTCTCAGCCAGGCACGGTTGGCGGAATTGGCTGGGATTCGCCAGGAAACGCTTTCCCGACTCGAATCGGGAAAACACTCGCCCACCGTGCGGACCGTGGAAAAAATTGAGCGGGCGCTGAAGAGGTGTGCTAAATCGAGCCGTTAAGTACGCGCATCACCGGTACAATTAGACATGTAGAGGAGGAAATTGCGGTGTTTCTGTTACACCCAAGCAGTGAGCTGCCGGGCTATTATCGCCTGACCCTGCGGGACATGGATGCGCGTGACGACGAGGTTCTGCAATCCCCGTCCCCGGCCTGATCGGAATGGGTACAGACACTGCAAGAAATGCGTTTTTAGTCGATCAAAAACACAACTAATTGCGGAGCCAGGCCCCATTTTCATCATTCCACTCCGTCCCCTTCCATAAAACGAGTCAAACACTTGACGATCGGCCCCTAAAACTGCTACATTGGATATAATCATAACCTGGCTTTGGATCGGCCCGCAAGCAAAATGGATGTCGTGAAAGGGGTGCAAGATGCTGAAAAATCTAGGCGTCGTTCAGGCGTGTTTCCACCAGCCGCGTTTCCGCTACAACGCCGCGCGGAAGTTGGGCGGGCGGTCGGTCCTGGAATGGGTGATCCGCCGCGTGACCGATTCGATCCGTCTCGACGGCGTGATCGTGGTAGCCCCGGCGGGTGAAAAATCGGAATTGTTTGCCCATCTTGTCCCCAGCGACGTGCCGGTGTTCCTCTGCGACGAGGCAGACCCCCTCGGCCGGTTCTGCAAGGCACTGGAAAAGTACGAGGCCGAAAACGTCGTCCGCGTCCGCGGCGACAACTTGTTCATCGACCCCGGCATGATCGATCAACTGGTGGCCACGGCCGAGGCGCATCCGAATTGCGATTATGTCTCCTACTGCTCGCGCGACGGCCGGCCCGCAATCCTGTCGCCGGTCGGGGTTTACGCCGAATTGTTCCGAACCTCCGCGCTGCGCGAGGTGCATCGGATTGCCCGCGAACCGATCGACCGCGAGCAGATCACGCGCTGCATCTACTCGCATCCAGAGCGGTTCAATCTCCGGCTGATTCCGGCTCCGCCCGAAATCGACCGCGAGGACGTGCGGCTGCTGATCGACATCGAGGAGGATTGGGACCACGTTCAAGTGCTCTTCGACGCGCTGGGGCCGGAGTTGCTCGACTGGCATCGAATCGCCAAGCTGCTCGACCACCAGCCGGCCATGCGCGGCCGCATGGCGGAACTGAACCGCGAGCTTGCCGACGTCTAGCGGCGGCTGTCGTGCGGCAGAAGGGCGCGAAGCGAGACGGGTTTTTATCTCGTACTCCCCACATGCCGCCTCGTCAACGATGTGATTATTCCAGCCGAAGAGCGTTGGCCAAGGAAGCAGGCACATTTTTCGGCCCTGAAGAACCGGCAATGTGCCGATACCCCGAGCCGTAAACGGTTGCGGCCTGGAAAACTTTCCGTAACCGGCGCAACGCGACGTGTGTTTCCGCAATTTGCCGCGCCGAAAAGCGGTTCTTGCTGGACGCCTCGACGGCTCCTCGGCATAATGACCAGTTATGAACCGTTCTTCGCCGGTCAAACGAACGCTGTTGATGCATCAGGCACACAAACGCATCGGCGTGCCGGCGGCGGCGTTCCATCCATACGCTCCGGCCGATGGGGCCATCGAAAATACCGTTCGCGTCCGGATGGTTTCCGATCCGCGCGATCGGTTCGCGTCGGACGCTCTGGATGCGTTCGAGCCGATCGTCGCCCGACAGGGGCATCTGGAATACGAACGGGCCGAGTTCCGCGCTGCTTTTCAGAGCGAATGCGTCGGGGTCGATTGCGCTGTGGTTTTCGCCCGGGGCATCCACGTTCTCGCCCGGGGTGTGGATTTCGAACCGGACGGCGTCATGGAAGACGGCGGCGACGGCGCGGGCGAAGCGGCCGTGCCGGAGCGGATCGTGCCGGCGGCGCCGTGGCATCCGGTGTTGGATCGAATATGCTCGTTCGAGGCCCATCCGCCCTCTCGGCGGTTTGCCGCGATTCCGCGGAGCGCTATCGGTCTGCTGATCGCTAAGCACGGCACCGCGGAGGTGGGGGGGCGTTTCGTCGCCTGGGCCAATGAATCGCCCAACCGACAATTCCACACGCTGCTCTGTTCGCCGGACGACTTTCGCCAGCCCGACTTCGTGCAATTGATGTTGAACGCCGTTGAATGGGCGGGCGGATAAAAACAGGCCCGCTCGAATGCAACGCCACATCTTGGCAAAGCACCCCGCAGCACTCCGCAGGCCGTATCGGTGTTTATGAATAAGTCGGGCTAACAGCCCGTTGAAAAAGGGTACCACTGCTGGCTTGTCCAGCAGTGAAGGAGGTAATCCTCGCAAATTCACTGCTGGACAAGCCAGCAGTGGCACCCAAACTCCCCATAATCGACTTTTTCAACGGGCTGCTAAGCGAACAATCGCCCGCATCCCCGCGCGCCCGCATCCCCGCACCCCAGAATCCCCCCCGATACGCCCGGCTTGCGAAGCCGACCGATAGAATGTAGAATATCGAACATCGATTGGGGCGGTAGCTCAGTTGGGAGAGCGCTGCGTTCGCAATGCAGAGGTCGGGAGTTCGACCCTCCTCCGCTCCACTATATCAGGAACCCATCCGCGCGACCCCCATTCAGAGTGGGGGCCGCTTTTTTGTTGCCCAAGGTGAAATATGACCGACCGAATACCCATGACCCGTACGGGCTACGACAAAATCAAAGCCGATCTCGATCACTTGAACACCGTCGAGTTGCCGAAAATTCTCGAACGGCTGGCCATCGCGCGGTCGGAGGGCGATCTGACCGAAAACGCCGAGTACACCGGTGCGCAGGAGAGCCGGGCGATGATGGAAGCGCGGATCAATCTACTCCGCGACAAACTGTCGAGGGCCATCTTGCTCGATCCCGCCCAGTTCCCCTCCGACAAGGTCGCCTTCGGAGCCACCGTGAAGGTGAAAGACCTCGTCTTTAACGACGAAGAGGAATTCACCATGGTCGGGGCGGGCGAAGAGGACTACGACTGCGGAAAAATCCTGTTCACCAGCCCCCTGGCGCAAGGACTCGTCGATAAGAAGGTGGGCGACCGCGTCGAGATTGAAGTGCCCCAGGGAACGCTCAAGTTCGAAATCCTCGAAATCCGCTACGAGCAATAGCGGCGGGCAAGGAGTCGTAGGCTGGAGGCTAGAGGCTGAAGAAGGCTGAAGGCGGGAGGCTGAAGGCGGGAGGCGGGAGGCTGAGAAGGTTCCTGGTTCCCAAGCTCTGCTTGGGAACCCACTGCCCCGACGCTCCGCGTCGATGGCCGGCACCGGAGCGAACGCAGAGCGTTCGTGCAATGCGTTCCCATGCGGAGCATGGGAACGAGGAAAACTGGAGACTGTAGGTTCCTGGTTCCCAAGCTCTGCTTGGGAACCGACTGCCCCGACGCTCCGCGTCGATGGCCGGCACCGGAGCGAACGCAGAGCGTTCGTGCAATGCGTTCCCATGCGGAGCATGGGAACGAGGAAAATGTGGAGCATGGGAACGAGGAAATGGTGGATTGGATTCATTCTATGTCTCAATACGCATGTCGGGGGTTACCATCAACATGTCTCGCCGTAGGCACTCTCCTCAAGTCTTGTTGCTGCTGGAGACCTCCCGCGCCTACGGTCGCGGGCTAGTCGAAGGGATCGCCCGCTACGTCGAGCAGCACGGCCCTTGGTCGATGTTTTTCGAGGAGCGCGGTCTTAACGATCCCATACCCAACTGGTTCAAGGACTGGAAAGGAGATGGAATCATTTCCCGCACGGTTCGAAAAGCCGATCTGCGGCGATTGCAAAGCACCGGCCTGCCGATGATCGAGTTGTACGCCGATTCATCCTTGGATATTCCGTGCGTATACGTGGATTCAGGCGCGATCACCGAAATGGCGGTCGAACACTTCCTCGAACGGGGTTTGCGGAATATGGCGTTCTTTTGCAACGATCGCAATCATTGGATCGATGAGCGTCGCGAGTCTTTCGTGACGGAGCTCGAGCGGCGTGGGTTAGTTTGCGCGGTATTTGCCGCTTCATCGGAGCGGCAGAAAGATTGGAGCCAGCAGGTGGAACGCCGCGAGGTGACCTGCTGGCTACGTTCATTGCCGAAGCCTTGTGGGATATTTTGCGCGTCCGACCTCTATGCCGCACGGATCATGAACATATGCCGAAGCGTCGGCATCGCCGTTCCCGAACAGATTGCCGTTTTGGGCGTCGACAACGATCCGGTGCTTTGTAGCGTTTGTTTTCCCCCGTTGTCCAGCATCGACTTAGGCTGTCCGCGGATCGGCTACGAAGCGGCGTCGATGCTCGACCGCCTGATGTCCGGCAAGAATTGCAGAAAAAACAAAAAATTTTTGATGCCGGAAAGACTTGTTGCCCGGCAATCGACCGACGTCCTGAACGTCGATGATCCCGATTTGGCCAAGGCGATCCAGTACATCCGCCAGCACGCTTGCATGGGGCTGCGGGTGGCGGAAGTCGCCACGGCTTTAGGATTTTCCCGCCGTGCCCTCGAAAAGCAAATGCAGCGATTCGTGCAGCGGACCCCCAAGGAGGAAATTATGCGATTGCGGATGGAGCGGGCGAGGATGCTGCTGCAACAGACCGACATGAGCGTGGAACAGATTTGTCGAAAGAGCGGCTTTGCTTCCTTCAAGTATTTTGCACGTGCATTTCGCCGCGAGATCGGATTAACGCCACGGGAGTATCGCAAGCGACACCGGATTTTGTAATCATTTCCCCGTGGACGTTTATTCCCTCGCACCCTGCCCCGGCAAAAACTCGGCGAGCTATAGGCCACGGCCACCATCTCATCTCGATTGACGCGGGAAAGCGTTTCCGCGCGTAATCCACGCGATCGGCGCGATTTGCACGGCGAATGGTTCCGGATTCCTCAGACGGAAGATTCGCATAAAGACGATATATTTGCGCATTTAGTGCCCATATATATTATTATAATGGAGATCGTGTCAAGTGGGTTTCCTTGTCGGTGGGTGATCTAATGAAGATGTTCTCAGAAACCAACTCAAGCAGAGGGATTGAGTCGGTTGTTCGATGATGCTGAAATACTTCGCCGAACGAGGAGCCTTGTGCATCGAGTAACGTTCGTTTCATATTTTCCATGTTTCCTGTTATTTGAGAGGAAAGATGCCATGCTTGAAAAAAATCGAAAACTGCTTGTGTGCGCGGGAGTACTTGTTGTTCTTTCGTTTTGTTTTGCTCCGCCCGTCCAGGCCGCACTCGTCGGGGCATGGGCGATGGATGACAACGCCGCGAGTTCCACCGTCGTCAACTCGGTTAACGCGGCCAACAACGGCACCGCTGGAATCATTCTTAACGGCGGCTCCCTTAATACGAATACGCTCTCCGTTGCCGGCAAGATCGGCAGCGCGATCAATTTCGCTCCGAATGTGAGCGTTCCGGTTACGGCAGGCGGCGATCTTAAGGATATACTTTCCAATTATTCGGTCTCCATGTGGATTAAGGACTACGACGGCGGGGCGAGCCGGCAGTTGTTTACATTCGGCGGATTCAACTACCCAACCGCCGGCCGGGACAACCGTCTTGATTTTGAGATCCACGAAGGCGAACTGGGCGTCTACACTAGCCACGGGCCCAGAAGCGCAAACGCGCTCCTGACATGGACGGCGGGCCAATGGTACAACGTGACGTTAACCCAAAGCAGTGGCGTTATCCGTGTCTACCGTGACGGCGTTGAATGCACGCTGGGGGGAGTCACGACGGGCTATCCCGACCCCAAGGATTATGTTCAGAAGCATATCGAAATCGGGGCCTTGGGGGGCTGGGGCGGCTCCATTGCCGCCAAGGTCGACGACGTCTCGCTTTGGGACGTTGCCCTGGACGGCGCGTACGTTGCGGCAATCACGAACCTCGCCGATTCCGCGCTGAACTACGGCACCGTCCAGGCGAACGAACTGTTCGTCGGTTTCGATGGACAAACCACCGTTTCCACCGACGGCGAGACGTGGTACTACGCTGCGTCCGGCATCGGCGGCGTTGACGGCGCGGTCAACGACCTCGGCGACGGCAACTACAGCCTGAACCTCGGCGGCGGCGCCGGCATGACCACCGTCGTTCCCGAACCGGGCGTGCTCGCTTTGTTGGTCTGCGGACTGTTCGGCCTGCTGGCCTACGCCTGGAAAAAACGCCTGTAAAATCGCCGACAACTCCAGTCCACGAAGGGCGCGAAGGATACGTTAACGAATTCATGGGTGTTGCTTCGCGCACTTCGTGGATGTTTCTTTTTCCCTGGGTGATCGAATGAAAAACCAATCACGAAATGGTTTTACGCTCGTGGAATTGCTCGTGGTCATCACGATCATCGGCATCTTGATCGCGCTGTTGCTTCCGGCGGTGCAGGCGGCGCGCGAGGCGGCGCGGCGAATGCAATGCACGAATCATCTCAAGCAACTCGGTCTGGCCGCGCACGGCCACCACGAGGCGCTCGGCCACTTTCCCGCCGGGGGCTGGTCGTGGGCATGGATTGGCGACCCCGACCGCGGCGTCGGCATGATGCAGCCGGGCGGATGGATTTACAACTCGCTTCCCTACCTGAACTTTCGCAGATTTCAAGCCGCTCAAGCGGCGAGATTTAGGTATTTTTCCAGGTCGTCGAGTAATTGACACAACTCGTCCTTTGTGGCCGACATGGGTTTAATTGTGGTTTCCAGTAT
>Ga0123335_1006454_pt1 | contig 13646 bp, 8 predicted proteins | sample BiotimSIPDNA_2_FD_89707 | JGI IMG/M metagenome (GOLD analysis project Ga0123335, IMG submission 89707) | Anaerobic biogas reactor microbial communites from Washington, USA - Biogas_R2 time_0 SIP DNA | ecosystem: Engineered > Bioreactor > Anaerobic > Unclassified | place: Washington, USA... | reverse complement strand
CCAATGGTCCGCGTTCTGTGCCCACCGAATCCAGGCCGAAACCAAACGGCTTCACCCTAAACGTCAACACCTTGAACGCCTTACGTTTCAACTCGCCCTATAGCGGAACGCCGGTTACACCCTTTCAAATACACATCGCCCTTGCGCTCCTCGCCCGTGAAATGTGTTATCGTCCGAACGTCACTGCATTTCACACAGAACACATTCGCCAGAATCCGGGCCCGCGCTTCCTTCGGAATCGTGGCCCACAGCACCGCTGCCCGCGTCGTAGACTTTCCATCGTTCATGCCCGCCATATTACTCAATCCCGCCACGCCCGCCCAGCAATTGCTGGGGTTTATGCGTCGGCCGTGGCCTATCACCCGGACGGATCCCGCTTTCTCGCGGCGTCGCCCACATCGGTTGACGAGTTCGACGCGGAACGGGGCGTGCCAACGCGTTCCCTCTGGTCGCCGCCGGGGCGTCCGCTGGCAATCACGTACAGCCCGGATGGGGAACTCGTGCTGGCCGGCGGGGTCGTGGGCCACTCTCACCAACGGGAACCGATCGACCGCAAGGATCAGGGCTGGGCAACTCTGTGGGATTCCAGAACGGAACAGACGATTCGCCTGGAAGGGCACACGGGCCCGGTCACAGCCGCCGCATTCAGCCCGGACGGTACCCGTTGCGCCACAGGCTCCCACGACAAGACGATCCGCCTCTGGGACACGTCAACTGGCCGGTGCCTCTGCGTCTTTCGCGGGTATCTCGGTACCATCCACGACATTGCCTATAGCCCCCACGGAGAGCGTCTCCTCAGCGCCGCAGAAGACGGCGCGGCCTTCTGGAATGTTGCCGCGTTCGTAGCTTCCCCAACCAAGTCGAGTCCCCTTGCCGGGGAGTTCAATACGGTCGAAGCGTTCAAGACGATCTACGATGGCTCCAGCATGTCAAACCCAACACCAGGAACTGTGATTCCTCGGCCACCGGGCTATGAGCCGGCCTCGTTCGATTTCCGACGCGTGACTTGGCCTGTTGTCGAAGTCGGCGAGGTCGATCGAAAACGATTACCGCCGGATATTCAACGCTGGCTGGCGCAGTCAACTGCCAGGGAATCCTCCGCTCCGCTTCCGCCGTCCGACGAGACGCCTGAGTACGCCAGGCCTTTCAGGTCTTGCGGCACAAGCCGTGACGGACGCCGCGAGGTCTTTGTGTCGCGGGGTGAAAAGGAAGTCGTTTTGCGTGACGACGGCGGTCAGGTCCTGCGTACGTGGGACGCGGGACGCCAATACAGCCAGGCCGCCATTTCACCTTCTGGCAAGGAGGTTGCCATCGCCCGTGACGTGCGTACAGGCGAGAGCCAGCGATATGAGATAACGATTTATGATGCAGACACCGGTACGGCGAAACGCGTGATCCGTGAGGACGACGGCCGGTGGTCGGGCCATTTCCGGATCGATCCGCAAGAGAAGACGATCATGCTGCGTATGGCCGGGAGCAAGGTCGTCATGCGCGACTATCAGACAGGAGAACACTTGGCCGAGTTGGGGACACACGAGGGCGGTGCCCCGCGACACGCGGAGTATAGCCCTGACGGCCGATTCTTGATATCGGGCAAGTACCCTGATCCCGTCGTGGCAACCTATAACGCAACGACACTGGATCCAGTTGCGACCTTTCCCAATCTCTTCCCGGCGTGGTCGTTCAGCCTCAGTCCCGATGAGACGCGTCTCCTTGTCGGCCAGAGATTCGGCCGCTCGCTCGAACTGGTTACCATGTGGGACGTCCAGACAGCTCGCCGACTATGGAACCGGGTTGCTCCCCGGAGTGGATCGATCGAGTTCTCCCCTGACGGGCAGAGGTTTCTGGCTTACGGCAAGGGATCCCTGTCGGAGTTTTCCGTTTTCTGGGATGCGGAAGCCGGCGAGATACTTTGCACTGTGCTTACTTCAAGCGGCGACAGAAACAACAGGCCGGTGCTGGGAATCGACGGGCTTTCGCTCCATCTGGGAACAGCCGAGGGGCCGCGACTCTGGCCAAGGGATGATTCTCCTGTCAGATCGCGATGATCATCGAGGCTGTTGGTTCGCTCTTCGTGCGCCAACCAACACGCTATTCGTTTAGGTTACGGAAAGGGCCTGTCATGAGCGAGCAACGGAGGATTGACTCGGTTCACGGGTCATCCCCCGCTGAAGAGTATATGAGCAAGCTGCTAAGTGCTCCATGTCGCCCCGACATAAGCGGCCAAACGCAATCTACCAGCCGGCGTCTGGCAGATCCTGGCCTGACCTACTCGGGTGTGCTTCAGTCACCTAAGCAAGTTGCGATCTTCCCACTGGTGGGTGGGATTGATGGGGAAAATTGCCTTGTGCTGGGCCCAATTCTTTGACTGACTCGCCTCACCTCCGCCGCCATGTTACCATCTGGGACGTTTGGCGACGAAGTCCGACTCGGGCGCAGCGTGGCACGGGGCGGTATGTCGACACTATCCACTGGCTCTGACCGTTGCGGACTTTTTGCCGGCTTCTCTCTGCTCGGCCTGTGGGCTCGGAAGATATGACACGCGACATATCCGACCAAGACCAGCCTCTTCAACCACCATCTCAGTTCACGAGCACGCACTGGAGTGCAGTGCTGGAAGCCGCCCATTCTTCCGCTCCGGGTTTCGAAGAGGCATTGGAAGCCCTGTGTAGTCACTATTGGTATCCGGTCTACGTATTCGTCCGGCGAAGCGGCTACAGTTTCCACGACGCCCAGGACCTCGTGCAGCAATTCTTCGCCCGTCTTCTGGAAAAGAACACGCTTGCCATGGCAGACCCTGAACGGGGCCGCTTCCGCACCTTCCTGCTGGTTTCGCTGCGAAACTTCCTGGCCAACGAGTGGGACAAGACTCAGGCTCAGAAGCGAGGCGGCGGCATCGCGCACAGCTCGATTGATGTCTCAGAGGCGGAGTCCAGGTACTCGCCTGCCCTTGCCGATCGCCACAGCCCAGAGCGGATCTTCGAGCGCCAGTGGTCCGCCACGCTCCTGGATCGAGTCATGGGCCTGCTCCGTGAGGAACAGGTTAAGGCGGGAAAGGAACGCCAGTTTGATGCCCTGCGAGTCTTCCTGGCGGGGAGAAGGCCAGACATCTCGTACTCATTGGTAGCCGCTGACCTGGGTATGTTAGAGGCTGCGGCAATGTCGGCGGTTTCTCGGCTTCGGCGGCGCTATCGTGAGTTATTGCGATCCGAAGTGGCCCAGACGTTAGCCCATCCTGAAGAGGTGGACGACGAGATCGGCGTGCTCCTCGTGAGCCTGAGCAAGTGATTTTTTCGAGGATTCCGTGACAGGTTTCTCCGCCAGCTCTTTATGTACTGGTAGAGCTGGTTGCCAAAGGAGATGAACTCATGGCCGAAACACGAACATGTCCCAACTGTGGGGCCGAGATTCCTGACGATTCCTCCGACGGCCTCTGTCGAGAATGCCTGCTGCGACTGGGGCTGCAGGAGCCTGCTTGCCTCCATGTGCGGTGTCCCCACTGCCATAACCGGATCGAGTTGCTGGATGAAAGTCCTATCGCAGACATCGAATGTCCATCTTGTGGCAGTCACTTCAGCATGGTGTCGGCGGAGACGGCTACTTATGCAGCCAGTGGTACCCAGACCATCGCCCAATTCGAGCTTATCGAACGAGTCGGCATGGGCAAGTTTGGCACAGTGTGGAAGGCTCAGGATACCCAGTTAGATCGGATAGTGGCAGTCAAGATCCCACGCAAGGAGCAACTGGATGAAGCTGAGACGGAGCAGTTCCTTCGAGAGGCCCGCGCGGCGGCGCAGGTTCGGCACTCAAACATCGTCAGCGTTCACGAAGTCGGTCGTCAGGGTAATCTCGTCTACATCGTGAGCGATTTCGTGAACGGAGCGAGTCTGGCCGACTGGCTGACGGGACAGCGCCTGACACCGAGAGAGGCGGCTGAACTCTGCGCCAAGATTGCTGACGCGTTACATGCGGCGCACGAGGCACATGTTGTGCATCGGGACCTCAAGCCCGGAAACATCATGCTCGACCTGAACGGTGAGCCACACCTGACAGACTTTGGACTTGCTAAGCGTGAGGCTGGTGAGATCACGATGACGGTGGAGGGGCGAATACTTGGGACTCCGGCCTACATGTCACCGGAACAAGCCGCAGGACATGGGCATACTGCGGATCGGCGTAGCGACGTCTACTCGCTGGGGGTCATACTCTTTCAGCTCTTAACAGGGGAACTGCCGTTCCGAGGGGAATCTCGGATGCTAATCGTACAGGTCATTAAGGATGAGCCTCCCCGTTTGCGCAAACTAGACAGCCGCATTCCGCGAGACCTGGAGACGATTTGCGGGAAGTGTCTTCGGAAGGAACCAAATCGCCGATATCAGAGTGCCTTCGATTTGGCTGGTGATCTGCGAAGGTGGCTCAATGACCAGCCTATTCGAGCGCGGCCTACCGGAACACTCGAGCAACTTTGGAAATGGTCTGGCAAGAACATCACTACGTTGGCTGGCCTGTACGCAATTGCTGAATCGCTGCTAAACTTCTCGAGTATTCCATTTCTCATATCGGGCCTATTCACAGAAATGTCGGGGGCTGGTCCGTCAATCCTGTCTATTGTTCTGCCACTTCTCTTGCCGCCGCTCTTATTGGGTTTCTTCACTCTGAAGGGCCACCGATGGGTAATTAACATTGCGTTTGCATGGTACGGCACCAAGGCGCTGTTTTGGCTGGCGATCTTGATTGCGGAACAAGTACTCCACCTGGATGCGAGCGCTTTTGACATTATTGACACACTCACTTCGCTTTTCGCTTCAGTGATAGGACTGACTCTTTTCGGGAGGACTTTGCTCCTGCATGACCCGAACCTCGTAGAACAGACAGTGGTTACGGACAGTTCGAAGAGATTCTGGCATCCAGCGGCTACAGCTGTCTTCGGCGTGCCAGCGATGGCTGTCTTCTGGGCAGTCTATTTCTTGATCGTGATGACACTCTCTGCTTCCAACCAGGGAATTGGTGATCTTGATTCGCGAAGTGACGAAGTACTGGAGGGGGCGACCGAGGGTACAACGGTTGGGATTACTGCAATGGTTCGGGGCGAGTCATTAGACAGGCCGATCTACCGTATGACCGACGATGCGGGCGGCAGGTTCGACGTGAATGCGATGACTGGCGAAGTGAGTGTCGCTAGTGCGTCGCTCTTGGACTTTGAGACCGAAAGCAGGCATCGCATCACTATTGAAGCGGGAGATGAAGCATCTGGTGTTGTTATGGGCGAATTCTTCATCGATGTCCTTGATGCCGCACCGTTGCCTCCGTCAGACATAGATGAATCTCCTAACCAGATACCGATGAATGCGGCCGAAGGAACTTATGTCGGAATCACCGTCGCGTCGGAGGAACCCAACGGGCCAACCTCGACCCTTCGTCTCAGCGACGACGCGTTCGGGCTTTTTCGGATAGATTCAGACCGCGCAGTTCGCACTGCGAGAAGACTGTCGCTCAGCGAGTCCCAAACTCGCAGAATCGCAGTCTCAGCCAGAGCCGGTTCGGCAAACGAATCGACCTCCACATTCTTAATCGACATCAGCAGCGCGACCCCGTGCGATAATGAGATCGAGCCTGGCCAGGAGAACAAGCAGGCCACAGAGGATGCAGAGGATGAGATGACCCCGAGGCTCCGCAACGGTCAGTTGCCACGGTTTCGTACAATCACCGCCGTGATGTGGTCGTTCGATTGCGTTTGTTATCTGGCTCTGCTTATTTGCGGCTTCCAATTCACAAGAGGGAAAACTGGTGTCATGAGGACCTTCTGCCTAGTCCTTCTTGCAGAAGTTACCTTCTTTATTACGATAACCATTCTCACCGCCTGCTTTGGGTGCTCGGAAAAATTCGCCGAAACCTTCTTCTTCGCCTATTTTGGAGTGTTTTGGAGCTTCGTTTTTCAGGTCATTAGTCTGTTCCCGATATGGGCACCGATTGTGGCAGTGCTATCCGCTCGACGTCTCAAGAAGGAGGCCGAAGAATGTAGGACCTGTGTGTTGGCTCGGATTGCCATTGGATTTGTCGGAGTATCGTCGATGATACTTGCAGCACTTGGTCTTTACACATTGGGCGCCGTAGTCTGCCGAATGAACTTGTGATAACTTGAACCGACACGCCGAATCATTCGGAGTCACTCAACCCAGGCTTTCCGGCCACCCACCTGCTCCACTGAAAGACCTCTTGCTCAGGACAGTGCGAAATTCGCCAGGACGTCAAATGCGAGGTCGGCACGGCCCCTTCCAACACCAACCAGCAGTCCGCAGCCATCTCCCTGCTTGGCGAAACCCTTGACGGCGAAGAAACCCTTGTGACCCAAAAAGTCGACCTATTCTCCTCCGGAAAAGCGCACTGCGACCTGCTCGACGAGTTGGCGTTGTCAGACCTGCGGGCCGGTCCGCGACACCCCCGCCGAAGAGCGAGGGCCCGGTTACGCAACTGCAGCAGGTCGCCCCGACCTGTGCGCGCAAGCATGCAGAGCGGTTTGCTTGCCCTGTCATCAATATGATAGCGCCGCGGGCGAGGACCACTGCAGATCGATCATTGATCTGGCATGGCAAAGATATTCTCAGACGGCACTTCGAGAATGGCGGTGATTCGCGCAGTCCCGCCATTGGGTGGATTGGGAGGGCGGTAGAGCTGCGTCTTAAACCTCTACTCCCACGACTTTACGGTGTTTTGAATTACGAGACGGCAATCTCGGACTGATTTTCTACTACAATGACGTAACCGCAGCAGACACAAGGCGATACGTCGAGAATCGAAGGTCTTCTCAGAAACGCCACTGGGCCGCACTACGCACCAGCCCACATATGAAGGCGGCGTTCAATACCACGTGGGGATGCGGTTGGTATAATCACGAGCGTTTGTTCCCTCCTGCTACTTGTCATTTCCACGAACACGAGGAGTAGAATGAGGACCTTACTGTCGGCAATCACATGGTTGGGCCTAATCTCCGGATTGAGTTTGGGGGCAGAGGCGGACATCGGCAACAAGGTGCAGTTCTTCAATGCCAGCGGCGTCAAGATTGCCTACAGCGACGCGCCGCCCGACGCAGGGCATGCTGAACCCGTCGTGCTTTTGCAGGGCTTCGGCGGCAGACTGAGCCACTGGAAACCGATGCGAGATGCGCTTCACAAAGCAGGATACCGGGTCCTGGCCATGGATTCGCGCGGCCACGGGCAGAGCGACAAGCCGCACGACCCGGATTTGTACGGCCAAGAGATGGCGGACGACGTTGCACGTCTACTGGACCACCTGAGACTCCGTCGGGCTCACATCATTGGCTACTCGATGGGCGGTGACATCGCGAACAGAGTACGGGAGAGACATCCCTCCCGCGTCATTACGGTGACCATGGGTGGCGTCGGGCGAGGCGTAGCGAAGGGTTGGACAACTTCTGAGTTCAACGTCATCAAGGTCGCCGAATCGCTCGAACGCGGGGAAGGCATGAAATCCCTGTTCCGCGAACCGGGTGGCGCGGGTACGGAGATCCCTTCCGAAGCAGAAATCGAAAAGTTGAATGCGCGGTTCATGGAGGGGCAAGATCCTCTCGCGCTCGCAGCCGTGATACGGGCGTACGCCCGTCTGGAAGTGTCCGAAGAAAGTCTGAAGGACAATCTGGTGCCCACGCTGGTCATTGTGGGAGAGGATGACCCCGAAAAACCGACGGTGGACGAACTGAAGCGGGTAATGAAGAATATGCGCACGGTGATCATTCCAGGCGTCGATCATTTTCATGCCGCGGTCAAACCGGAGTTCCTCCGAGCAACAGTCGAGTTTCTCGAAGCCCATCGTGACAGATGAAAGTGGCATCGCCCGACGGTCAACACGGTGCGTCACGCTGTCCTACGCGTCAATCGAATCGTGCCATCAAACGACCGTTTAACGATTCAAAAGCAAGCATGCCCTGCTGGGGGTCATGACGGTCGGATTCCGAGTCAGCCTGGGCGAGCCAGAAGCGGACCGATCGGTGTTCCGACAACCCAAGGATTGATGGGACTCTACGGAAGCTGGGCAGGGTACCTTCAATGCATTACGGTAGACGACTTGCGGTCAGGATGACCGGACGCGAAAATGTGTGCCACAAGCTGATTTCTTTGAGCATTCGCGTCCCAGTTGTCCCTAGCAGTTGACAGGCGATCCTCAGTAACCCCTTGAAAACAGAGGTCACAATGAAGCGTTCCAAAGTGAGCCGCCGCGCGTTTCTGACGACCACTGGGACCATAACGGCGGGCGGAGGTGCCCTGACCTTATGCGGAGATGCAAATTCCAAAGTCTTCCAAACCGCGTCGCCGCAAGTCGAAGATGGGGTCGTCTATCACCAGGGGATCCACAAGACGAACCTGATGAAAGGCTTCCCTCCGCCAAGGGACAAGCGCGTGACATGGGAGAACTGGTCTGAGACAACTGAAGGCCTCCGATACGCGCACCAGAACCCTGCTGTTGTTTTTCGGACCGTTCCGATTGAGAGGGGCGACGGGCCCGCGTGGGTCTTGCCACGTAGGATGGTAGACCCCCAGACATTGCATCGCGCACAGGTTCTATGGGGTGAGGCAAGAGCTAGTGCAAAACGGATATCGGTCAGCGAGTGGCTCAATCGTGGTCAGATAGATGCTTTGGTTGCTCTGCACGATGGCCACATTGTCGCGGAGATCTATTGCGGCGAGATGACGCCCCGCACGCCACATATCATCTGGTGTGGCAGCAAGGCCATTCTTGCCACCGTACTTGCGCCTTTTCTTCTAGACGGCATATTGAACGAGCAGGCCGAGGTAACTAAGTATGTCCAGGAGTTTGAACGTACCGCATTCAAGGGAGCAACGATTCGCCAGCTATTGGACCAGATGACGGGCATCCGATGTGATGACTTCATTGAACCCGAAGAATTCGAGAAGCTGGATCCGGCTGCTCAAACAGAGTGGAACTTTGGCACCCCCGAATTCCGCCGCGCCAGCAACGGCTACGCGCGAAGCAGCAGGGCCTTGGGCATGTTCCCTCAGCTGGAGCATGAATGGAACAGTGGATACTACGATTTCCTGTTGGGACTCACCGACCGAGACCGCCCTCACGGCACATCCTTCAAGTATTCGGACTATAACCCAATGGCCCTTCAGCTCATCTTGGAGCGTGTGACCGAAACGTCTTATGTCAAGCACGTCCGTAGTCTTGTGCGCGAGCTGGGTTTTGAAAGTAACGCAACTTTGATCATTGATCCGGTAGGCACTCCGATCGGCAACTACGGGCTGGCCTTGACGGCACGCGATTGGGCGCGTTGGGGACAAATGCTCTGCAACCATGGTCACCTCGGAAGCGGTCGCGTCTTACCTGGAATGAGGGAGCTTGTGGATGACATCCGGCGAAACCCAGGCCCCGAGCGGTTGGAGGGGAAATGGAGTACGCCAATGCCAAACATTGGATACAGGAGCCAATTCTGGACGGCATCAGGTGTTCGGGGCCGCAACCCGCTTCTACAGGGATGCGGCTGGTGTCAACAGAAGTGCGTGGTGGATCTTGAACGAAAGAACATCGTCGTACAAATGGCTACCTTCTGGGATCAGGATCCCGACAACGTGCGGAACAAGGAAACTCCTGGCCACGGGGACCTCGCTATATGGTCGTTTATGGAAGAAGTCTTGCCCAGATTGACTGATTAGTCGCCACGACGCTTTTTGCCGAGGTCGCCGTCTACATTCAAGCATATCTGCTAGGAGCCTCTGTCAACAAAACCACCATAAATGGCGCAAAGGCAAGGGCGCCTCTGCTGCCTCTGCTGGGGGGATTTGGGAGCCAGATTCCAGTTCAGTCTGGCCAAACCGATCCAGGTAGCTCTGGTGCTCCAGAACCTGCCGTATTCTCGCAACGGAAGCGAACCACTTTGCGCACGTATGCCACATCGCCCGAGGGCTCCAATCGCAAGTCCTAAGGCGCGTAGGTCGCCCCGACCCGTATACCGTGGCCCTACGAGTCCATCGCCGCCAAGGTCATCTTCCCCTTAGATGGAGGGACATTTCTCCTCCAAAATCTTGCTCATTGTCCGATGCCCCGTTTCTGTTGGGGGGGGGGGTAGGTGGTCGTAATCTTTGTTTCTGTGCGCAACTTCAATCAGAGCTTCGGCCACCGATCTTTCCAGGGGCACAACTCTTCCAGTTCCGCTGCCAGACGAAACAACGTCGCTTCCTCCGCATACCGGCCGATGAATTGCACGCCGATCGGCAGACCATCGTCGGTCCAGAAGAGCGGTACGCTCATAGCCGGCTGGCCAGTTGCGTTCGCCAGAATACAGAATGCGTTGAAATCGATGAACTTCTGGATCTGGGCATCGTCGTTCACCTGCTTCGCCGTGAGGAGGCCATTCTCGACAGGTGGCTGGCCCAGCGTCGGCGTAAGTAGCACGTCATACTCCTGGTGAAACTCGCCTAACAGCAGGGCCGTATCGTGAAGAAACTGACGGGCACGAGCCAACTCGGTGGCGAGTGACTTCTTACCTTGTTCGTAGGAGGCTCGGTTGGCTGGCTCGATGTCGTCTTCCTGGAGTTCGCGGCCGAGCGTCTTCAGACGCTGGTCGATTGTCAACGCCCCTCCGGCTCCGGCCACGATGAACCAGTTGTCGCGTAGCTCCTCCCACGACAACATGCCGCAGTAGCGCGAGGTAACGTCTTCAACGTGGTGCCCAATCTGTTCGCAAAGCCTACCTGCACGGCGCGCGGCCTCTTGGCAGTCTTGATGCACGCCGTCGCTCAGCGCGGAATCGGTTGCAAGGGCGATCTTCAACCGACGTGGCTTCTCTTTCATTTGGACAATAAACGGTTGTCGATTCCGGGGGGGCTCAATCGTGCTGCCCCGTACGTTGTAAGAAATCGCGTCAAGAAGGGCTGCACTATCCCGTACCGACCTCGTGAGTGCGTGAATCGTCGCCAGATTGCCCATCATCTCAAGCCCAAACGGCACCCGTTCCCGCGAGGGCTTGAGGCCAAACACACCACAGCAGGAGGCAGGAATCCGAATCGATCCCCCGGCGTCGGTGCCACTGCCGGCAGGGGCAATCCCTGCCGCCACTGCTGCCGCCGTTCCCCCAGACGAACCGCCTGCGTTTCGATCCAGATCCCAGGGAGTGCTGGTGGCGCCGGTCAAGATCGATTCGGTAGTCGGCAAGGCCCCCAGTGCAGGCGTTGCCGTCCGGGCGAATAGCACCAGCCCGGCCTTCTTGAACTTGCGAACGACCGGACCGTCCGATTCCGGAACGTAGTCCTCATATAGTTTGCAGCCTTGGCGACAGGGTACTCCTTTCATCGGAAAGCCAAGATCCTTGACCAGAAAGGGAACGCCCTCAAACGGGCCGGCGGGCAGGCCCCGCTTGATCTCCTTTCTTGCTAAATCGAAGAGCCGTTCTTGATCTTCCTGATCGCCCACAACCGCATTGATCTTCGAATTGACTGCCCGTATGCGTTCAATCGCCGTGTCGAGCAACTCCCGCGCTGTCACCTTTCCCCGTTTGACTAGATCCGCCAACCCTAGACCGTCATACTTGATATATTCTTCGTAGGGAAACTTGGATTGGCCGGCGGCGGAAACATGCACCGCGCCAGCGGAAGCAGCAAGCAGTCCGATACCCTGCTTCAAGACCGTTCGACGGTTCGGCTTCATATTGCCTTCTCCGATTGCAGGTTGTCTGGTTCTTGGCCGAGATCGTAACTCTTCCTCAGGATCTGTGAGTGGAAGTTGACGTCCCATTATTGACTCTCAGTTTCTGTGGCATGAAGCAGGACCTTACCAAAGTGCTCCAGGCAGGGAAGTGTTGACGTCACTTTTGTACGCTGTCATTCCCGCTTCGTCAATCTGCTCTGCCACTCCGGCGCCAGGGCCTAGTTATGAAGTCGACGAGCATCTCCGCCAATTCATCCGTGCGCCGGTTGACCGTCACCTGTGGCGTCCCCGGTAGAAGCTCCAGCGTTAGAGATTCGAACTGCCATCAATTGTGGCCAGCCGCCCGCTTCCGAGGAACGGCAAGCCGAGGGCGGTGTCATTCATCTCCTCGTGGTCCACGACCACAAGATCGTACGAAAGGGCTTCATTCACGTGCTGGCTCGGGAGCAGGAACTTGAGGTGGTCGGTGAGGCCGCGGACGGCGAGGAGGCCGTTCGAGAGGCAGAGGCGCTGCGGCCGGACGTGATCATCATGGACGTGGAGATGCCCACGATGGACGGCATAGAAGCCATACGGCAAATCAGACAGCGTTGGCCTGAAATCCGAGTCATCGGCCTCTCAATCCACGAAGAAACGGCGATTGTTCGGGCCATGACCGAGGCCGGAGCCGCCGCCTATCTGAACAAGCAGGCCCCCGCCGAGGATCTTGTCGCGACTGTTCGCTACTGCTGCGGGTGTGAGTGATCCGCTAACCGTTTTCTACTCCGTGATCAGCCTCAGGACCTGGCCGGTGTACTTGGGCGGGTCGGTGGTCCATGGGGCATATGTAGGATGCTCGCGGGACGAGCGACGCGTCAAAAGAACCTATTCTGGAGTCCCCCCCGTCTGGCAACATGTGCGTTTGCGAACCCGCACATGTCGCCCCGACCTGTGCGCGCAAGAACTCGCGTGGCTTCCCTGTCAACGTGCCGATCGAGCCGACCGACCCCCCAATTCGGATGGCTATCCGCAGTCATGGAACTTCGGCAAAACGCCTCCGACAGCAAGGACACTCGCCGTCGAATCCTCTGATCGCCGTCGAACCCTCTGATCGTCGCCAAAAACCCGGACGGCTGAGGAATGGTCCTGATTGCCTTGAATGCCGGCGGGCGAGCGTGCCACCCAACGGCCAGAAAGTGGATCGGTGGGTACGATCACCACGCGCTGGCTCACAGCAGGGCCCCGCTCGGCAAAACCAAGGGCCTGCTAAAAAAGTCGACCGACTGCCGCGGGGCACATCTTATCTGTTCTTATGATCCGACCCCCGGAGAAATTCGATCAGCAGCCGACTGGTCTCCTCGGGCTGTTCCTGCTGCACCCAGTGACCCGCGCCGTCGATCATGTGTACGCCGCGCAGGTCCGTGCAAGCCCTCTCCTGCATCTGCTCGAGAGCACCCGGACTCTGATAACTGCCCCAGTCGCTGGCACCGGAGATGAAGATCGACGGCTGGTCGATGGTGCGATCTGCAAAGAGCTCCTGCTCGGCGCCGCCGATACCGCCGGACCGATACCAGTTCAGACCGCCCTGGAAACCGGTGCGGCCGAACTCCTGGCTGTAGATCCGAAGCTCGTCGTCCGGCAGCCAGTCGTTTCCCGCGATCTCCTCGGGTGAGGGCATGTACTTCGCGACCGTCTCGGCCATACCCTCGCCCAAGTTCATGATGTAGTACGTAGGCATCTTGGCCATCTCGGTGGCTGTACGTGCTGCCAGCCGGAAGGGCCGGTTGCCGGGCCAATCGGCACTCTTGTAGTGGTAGTACGCCCGCAGGAACGAATGGATGCCTTGGGGGGCGTTGCGCATGTTGTTGTCGGCCTCGCGGGTTGTGTAGTATTGCTGGTAATGCTTGCGAGGACGCGGCAGCGCCGCCAGTTCGTCAAACAGGCTTGGACCGGCTGAGGTTGCAGGTCGTGGCGGACGACTGGCCGTG
>Ga0123335_1006453_pt1 | contig 13646 bp, 9 predicted proteins | sample BiotimSIPDNA_2_FD_89707 | JGI IMG/M metagenome (GOLD analysis project Ga0123335, IMG submission 89707) | Anaerobic biogas reactor microbial communites from Washington, USA - Biogas_R2 time_0 SIP DNA | ecosystem: Engineered > Bioreactor > Anaerobic > Unclassified | place: Washington, USA... | reverse complement strand
CTCGCTCTTTTTGGGATAAATCAGCAAAAGCCCGGCAACATTTTCCTGGGCATGGGCTGTTTCCACATAGAGGGAATCGCCAAAACGGTTCTCCAGCTCCTCCAGGAAGCCCGGCAGGCTTTGAGAGGACACGGAGAGTGCGGCAAAGGAGTAGGCGGCAGAAGCATCCCTGTCCCCGGCGGTCAGAGAAAAGCCCTGCCAGGGCAACAGGCGACTTCTTTCGGCCTGCAGGCTGCCCTGCTTTTGTGCCAGAGCATTTAGCTCCTCCTGGGCCTGCACAAAGTCTGCCGCCAGGGTCTCCCACCCGCTGCCCGCCACCTGGCGCTCCAGTTCCGCCGCGGTGAGGCTGGGCTTGGGGTTCTTCTGGTCCAGAAGGGAGGGCTTCTTTTGATACTCGGCAGCGACGCGCAAGGCTTGGGCAAGCAGAGCCTGCTTTTCCTCCTGCTCTGGCTGGATGACGGCATTTTCACTTTTGCCCGAAACAATTTCCACCCCCCCAAATTCCTGAAGGGTGGTCAGAATCCGATCCTTCTGCCCCTGCAGGCAGAGGATGGTGACATGCTTCATTTTACATACGGCCATCGTTTTGCTCCACTATGCCAATGAGTTCGTCAATGACGCCCTGGGCCCGCGCCTGTTGCAACTGAGCCAGGGTTTCCATCTGCTGACGGAGCTCCCCATCCATCTGGGCAAGCTTTTGCTGGAAGTCCGCCTCCGCAAGGGAGCGGCGTTCCTTCTGCCAAGATTGCAGCTTCTCCTCCAGCTCCTGGCGAAGGCGGCTGATTTCCCGGGCTGCCTGGGCATCCTCCTGAGCAATTTCTCCCTGCACCGTATCCAGGTATTGCTGGGATTCCACCTCGGCCTGCCGAACCATGTCCCACGCTTCCCTTGCCAACGCACACGCCTCCAATACAAACGGGCATACCCATTCATAGAGTCTCCGCGGAAGCGCCGCTCTATGAAAATGCTGCCCAGTGTATTTTGTCCACTTTAGCATAATTTGACGAAAATGACAAGCCGTGCCATATCCCATCCCTGCGTAACCTGGAGGGAGAAGCATGCAGGAGACTGCCCCGGAAGCTGCAAAGACCCCTGGGGAATATGCATCAGGGCTTTTCCGGGAAGCAAGCTTACAGGCGGCCATGCTTTCCCTTTGCCCCCGGTCCAATGACAGATCGACGAATCTGCTTCTCTTCCACCCTGCATGTGCTCCCTGGCAAGCTGTTTGGAAATTTTTAAAAATAATTGTATCGTCTTTGTACATAATCTGCATCCTGGGGGAGGGGCCCTTGACAGGGCCACGCTGCTGTGCTATGCTCCGCTAAACCGATGAGAAAGAGCAAGTACCCGTTGGATTTTCGGTGAAGAGAGCCGCTGAGGGTGGGAATGCGGCACGAAAACCGGTGGGGAATGGGCTTTGGAGGCCGAGCTGAAGCCAGTAGGCGAGGCGGGGTTGCTCCCCGTTACCAGGAGCAGGCGTATCATCGTACGCATAAGTGGGCGCGTAAACCGCGCCAAGCCGGGTGGCACCGCAAGAGATCCAATGCTCTTGTCCCAGCATCAACCATGATGGGGACAGGAGCATTTTGTTATCCTTTCCCCCATCCCAAATAAGAAAGGTATGGAAAGGAGAATCCACCATGGCAGAGAAAATTCCCTACAAAATCTATCTGGAAGAACACGAGATGCCCACCCGGTGGTACAACCTGCGGGCCGACATGAAAAGCAAGCCCGCGCCCCTGCTGAACCCCGCCACCCTTCAGCCCATGACCTTTGAGGAGCTGCAGCCTGTTTTCTGCGACGAGCTGGTCCGCCAGGAACTGGACGAGGACACGGCCTTCTGGGACATCCCCAAGGACATCCTGAACTTCTATAAAATGTACCGGCCCTCCCCGCTGGTAAGGGCCTACTGCCTGGAGGAAAAGCTGCAGACCCCGGCCAGGATCTACTACAAGTTTGAGGGCAACAACACTTCCGGCAGTCACAAGCTCAACAGCGCCATCGCCCAAGCCTACTACGCCAAGGCCCAGGGCCTTCAAGGCGTAACCACGGAAACCGGCGCAGGGCAGTGGGGCACTGCCCTGTCCATGGCCTGTGCCTACCTGGGGCTGGAGTGCAAGGTGTTCATGGTTAAATGCTCCTATGAACAGAAGCCCTTCCGCCGCGAGGTGATGCGTACCTACGGGGCCCAGGTAACCCCCTCCCCCAGCCTGAATACCCAGGTGGGCCGGAAGCTTCTGGAAAAATACCCCGGCACCAACGGCAGCCTGGGCTGCGCCATCAGCGAGGCGGTGGAGGCCGCCGTCACCACCCCGGGGTTCCGGTATGTGCTGGGCAGCGTGCTGGCCCAGGTGAGCCTTCACCAGTCCATCATCGGCCTGGAAACCAAGGCCGCCATGGACAAATACGGCATCAAGCCGGACATCATTATCGGCTGCGCCGGAGGCGGCAGCAACCTGTCCGGCCTCATTGCCCCCTTCATGGGCGAAAAGCTGCGGGGCGAAGCGGATTACCGCTTCATTGCCGCCGAGCCCATCAGCTGCCCCAGCTTCACCCGGGGCAAATATGCCTATGACTTCTGCGACACGGGCATGGTCTGCCCCCTGGCCAAGATGTACACTGTGGGAAGCGGCTTTATCCCCAGCGCCAGCCATGCGGGGGGCCTGCGCTTCCACGGCATGAGCTCCATGCTGTCCCAGCTTTACGCCGATGGATATATGGAGGCCGTAGCCCTGGAGCAGGCCTCCGTCTTTGAGGCGGCTCAATACTTTGCCCGGGTGGAGGGCATCCTGCCCGCTCCCGAAAGCAGCCATGCCATCCGCGCCGCCATGGACGAGGCCCTGCGCTGCAAGGAAACCGGGGAGGAAAAGACGATTCTCTTCGGGCTGACGGGTACAGGATACTTTGATTTGTATGCCTATCAGTCCTACAATGACGGGCTGATGAAGGACGTAGCCCCCACGGAGGAGGAGCTGGTAAGAAGCCTGGCCGCGCTGCCAAAGGTGCCGGGAAATATATAGCAACACGAAACGGCAAACGGGTGGTTACATAAGGGCGAATACCCAAAATAGAGTCGTACCGGACCCTGCTGGTGTGGCTCATTTGACCGTAGGGAATCCCACCACCACAACATATCGCGGCATAAAAAGAGGCTCCCTTGAGGAAGGGGGCCTCTTTCTGTTATGTTATGGCACCTGCGTTTCATACGGCCAGTTGATGATCCCGCCAAAGTCGTATACGTTGGTATACCCCATCTCCACCAATGCCATGGCGGAGGCGGCGCTTCTGCGTCCGCTTCTGCAATACAGCAGAATCAGCGCGTCCTTGTCCGGCAGCTCGGCGGCAGCCCGGCTTACCAGCTCGAAATCCGGAATCAGCCTGGCTCCCGGGATATGCCCGGCATCATACTCCTCCCGGGTGCGGACATCCAATAAGATGTAATCACCGCCCTGGTCCATCATTTCCTTAGCTTGCTCCGGGGAGAGCAGGCGGTACTGGGCAGCTGTCGTGGAGGTGATCGTGGGAGCAGCAGTGGGAGCAGCGGTGGGTGCGGCCGTGGGCTGCTGTTCCCCGCCTGCGCCGGGGCTCTGGCAGGAGGTCAGCATCAAAAGGCAGCCGGTCAGGGCAAGGGCGACAATGGGTTTCTTCATTCAGCATCCTCCCTGGCATTTATCGATCCTGGGTCTCTCCCTTCCTGTTTACCCGCAAACTGCATTGCTGAACCTGCCATCATTCCCCTTCGTTCCATCGGTAAATCCGCGCCTCATAGGCGGCCAGCACAGGGCCGCTTAAGCCGCAGGTGCTCATCACCAGCTCTCCCTGGGGAAGCCTTCTGCGCCGCTGGGGTTTCTCTGTCAGGTTGCACACCACGCAGAAGCTGCCCTGCTCTCCGCCGCCCCGCAGGTAATCAAAGGCATCCCTGCGCCGCGGCTTCAAAAACTTCACCGCTCTGCCCCGCAGAGCGGCATTCTGCCGCCTTAAAGCAATCAGCTCCCGGGCATATCGCCACACCGATCCCTCCCGGGCCTTCTGGCGGTCCACCTCATCCCAGTCCATCATTGCCCTGGCATGGTCCCTGGAGCCTGCCGCCACCTGGGCAAAAGCTTCCTCCGGGGGCAGGGTTTCCTCCAACTCCCGTAGCTTGTTGATGCTTTCGATATCATCAAAGTCCTGGGGGGAGGCGATGGTGATGTTCCCCGCGCCAATTTCCGACCCCTGGTACAGAAAGGGGGTGCCCGGCAGGGTGCACTGGAGGGTCAGCAGCAGCTTGGCCAGGCCTTCCCGGTGCTTTCCATCGGGATCGATCTTGGACACCATCCGGGGGTTGTCGTGGTTGTCAAAGAAAATGGCGTTCCAACCTCTGTACTGCGTGCTCCAGGCCATCAGGTGGCGCTTGAGATGGAAGGGATCAAAACGGTAGATGTCAAAACGGGCCTTTCCCGGCGGCTCCAGAATGTCAAAGTTGAAGATCATGTCCAGCTCTCCCCGGCTGGGAGCGGTGAGCAGCTCGCCCATCTTCATGCCGATGCCGGGGGTCTCTCCCACGGAAAAAGCCCCGTGGGGGCCGAAGGCCTCCCGGTGCAGCTGGGAGAGGTACTCGTGCAGGCGGGGGCCATAGAAGTAGTGCTCCACCCCGGTAAAACCCATCAGCTTCCCCACCAGGGGATTGCCGTCCGGCAGACCAGGGGCTTTGGATATGTAGTTGATCACATCCAGGCGGAACCCGTCCACACCCCTGTCCAGCCAGCGGTTGACCATATCGATGATCCGCTGCCGCAGGGCCGGGTTGTCCCAGTTCAGATCCATCTGCTTGGGGGAGAACAGGTGCAGCCCCCACAGGTTCTGCTCTTCAAAACGCCTCCAGGCACTGCCGGAGAAAAAGGAGGTCCAGTTGTTGGGGGGCGCCTCCCCCTCCTGCAGGAAATAGAACTTCCGCTTCGGGGCGTTCGGGTCGGCCAGCGCCGCCTGAAACCAGGCATGCTCATCGGAAGTATGGTTCACCACCAGATCCATGATAAGCCGCATCCCCCGGTCATGAACCGCCTTGAGCAGCGCGTCAAAATCCGCCAGGGTGCCATACCGGGGGTCGATTTTCTCATAGTCCCGGATATCATAGCCGTTGTCGTCATCCGGGGAATCGTAAATGGGGGATAGCCAGAGGGCATCCACTCCCAGGGCTTTCAGATCATCCAGGCGGGAGAGGATGCCCTTCAGATCCCCGTCATGCTTGCCCGGTTTCCCCTCTCCCCCATGGCAAAAACTCCGGGGGTAAATCTGGTAGAACACCGCGTCCCGCCACCAGGGGGACGGCCTCCCTTCCCCCTCTTCTACATCCTCCAGCCGGGCTGTTTCTCCATTCAGCAAAGTGAGCAGCATGGGTATAAACCCGTCCCCCAGCCTGCGGCCTGCCAAACGCTCCACCGCTCCCAGCCGCATTCTCCCCAGGGGTCCGGTGAACCAGCCTTCTCCAAGGCCCAGCTGCATGGCCAGCTTTGCCAGCACATCATGCCCCACCGGGTGCTCATACACCTCCCGCAAGGCGGTACGCCGGTCCCAGGTCATAGGGCCGCCTCCTCCCCCAGCTCCCCCTTTTCCCGCAGCTGCCGCAGAATGTCTGCGTGGGTCTTCTCGTCGATGCGATATTGCCAGCGGTAAATCAGGTAACTGACCCCAATGAGAATCAGCGGCAGAATCATCATGGCCAGCTTCATCATCAGCAGGCCCTCCGCCGTAACATCCGCCTTGCTTTCCGCTTCCTTGATGCCCGAGAGGATGATCACCGTTCCCACCACAGCTGTGCCCACGGCCCCGCCAACCTTGTTGATAAAGGGCTGCACGGAGAAGGTGATGGAATCATTACGCTTGCCCAGCTTCAAATGGCCGTAGTCCACCGAGTCCGCCAGGAACATCAGCATCATCAGCTGGATAAAGGCCTGACCCACAAAGAGCAGCACCCCTGCAATTCCGATAAAGGTCATGGTGTTTGTGGGCGCAAAAAAGAAGATCACATAGCCTGCCATCACCAGGGCCATGGCAGCTCCATACAGGGTTTTTCGGGTAAAGCGCTTGCTCAGGAGGGGGAATACCAGCAGTGCGGCAATTTGGGATACCCCCAGCACCAGTCCGAAGATGGAGTACATGTCCTCGTTTCCGTAAGCGTACTTGAAGAAGTACTGCCCAAAGCTGGTGGTGATGTTGTATCCGATCATGAACAGGCACATGGACACAGCCGTAACCACCAGCTGGTCATTGCGAAAGAGCACCGTCATCATCTCCCGCAGCCTGGTGGGCTGTCGATTTTCGGACAACGCCGGGTTTTCACGGACGAAGAACAGGGTGATGAGCTGCCCCAGCCACATCACCGCCACCACCATGATGGCAAAAAGCTGGTAGCCCTTCTGATGGGAACCCCCAAGCAGGTCCCCAAAGATCCGGGTCAGCGGAGTGATGGCCACCACCACAAAGAACAGGCCCACATTGGCGCAGATGCGGGCCACGGCGCCGATGCGCTCCCGCTCCTTCTGCTCAAGGCTCAGGGTGGGCAGCATGGACCAATAGGAGATGTCATTGGTGGTGAAAGCGATCCCCCACAGCAGATAGCAAAGCCCAAAGTACGCCACAAAGGCCCCGTTTTGCAGGCCGAAATCCGTAAACATCAATATCGTGAAAATGCCGGAGGTGGCCGCGCCGAAGGCGATCCAGGGCTTGAAGCGCCCCCAGCGGGAATGGGTGTTGTCCACAATGAGGCCCATAAAGGGATCATTGACCGCGTCAAAAATACGCAGTGCCAGCATGATCCCATTGATCCACCACATCCAGGTGGTTTCCACCCTGATTACGTCGGTGAGGTAGAACATCAGATACATGCTGATGATGGAGTAGACCATATCCCTGCCGACGGTGCCCAGCCCAAAGGCGTAGCGGTTTGCCCTGACGGTGTTTTTCATCTTACGACGCTTCCTTTTCTTCACAGACGAACAGATAGGACCCGAAGTCCCCCAGCAGCTCGGTCTGCGGATTGTAATAAGTCCCCATGAATTGGTTGCTGAGCAGAACGCCGCTTCCCAGCAGCGCCCCGTCCCCCTCATAGCCCTCCACGCAGTCCTGCAGGGAGAAAAGGGCATTGGCCCAACGGAGGAGGGCGCCCTCCGGGTGCAGGGTTACCGGCAGAATATGCTTCACCAGGCTGCCAAAGCGCTTGATGAACTGACGCTGGGGTTTTGTTACCAGCCGGTACCGCTTGTGGGGATTCAGGCCATGAACAGGAAGGAGAGTATGGCTGTCGGCAGGTTGCGCCATCTCCTGAAAAAATCCCACCAGGGCCTCGCTGCCTGCGGACACCTGCCAGAAGCGCTGATTGGGCTTGATGGCCGGATTGCGGCGAAAGCGGCCGTACTGGAAGGTTCGCCTGTGGGCCTTGTAAAAGACAATCTGCTCCCGGATCTCCTTCTTTTCCTGGAAGCTCAGGTGTTTCAGATCCAGCTCGTATCCCAGCACCCCAAAGCAGGCAGTGTTGAAGCGGGTGGACAGGGGCGTTTCCCGCAGCGTCTGCTGATGGGGCGCTGCGGTTACATGGGCCCCCATAGAAGAAAGAGGGTAGAGCAATGACAGGCCGCCCTGGATGCGCTGGCGAATCACCGGGTCGGTATTGTCCGAAGCCCAGATCTGGGGCGAGAAGCAGAGCATGCCCAGATCAAAACGGTTGCCGCCGCTGGAGCAGCTCTCCAGCAGAATATGGGGCCGGGAGCCAAAGATCCTCTCCAGCACCTCGTACAGCCCCAGGATGTAGCGGTGGAAAAACTCCCCCTGGCGGTTAAGGCCGGGGGCGAAGGCATCGCTGATGTGCCGGTTCATGTCCCATTTCACATAGTCCATCGGCGCGCTGTCCAGCACCGCCCCCACCGAGTCTACAATGTAGTCCCGCACCGCCGGGTTGGTTAAATCCAGCACCCGCTGGTTGCGGCCCAGGGTGGGAGCCTTGCCGGGAGTGCCCAGGGCGTACCCGGGGTGGGCGCGAAACAAATCGCTGTCTTCGTTGACGCATTCCGGCTCAAACCACAGGCCAAAGGAAAGGCCCATTCTCTTGACACGGCGGGCCAGCTCCCCCAGCCCCAGGGGCAGCTTTTTCCGGTTGACGGTGTAGTCCCCCAGCCCCGCCCGGTCATCATTGCGCTTGCCAAACCAGCCGTCGTCCAGCACAAACAGCTCCGCGCCCAGTTTTTTGGCGCTTCTGGCCAGGCTTAGCAGCTTTCCCCGGGTGAAGCGAAAAAAGCAGGCCTCCCAGTTGTTAAACAGCACGGGCCGCTCCCTGTCCTTCCATTCGCCCCGCACGATATGGCGGTTCACAAAGTCGCCAAAGCGCTCCGTAATGCCGTTGAGCCCATCGGGGCTGAGCGTCATCACCGCCTGGGGGGTGATAAAGCGTTCTCCCTGCTTTAATTCCCATTCAAAGCAATGGGGGTTGATGCCGATCCCCACCCGCAGCAGATCCTGACCGGACAGCTCACAGAAGCCGTAATGATTGCCACTGTAGATGAGGTTAAAGGCATAAACTGTGCCATGGTCCTCCCCGGCGCCTCTTTCGGCCAGGAGAAAGCCCGGGTTGTGTTTGTTGGAACTGCCGCCGGTGGTGGAGGCATTCACATACATGCCGGGGGCTACGGGGCGGCGGTGGACATGAGCTTCCTTGATCCAGCCGCCGTCCAGGGTGATCAGGTCATAGCCGCGGTTGGGCAAGTCCACGCTCATGCTCAAAAGACGGCGGATGATCAGCGGATTTTCCGCCTGGTTTTCCAACTCTGCCCAGCGGAGGACCACGTCGCAGTTTTCAAAGACGGCATAGTGAAGGCGAAGGGTGACGCCGGAAGAATCGGCCAGATGCAGGGTGAGGGTCTGGGAGGGATCCAGAGCAGTGGGGAGGGGGCTCCCCTGCCGCAGGAGTGCGTCCATTTCCGGCCCGGTCCGGATCTCATGGCTTTGGTAGAGGAAATCATTGCAGAAACTGCCGTCGGGCATCTTCAGCTCCGCCGGACTGTGGCGGTAGTCGCCCCGGCCGATCCCCGACCATTCCAGGCAAAGCTGTTCCAGGCAGTAAAAGGGGTCCTCCTCGTCGTAGGCGATGCAGCCGCCCACCTGGGCCGTGCGCTTCAGGGCAATAGCCCCCGGATCCTGGGGGGCGAGCCTAGGGCCGTAGTACAGGTGTTCCAGATGGCCCTTCTTCGTTACCCGGAACCAGTAACTGCTGCCTTTTGTGGATAGGTAGAAGGTTTGCCCCAGCGCTTCAATCATGATAGTTCTCCTCCGCCACATACTGCCGGACCATCTCCTGGGTGATAACGCCGGATTTGGCCATCTCCCCATAAAAGCGCCCGCTATTTTTTACGGTTCGCTTCTGGGTGTCATAGTCCACATGGACCAGGCCGAAGCGGGCGCTCTCCCCCTCCAGCCACTCAAAGTTGTCGCAAAAGCACCAGTGGTAGTACCGCTGGACGGGAAGGCCGCTTTCGCTCAGCGCCTTCAGGTGATCGTAGAGATACCGGCAGCGGAAGGCATCCCGGTTGTCGCAAGTGCCGTTTTCCGTGATGTACAAGGGCCGGGGCAGCAGCATTTCCATTTCCTGGGCGCACAGGATCATCCCCTGGGGATAAATCTCCCAGCCCAGGTCGTTCTTGGGTCCGTCCTTGGCTACGCCATCCGCCAGGCCGCACACGCTGGAGCGGGAATAGTAGTTCAGGCCGTGAAAATCCACCAACTCCCGCCTGGGCAGCTTCATCAGATTGCGCAGAGGCCAGCGGTATTCCCCCAGGCAGAAGGCCCTGAGCACTGTTTCCTGAAACAGGTAGGCGTTGAGCCGGGCAGCCAGGCGATGCCAGGGATTGTGGGGATTTTGAGGCGCAAAGGCACGGGCATGGTGGGCAAAACCCACCTTCGTGTCCGTAAACCCGGCCTGTCGGCGAAGGCGGTGGATGGCCTCGTAGGCCAGGCAGTGGCACGCAGCCAGCACGGACATCACCTGATTGACCGCGCCAAAGGAATTTTTCCCGGGAGGGAAGCCCATGCCGTAGTACCCGCCGGCGGCGTACACATTGGGCTCATTGATGGTCACATACTCATTGCAGGCATCGCCAAAATAAGCAACCGTTTTCTCCACAAAGCGCAGAAAGAGGGGCGCATTCTCCATGCGTTCAAATCCGCCCAGGTTTTCAAACCACATGGGGTTGGTAAAGTGGTGGAGGGTGACCAGGGGCCTGATCCCGTACTCAGCCAGCCGGAGCAGCATCTGCCGGTATCGCATAAGCTCCTTCTCGTCAAACTCCCCTTCCCTGGGCTCAATGCGCGCCCACTCCACCCCCAGGCGGTAATGCTTCAGGCCCATGTCCCGCATCAGGGCGAAATCCTCTTCCCAAAGGTGATAATGGTCATTGGCCCGTGCCGGATTGCTGCCGTCCTTGATATGCCCCCGGCGGTACCAGTCGTTCCAGGTATGGTCCAGCTCACCGCCTTCAATCTGCGTGGCAGCGCTTGCCACGCCCAGTTCAAAGCGAAGCTTGATCAAGGAATCCCTCCTTCCTGTGCATCTATGGCGGATCGGTTAACGTTCAATCATCACTGACAGTCTTTCTTGGGCCATTATAGACGGACAGCCATGCGTTCCGTTGGGCTTTATGCGCTTTCCCCCCGGGATGCCCGGACGCTTTCCTTGTTCATCCAGCCCCCAAAGAGCGTTAAAAACAGAATTTTGAGATCCAGGCCGATGCTCCAGTTTTCGATGTACCAGATGTCGTGCTCGATCCGCTTCACAATGCTGGTGTTGCCCCGGTAGCCATGCACCTGGGCCCAGCCGGTGATGCCGGGTCGCACCTGGTGCTTCACCATGTACAGGGGTACCTCTTCCTTGAACTTGTCCACATAGAAAGGTACCTCAGGCCTGGGCCCCACCAGGCTCATATCCCCGCGAATCACGTTGACCAGCTGGGGCAGCTCGTCCAGGCTCAGCTTCCGCAGGAAACTGCCCAGCCTTGTTCTTCTGGGGTCCGCGTCCGTGGTCCAGCCGGAATTCTCCCGGTCGTTCACCCGCATGCTGCGGAACTTGAGCATCATGAAGGGGCGCTTGTTCCTGCCCACCCGGCGCTGTTTGAAAAGCACAGGGCCGGGGCTTGACAACTTCACCAGCACGCTTAATAGCAGCAGCAGCGGAGAGAGAGCAATAAGCAGGATGCCGCCGATGAGCAGATCCCCCAAGCGCTTGATCAGGGCATTGCCGATGTTCTCCAGAGGGTTGCTCCGCAGGTTGATCAGCTTGGTATTGCCGATGATGTCAATGGTGGGATGGTTGGGGATGATGTCGTTGTAGAAGGGGATGATGCCCACCTTGGTGCCGTGCTTTTCGCACAGGGAAATGACGGAGGTGATCCATTCGGTTTCGCCGGCTTCAATGGCGATGATTACCTCATCCACGTCGGAGCCCTCCAGGGCGGCGTCCAAATCGGCAAAGCCGCCCAGAACCCTGAGGTCCCCTTCCTGGGGGGCCTGGCCGAAAAATCCGGCGATGGAAAAGCCCAGCTGCTTTTCCGACTGGAGGCTCTGGGCGTACTGACGTGCCAGGCGGCCGGTGCCCACCACATACACATGCTTCTGGTTATAGTCCCGCTCCCGCAAATAAGAAAGAATGGATCGGAGGATCATCCGCTTTATAATAAGCAAAACGGCGCTGGTGATGGTAAACAGGGCCAGCACGCCTCTGGAAAAGTCCTCCAGGCGAAACAGGAACAGGGCGCTTCCCAGGACCAATGCACCAATCAGGCTGGCTCCCACGATGGAAAGGGCTTCCCTTTTCAGCCGCACCACGCGGGTGGTATTGTAGACGCCCAGCAGTGCCAGAATAAACAAAATCATGAAGGTATACAGGAACCCCGCGAGCACGCTTTTCCCTCCCAGGGAATGCAGGGAGGCATAGTTCCCCGTATCCCCGCCCAGCAAATCAAGCCAGAGCCAGGCGGCAAACGCATAGGATGCGGCGATGATAAACGCGTCCAGGAACATGTTGAGTATGTTGAGCAATCGCTGATTTCTTTTGATCATGAACCACAACTCCATCATCCGGCATCGTTTTGCAAACGGTCAAGGTCAGGCCGAAGCCCCAGGTCTCATGCCTCGGGCCGGCGCCACCTCCCTGGACCGCAGGAAGATGATCCCCGAGAACAGGAAAAACAGAACGTTGATCAAATTAAAGCAGTAGAACACAAGGGGCTCCACCATGCCATGGATCACTATCATCACGGGGATCAGCAGAGCGATCCGGTCGGCCGAAGCGGCGGAGGGCGCAATAAACAGCCGGACACCCCGAAGGATCAGCAGCACCAAAAAGGCGATGACAATGGCCAGGCCCGGCAGGCCCATGGCTGCTGTTATCTGCAAAAAGGAGTTGTGGGTATGATCCACCGGAATTTTCAGCTGCCGGTTCACCTGCGCGATCAGCACAGCTTCGTCCCCTCCCGTCAGGAGCCGGACCGGGTCCCTGGCCAGGGTTCGGATGGCCGCCCGATAGATGCCGGTACGGCCGTTAAGGGTGGAAGCGTCCTTGAGAAGATTGCGGCCGGCAATCTGTGTAGCCTGGGGCTCTTGTGCATCCTGGGAGGACTTTGCAGCCATCTGCTCTGAAAATGCGGTAATGGAAGTTCGCACCAGCCCGTTGGCCACGTACAGCGACCCGCAGAGGACTGCCGCTAGGAGGACCAGGGCTGCCCCCTTCAGCACCCTGGACTTTAGACTTACGCGCCTGCTGAGGAGGATCACCAGCGCGACACTGAGAAAAAAGGCCAGGTTGATTATGGCAGCGCGGGAGTCGGAGAGGGTGACAGCGCAGAAGTAGCCCAGCAGCGCGAACCCCGTTAATATGGCCGAGGGCACCTTGTGCCGGACCATCTGATGCCGGTAGAGGGCCATTACCGCGCAGACGGAAAGGATGCTGCCTCCGGTGTTGGCATGCCAGCCAAAAATCATCAAACGCCGGTACGCTTTATCCACACCGATGTCGGACTGGGCCAAGGGCAGGCGGACGGCGTTTCCGGTCACCGCCGCGTAGACGGCCAGCCAGGATATCGCCACGGTGAAAACCAGAAGGGTATCCATCACAAACCGGGAGACCCGCCGCCGGGTCTGGGCATCCATCACGTAGGGATGGGCGAGCACCAGGCAGCAGCACCCCGCAAGCAGCGCCAGATCCGCCCGCACCGCCCCCAGGTAGTGATCCCTGTGGATCATGCGGGTAACGGCATACCAAAGCACAAAGGCGGCCGCCAGGCGAAGCTCTCCATATTTCGCAAAAGCGCCCCGGGCAAAAACGATGCCAATGCCTGCGCAGACAAGCGGAAAAACAATGTTCCCCATAATGGCTGTCCCACGATCGCCGGAATACCATTGCAGCATCACGGCTAAAACGAAGATCACGGTGAGGCAGGCCAAAACCGCCATGTTGATTCTGCGCTGCCTTTCTTGTGTATCAGATTCCATGAGGAACCTCCCGTTTTGTTCTTCTATTTGGATGATGATTGCTTCCATCTTAGCAGAACCATTCATATGTGTCAAATGACAACGGATGAGGGCCGCCTGACTCTTCCCATAACAAAAAGTCCCCCGTCAGGAGG
>Ga0123335_1006451_pt1 | contig 13647 bp, 8 predicted proteins | sample BiotimSIPDNA_2_FD_89707 | JGI IMG/M metagenome (GOLD analysis project Ga0123335, IMG submission 89707) | Anaerobic biogas reactor microbial communites from Washington, USA - Biogas_R2 time_0 SIP DNA | ecosystem: Engineered > Bioreactor > Anaerobic > Unclassified | place: Washington, USA... | reverse complement strand
GGGTGGTCGGATGGCACCTTGGGTGGTCGGATGGCACCTTGGGTGGTCGGATGGCACCTTGGGTGGTCGGATGGCACCTTGGGTGGTCGGATGGCACCTTGGGTGGTCGGGGGCACCTTGGGTGGTCGTACTCAAACGGTGTCGTTGTTCAAGCGGCTGAAAATGACGTATTCCTAGTCGGACGGGGTCGGACTGGTCGGACTGGGACCATGTGACGTTGACGTCGGGTTTTAGGAGCGTGGAGGTTTTGGGACTGGAAGCAATGACTGGAACTTGATCTTTCCTCTGCAAAACCACCTCGAAACCCAAGAAATCTGTCCGATCAAACGTCAGGAAAACACATGCAAGTTGGAATCATGGGTTATATTGATTGGTGTTCGTATTGGCGGCTTGCAATAGCCGCCTGATTGTGGTTTGAAGCTTGACCAGGAGGCAGTGGATATGGATTGTCCAAAGGCGTTGTTTGTGTTGGGTTCGGGAAGCTATGCCCAAATCTATGGACCTGACGAGGTGGCGGATATTGAGAAGATGTGCCAGCTTCTGGCAGAACCGCAAACCGCAGATGGCGTGCTGAAGCGACCAGATTTGCTGGCGGAAACAGAAATCATCTTCTCGGGATGGGGAGCGCCCAAGCTCGACAGCAAGTTTTTGGAAATGGCGCCGAAGTTGAAGGCGGTCTTCTACGGGGCTGGTTCAGTCAGGGCGATGGTGACGGACGCCATGTGGGAACGGGGCATTTTGGTGACAAGTTCCTGGGCGGCAAATGCCATTCCCGTGGCGGAATTCACCTTGGCGCAAATCCTGTTTTCACTGAAGCTTGGTTGGCGTTGGATGTATCGTGGAAAGGCGGAACGGAAGTATCCTCGCCGTGATACGGAGATGCCAGGCGCGTACGGAAGCACGGTCGGGTTGGTGTCGTTGGGGATGATTGGTCGTCGCGTCGCGGGATTGTTGCGTCAATTTGATCTTAAGGTCATTGCGTACGATCCGTTTGCGTCGCAGGCGGCATGCGACGAATTGGGCGTCGAGCGAGTTGGCTTGGATGATGTATTCCGTCTTTCGGACGTCGTTTCTTTGCACACGCCTTGGTTGAAGGAGACTGAAAACATGATTCGCGGCGAACATTTCAGGCTGATGAAGCACAACGCCACGTTCCTCAACACGGCTCGCGGGGCGGTGGTTGCCGAGGAGGAGATGCTCGATGTGATGCAGGAACGCCCGGACTTGACGGCGGTGCTGGATGTGACCTATCCCGAGCCGCCTGCGGAGACTTCCAGGATTTTCACGTTGCCCAATGTGTTCCTGACGCCTCATGTGGCGGGTTCGCTGGGGAAGGAATGCCGTCGAATGGGACGCTATGCCGTGGAAGAATGCCGGAAGTACCTTGCAGGCGAGCCGTTGACCTGGCAGGTGACCCGGGAAATGGCGGCGACAATGGCGTGAGCTAGTATGCTTGCCCACTTGAATTTGCAAACTAGGCACACTGACAAATCTGGATGGTGATTATGAAACACGCGATTTATCTCTTGCCGATTATGTTGTCCTGCAGTCTTTTTGGACTGGAGTTGTCTCGCACGGACGAGCTTATTCGATTTGGCGATGGGAATCTGTCCGTCGCCTTCAATTCCCAAGATGGCTCTCCGCAGGGCGTTTGGATTGGCGGTCGTCAAGCCATCCGCGCTGTAGAGGAGGGCGATAAGCTATGGCTCAACTTGAGTGGAGGCGACCGCCAATGGTTTGACAGGTCCCGTCATAGTTGGGTGCTGGAGGATTGTCGGAAGACAAGCGACAATGCGATTGCCCATCAGGTTCGTTGCGACGATTGGCGCGTGGTTGTCCATACGGAGCTTTTTCCCTCGAAGCGCGAATTGCGTCGCTGGCTGGACGTGAGTTGGGTTGGGGACAAGCCATCGAAAATCTATGGTTTTTCATTTGCATGGGGCATCATTCCCTTTGGTTCTGAAGACATTGCGATGTTGCCTGGCAATTTGGTCAGGCCTGAACTTATACGTGGCAGCGAGTTGAGTCCCAATCGACGCCGTTCCAGCTGGAATTATCAGCTGGCGATTATCCAAAGCGGTTCGTTGTCCGCTTGTTTCATGGCTGACGAATTGGCTGAGTATTTCGATCGCGGTGAAATCAACCTTGTCGAGCAGGAACAGGCCATCAGGGTTTCCCAAAGTACGGGCATCATGGGGCACATGAAGCCCGGGGTTGCCCATCGCTTCGGAGACTACAGGCTTCGGTTTATGGAAACCAATGCCGAGATCGCCTTGACCCGTCTGCACGACTGGCGGCTGGAGCTGGGACATGTCCCGCCAAAGGATCGGCCGGACTGGGTACAAAAGGCAATCCTCTATTCATTCCATCCCAAGGGAAGCATCGGTTCGTCTTGGAACGACTGGGGTGGCTTCAGGTCCAGCACCGAGCAACTGCCGCGGATGCGCAACCTCGGGTGCAATGCCTTGTGGATCCTGCCCATCGAGGATCTGTCGCCATATTGGCCGCGGGACTACTACAAGCTCCAGGAAGGCATCGGAACGGAAGACGAATACAGGCAACTGGTCAAGACAGCCCACCAGCTGGGATTCAATGTCTGGCAGGACATCGTGCCGCATGGGGGATCCAATACCTACCAGCGTGCAAAGGACCATCCGGAATGGCTTGTCCAAGCGGAAGACGGCTCCACGCTCTACTACTGGTGCTTCGACTTCAACTGGCCGCAATGGAGGGACTACATGAACGGAGTCGCAAGGCACTACGTCAAGAACTTCGGCATTGACGGCTATCGAATCGACGCCTGCGGCTCCTCGAAAATCCCCAATTGGAATCCCGACATCCCGTACGGACGCGCCTCCATGGCCCTGCGACAAGGCGGCATGAACATGCAGCGGGCGATCCGCGAGGGGGCACGGGCGGAGAATCCAAATGCGGCAACCCTGGCGGAATCCGGCGAAAACGTATTTTCCACCGTTTCGGATTCCCTGTACGACTTTACCATGTGCTACAGCTCGATGCCGATGTTGCGCGATAGCGAACCCGGCACTTTCGTCGGTCATTTCCGCCGTTGGCTTCACGAGCAGCATTGGGCTGGGATTCCCGGTCAAGTTCTGCTTCGTCATATTGAAAGCCACGATTCGTTGCGTGCTGAATACCGTTACGGTCCTGAGGGAATGAGGGCGGCAATGGCGGCGGTTTCCTGGATTCCCGGGATTCCAATGGTCTATCAGGACATGGAAGATGGGCATGCGCCTGTGTTCCGAAGGATTTTCGCCATTCGCGAAGCCTTGCCCGAACTGCAGGGACACGAGGTGGATTATCTTTCCGTGCAATCACCCCCAGCCCTGTTCGCCATCATCCGGCAACATGGCGACGACGCTTCCATTCCGCTGGTCAACTTCTCCCAAGACCACATCGAGAATCATATCCTCGTTCCCAAGGAAGCCTTGCCGGAAGCCTGCCGAAATGCAGTCCAAGTCAAGGACTTATGGACTGGGAAGACCATCCAGGTCCAGCAGACTGGCGACGACCTGAAGATTCCTGTCCAACTAAGGCCATTCGGAATGGCAATGCTGAAATTTGGACAGGTACCGCAAATCCCGGAACTTGAAACATCCTTGCTTGAAACGACGTTGTCAGGGCAGTTGGTGCCACAACTCTTCAACTTGGACTTTGACGGCAACAAGACGCCAATCCAGTTCACAAACAGGATTTCTTCGAAGGCAAACCTCAGCCACGGCAATCTGCTGATTCGCATCCCAATCCCGAAGGGCGAACGGTGCGACTGGCGGGTCACTGCGGCCAATGGCCGTTGGCAAGACCAGTTCCGTACGCGACATCCCCTTTTCAATGGAACGACCCGGAATATCTACAGGCTTCCAAGCGGAGGCAATGTGTTGTGGGATTCGCGCCTGTGGCCGTTGGGAACCATCGACCAGCATGCCCGCATGGAGTTCGCCACGAAAAGCGGTCGCCTGGGCATCCAGTTCAATCCGAAGCAGCTGCCCGCCGCCGCCTTCATTCTGGATCGCGTCGGAGACGACCATGTGCCATACGTCTTCATCATGTCCTCAAACGAACAAGATCAACTCTTCGGAAAGCGAGACTACGAGGTCGTATTTGATTTTCAGGCCAACTCGACGAACTACCAATACGGCGACAGCAAAACTGGCTTCCTTTCCGCGCCAGCAGGGCAATGGCTCTATGACAATGGCAAGGTCAGGATCCGGTTGCTTCGGAACGGAATCGTCAGGTCGTTGGAAAAATACCTACCTGACGGCACGAGAAAATCCCTCGTCGAAAACACGCGACTCTACACTGATGCCGGTTACGCGCCCGCAGACGGGGAACATCGTTCCCATAGCGCCAATGACGAGGTCGAGCCCTTCTCGCACATCACAACGTTGCCAAACGGAAATACGATCATCCGGTTTTACGGCGAAATGCGTCATGCGCACAGATTCGGCAAACTCTCCGCTCCTATCCAGTATTACACGGAATATCACTTGGACGATTCGGACAGCATCGGCATGACGTTCGGAGTCAAGCCAACCGCGCCACCCTATGGGGAACGTGAATTTGTGGGATTCTTAATGAATACAGGCAGCATGGGGCATGTATTGCAACTCAAGGGCAACGGAAAAGTCGTCCTGGAGGGACTAGGTGACGCGCAGCGCCAAGCGCAAACCAAAAACAACCTTGACCCCAATACGATCGATGCCATGACCATGCTCAGTCCCGACAAAACCTTCGCATTTAGCCTCAACGACATCCATTGGCACAACGAAGGAAAGCCTTTCAACCTCTTCATCCATGGCTACAATGTCTTTGTCGCATGGGGAGATGGCGAACCCGACTTGGAGTACGGCAAATGGAGATTCTTCTCCACTCGCCTCGCCACAACAGCGACGGGTGGGCACCCGGCAGCGCCTGCCATTCCAAGCGTCACCCGGGAATTGAAGTCCGAGCAGCTTTTGAAGAGTCCTGGATTCGAGGAAATTGCGCAATTCTCCTGGCTTCGCGAATTGGTTCAGGCCATCCAAATCCAGTCGGACTGGGATTTGCCGCCGGGAATCCAGTGGGACAGCGCCACCAAATATTCCGGCAAAATCGCGGCCAAGGTCACCGGCGCCAAGGACGAGTATCGTCTCGTCAGGCAGGTCGTTCCAATCCAAATCCTGAAGCCGGGCACGAAATGGAAACTCTCCTGCAAGGCAAAGGGCGAAGGCATCCAGCCGGGATCGATTGGATGGATGCACGCAACCCTGAGATTTGCATTCAGGTCTGATAAGACGGATTACAAAAGCGTAACTATGCCGATGGGGGAATTCGATTGGACAGGCTTTGAAGTCGAAGCCACGATCCCGGAAAACCTCAAGCAGATCACGATCGAGGCAGGACTTAACGGAAATCCAGGCACGCTCTGGTTAGACGACATCTCCCTCACCCCGATTCAATAAGTCACAAAAACAAAGAAATTCCCCCAGTCTCCGTGAAAATTACCACTAATTTCAAAGGCTATTTTTTCGCCTGCTTGGCAGCCACGACCTACGGTCTGAATCCACTCTTTGCCCTCCCGCTTTACAGGCTTGGCTTCGATGTTGACAACGTCCTCCTGTGGCGATATTTCTACGCCGTTTTGATCCTCGGCATATTTTTCGCGGTGACCCGCCGTCCCGTTGGTCTTGCGAAGCGTCAAATCATTCCGATGATAAGTTGCGGGATTTGCATGACGATATCATCGATTACACTTTACCGCGCTTTTTCGGTGATGGATGTCAGCATCAGCGTGACGTTGTTGTTTGTTTATCCGATCATTGTTGCGCTGGTCAACGTCATAGGCTTCCATGAAAAGATCCGGCTGTCAACGGTTCTGGGGGTCATATTGTCCTTGCTTGGCGTGATTGCACTATGCAAGAGCGATGGTCAGGCGAACGTCAACCTTGAAGGAATCGTCTGCTCCATCCTTTCTGCCTTTGCTTATGCGTTTTACATGATCATTGTGCGGGAAACCTCGATCAAAACATTGCCGTCTTCGGTTTTGACCTTCTACTGCCTAGGCGTAGGGATCCTGATATTCCTCTTCAGGATCATCGTTTGGGGATCGTTCCATTTTTCATTCACATGGATGGCTTGGGGATGCCAATTGGCTATGGCAATCTTGCCGAGCATCGTGTCCCTGACCGCAACAAACCTCGCCATTGGTTACATTGGTTCGACGCCGACCGCGATCCTTGGCGCACTGGAACCCGTTACCGGCATCCTCGTTGGCGTCATAATCTTTGATGAAGCGCTGACCTTGCGGTTCGTGACAGGAATTGTCTTGATCCTTGTCGCCGTGCTGATTGTAATCGTGGGCGGCAACAAGGAAAACAAGAAGGAATTGGAGACCTGAGCACGGTCTCCAATCGCTTGGGATTTTTTCTCAAACCCTGTCGAAGACCCGGACGTGGTCAACGATGAAGACATCCGGCAGTTCTGCTTCGAAGAGAATCGGTGCAGGGGTGCCCTTGGGATGGTTGGGCGGGGCATTGAAGCCCGGGCCACGATACCCGTGGCATTCTGTCGATACCAAGATGAACTGATCGACATTGGAGATTGGGCCGACGGATACGCTGCCTGGAAGCAATTTGCCTCGTTCGTCCGCCAGTATCCGGTTTTCTTCGCTGGCGCGTTCAGGGGAGACGACCTTTCCGATCAGTTGGCCGTCTGCGTAGAACGTGTATGAATCGGGGCGCCAATCGACGGCGTAGGTATGCCAGCCGTCCGGGGTTTCGACATGATCCCAGATGATGTGACCGGATCCCCGGTAGTCTTTTCCATAGCCGCCCCAGAGGTTGCCCGCCATCATCTTGCCCTTCGTGTGTTGCCAGTAGTTTTCCATCACATCGACCTCGACTCCTGCAAGTGTTGGATCAGGATGCGATCCAATGCCAGGCGCCTGCAGCCAGAATGCGGCATGCCAGCCCGGGTTTTTGGGAAGCTTGCATCGGATCTCATAGAAGCCGAATCGATGGAGGAATCGCGGAGCTTCGGGCTTGCCAAAGGGCCAGATTCCAGCAGTGTCCTTTGGCATGTCAAAGGTGAGCGATCCGGTTTGCAGGTGTGGCGAATAGAAGTCGTCTCCCTTGCGCAGGAGATGGAGCTTGAGGTTGCTGTTGCCGTCGAGTTCAACCCCTTCATCGGTATATGTTTTCATCGGCGCTCCCCAGAAGTTTCTTCTGAAGCCCCATTTTGACGAATCGAGTTCCGTGCCGTCGAATTCGTCATGCCATACGAGTTTCCAATCGGCGTCAGCTGGGAGCAGTGAGTCGGCATGGTTGGGAAGCGAGAAGGTTTTCATTCTTTTTGTTCCTGTGTTTGCTTTTTTGGGGTCGACTTGAATTTTTAGGATATAAATGATGACCAAGTTGAAATGTACGCTCTCAATTGAAGATATCAATGGCTTTTGATGGATTGTGGGGAAATTGAGTTGTCGATACGACGGATTGAGATGACGGAAGCAGGGGTTGATAACGGAGGAAATCTCGCTATATTTTTTCCTACTATTCAATGGATATCCGTATCGAATCGGGAGAAGGGCTTCACAAACCAACATACGGAGTAAAAAATGGAATTCAAAAACAAAAGCAAGTCATTGGTCGCGTACTTCTCAGCTATGGGCAACACAGCGGAAATCGCCAAGATGATCGCGGAACTTACCGGCGCGGACCTATTTGAAATCAAGCCGGTCAAGCCATATACCCGAGAGGACTTGAACTTTCGGGAGCCGACTAGCCGATGCTGCAAGGAGCACGACAATCCGAAGGCAAGGCCGGAAATCGTCGAACCCATGCCCGATTGCGGCAAGTACGACAAGATTTATCTCGGCTTCCCCTCCTGGTGGGCGGAGGCACCTAGGATCATCCTTGCCTTCCTTGAAAGGGCAAAGGGGTTCGAGGGCAAGACGATCATCCCATTCGTGAGTTCGCACAGTTCCCCGCTGGGTCAACACGGCACGTTGCTCCATCCATTCGCCCCAAAGGCGAACTGGCAAGCAGGCGTCAGATTCAAATTGACCCCGCCAAAGCAAGACGTGGAAGCCTGGCTCAAAACAATCAAATGACGGGCGTTGGGGCTGGGACGGAGTCTTCTCATTCATCATTCATCATTCGGAGTTGAAACATGGGCACGCAAGGTGGTTGGACGAAATACGCTGGAAATCCGGTTCTGGGGAACAAGTCTTTGGGGACTTGCTTCGATGTGAATGTCATCCGTGTTGACGGGGTGTTCAGGATGTATTTTTCCTGGCGTCCGAGGAAGTCGTTGGCGGTATGCCACAGTTCGGATGGCATTAATTGGGATGAACCTCGTGAGGTGATGTTGCCGGACGAGCAGTGCGGTTGGGAAAATCAACTCAATCGGAATTGCGTGGTTTGGGCACGGGGCAAGTACCATTTGTGGTACACAGGGCAGGCTCGGGGCTTCAGTCGAATCGGCTATGCGACCAGCAAGGACGGATACCAGTTCACACGGCAATCCTCAATGCCGGTGATGATTCCGGAATTTCCGTGGGAATTTCAATCGGTGATGAATCCATTCGTCTTGCATGACGAGGAACGCGATGTGTTCAGAATGTGGTACGCGGCAGGCGAAACCTATGAACCCAATGCCCTGGGATATGCGGAAAGCAAAGATGGAGTGAATTGGAGCAAATCACCCATCAATCCAATCTTCGTCAAAGGACAAGACTACTACGATAAGAATCGAATTGGAGGCTGTGAAGTGGTGCGACTGGACGATGGACGCCACCTGATGTTCTATATCGGATACGAAGACATCGATACGGCACGAATTTGCGTTGCGGAATCAAAGGACGGAATCGTCAATTGGAGACGGCTGGACTGCAATCCAATCGTGTCGCCGGACAAAGAGAGCTGGGATGGTGACGCCTGCTACAAGCCATCGGTCTTCCGTGACAAAGCCAATAATCGCTGGTTGCTTTGGTACAACGGACGACTTAAGCATGACGAGTACATCGGACTCGTGATCCACCAGGGACTCGAACTTTAAGCCAAATCACTGGTCAAGGGATCAGGGGTGTGAAGTCAATAGGCTTGAATCCGATCTTGAATGCCGGCGAGTCGGGTTTGAGCTTGCCGTTTTCGGCTGTCGGGTCTTCGAGCATCGGGTCTTGGAAGATGCTGTTTTTGTCAAAGCCGAGTGCATTCCAATTTTTGAAGGCATTAAGTGACTTTATGTCTCCATCGACAGTTGACCAGAATAGATTATTGTCTGATTTCAGGGCGTTCGGGAGGTTTTTCCCGGCATAGAAGAGCGTTCTCCCCTCGAGCGGGATATTGATGATGATGATATTTTTCTCAAAGACGATGTTTTCTGAATTGTTGCTGAAGTTGTTGAAGTGCCCTTGAAAGCTAGAGCTGTCGGCGAAGATATTGTTTCGGATTACGTTGTCCTTTCCGCCTTGAACCATGAAGCCGCCGCGTGAATTTCGCCAGGTAAGGTTGTTTTCGACGGTGTATCCTCCTGCGAAGGAATCGAGGTAGATTCCCCATGACATTGAGACGATATTGTCCGGTCCATTGTAGGAGACGCCATTGCTGTCTCGTACTCGATTATGGTGGATATGGCTTCCGGAGCGCTTGGTTCTGTTGCCTTGAGTGACCTCGATTCCTCCCGTGTCGTCGGTTTCGAGTGACGTATTTTGGATGTCATTGTACGCGATTTCGTTTTTGAATCCTGCGTTTTTGAGCGTGATTCCGTATCTGCTTGAGTTTGTGATTTTGTTTTTGAGGATTCTGTTGGAGCTTGTGCTATCGCCTGTCAGCACGATTCCCCCGATGTGCTTGTATTCGGAACCGAGGTCGGATATGTCGTTTTCTGCGACGAGTGAGGAAGATGTATTCTGCAGGAAGATTCCGCCCATGCATGAGCGTTCCAAGGTATTGCGCGTGATGCTTGCGTTGGTGCATTCCTTCAGGGAGACGGCGTATCTTCCAATGTCCTTGAACGTGCAATTGGTGACGGTCGGAGCCATGGCATTTTCGATTTCTACGACTCCCTTGTGCCCCATGCTGTAGCCCACGCAGCCGTCTTGGCGGGAATGGGACATCATGGTGAAGGCCAGGCCGTCGATGGTCAGCTTGAAGGGCATGGATTTTTTGCATTTCAGTAGGATTGGGGTGCCGACCAGGCCTGGATCGATTGAGATCGTCTTCAGGTCCTTGGTTGGGATCAGGTAGAGGAATTCCCCGTCGCAGTACCATTCTCCCGGAGCGTCGAGGAAATCAAGGTGGTTTTCAAGGAAGTACCTGTCGCCCGGATTGAGCGTTGCCTGGCATTCCTTGCCTTGGAGCAGGACGAGATTCTTGTCGGGCATGATTGCTTTGATTCCTACGATTTCCATGAATGCCCTGCATGATCCGCTTTGGTAGATTTTGAGTTCGGTTTCTGGCGTAGCCCATTCTGGTTTTAGGTCGCCTGGTTTGTATTCGAAAGCTGTTTTGCTTGCGAATCTCATTGCATTGTAGTTGGGTTTCGCGAGGACTCTTGCGTCTTCGAAGCGTCTTGAGTCGATTGGAATGAGATGTGTTCCGGGTTTTGGTTGCGGGACCTTTGTTCCTTCCGGGACGAGTGTTTTGTCTGTTGTGAGTATGAGTCCTTGCAGGTTGAGTCCTCCTCCCTTGAGGTTTCTCCAGGTCAGGAGGTGTGTGCCCTTTTCGGCATCGATATCGACCATTTTATTCCATTTGAAGCTTCCCCAGGATCCTGTATCAGGGACTTGGGTGAGGAGTTGCGGCTTGTCGTCGTCCAATTGGATCTCGCAGCGGTTTGACATTCCGTTGGGGATATCCCTATTGTCTGCGGCGTATCTCATCCAGAGGGTATATGAGCCTGATTCCGGGACGGTGATCTTGTAGGTCAGCTTATCGTTTACGGAGTGGATGAATCCGATTGAGCCGGAAAAATTGGTCATCTGATAATCGGTTCCCAGTTCTTCGGCGCCTGCGTTGACATAGAAATAGCTGCCTGGGATATCGTCGGGATTGAGGCTGGGCATTCTTGCGCGCGTCAATGGCTTTCCATCGCCGAAGACTTGCACCACAGCTTGCTTTCTGTTTGTTTTCCAAGTCACCGGAAGGCGGAGGATGTTGTCTTTCCAGGGTTTGAAGTTGGCCAGCGGGACATCAAAAGCTCCTATGAAGACGGGCTTTGCGCCTTTTTCCGCTTGGATGGTCAGGCTTTTCGCCGTGGCGTCCTCTTCGTTCAAGACCAGTTCGTCCTCGATGACGTAGGTGCCGTTTCGGACAGTGACGACCAGTTCATCCGCCTCGGTCAGCTTGAGATTGCGCCAATGCTGTTGTGCCTGGACCAGGTCGCGCAAGGGACCCTCAGGCGAGACGGTCAGGTTGACTTGACGGGCAAACGCCTGGAAACTCGTGGCGAAAGCAATGGCGATCAAGGCGAAAGTCATTCTCTTGTTCATCGGAAGCCTCCTTGATTTTAGTTTGCTGCGATTCGTGTTGCCACCATGTGCTTGAATGTCTCGAAATCCTTCCAGGACGTGGCGACTTTTATGAGCTTGCCATCGGTTGGGTCGATGACGGTGTGCCCTGCGTCCGTGACGGTTATCGGCAATTCTTCCAAGTTCAGGAAGGCGTCGTCAAATGCAAGGTATGCGCCGACGACATCGCAGATCAGCGAGGAGCGTTGCCGCCAGCTTGCCGCATCAGGATGGTTCCAGAACCTGTAGTTTTCGCTGACTGCCTGTGCCAGGGGTGTTGTTCCCAGCCTGATTTTCTGGTAGTCCGGTCCATCCAGGTAGATGAATCCGCATGTGTCGAGTGGTGTGATCGTCATTGAGCGCCAGGGGGCAGCGAATACGGCTTGGGCGGCTTTTGGCGAGGCGACCACATTGTATTCACCGGTGGGATTGGGTTCGCCGAAGTAGCCTAGCCTGACGCTGCCGTGGAGGCCGACGAAGTCGCATTTCCCCGCGATTTCCGGTTTTAGTTCCAGAGCCTTTGCGATATTGTCCAGCGGTCCGATGCAAAGGAGCTTGACGGGTTCTTTGGCAGCCATAATGTATTCGACAAGCGCGGCGCAGCCGTCTTTTCGGATTTCGCCCTTGTAGTCGCCGAGGCGGTAATCCTTGAGCCATGCTGCTTGTTTGTATGCCATGATCGGGTTGTAGTTTCCTGATGGCTCTGGCGTGGGTGCATCGCCAAGTCCAATGGGGGTGTGGTCTTGCCCTGCGATTTCCAGCATTTTGGCGACGATTCGTGCCCTGTATTCTGCGCTGCGTGGCCATGTGATGATGAAATCCAGGCTAACTTCCGGTGATGCGAGCAGGAATGCGAGTGCCCAGGTATCGTCGATGTCGCCTCCGATATCGGTATCGAGGATGATATGTGTTTTGTTCATGGTTGTTATGTTTGTTTCGTGGAGTTATGGCTCCAAGGTATTTTTTTGCTGTGGTGGTGTGAATTGCAGCATTTATACAGTATAATGATAGTCAAAGTCTTTGCAAAGGTTTAAGTGCGGATTTTCGCCAGCTTGAAATCAAGCAAAAAGAATAGGAGTGCCATCATGCGTTTTGCGTTTGTTTTCCTGATGTGTGGTCTGTGTTTGTTTTGCGGTGCCCAGCCGGCAGATGCCAAACTGGGAACACTGATGGAGTTCGACTCTTTGGAGGGACTTCGCCTTCACATGAACGTTCGTGAATTTCCGGGGAAACTCCAGGTTGTGGAGGAGGGCGGGGCGAAATGCGTCGAATTGAGGGCCGACACGAATCCGGAAGGCAAGGGAACCCAGTACTACAGCATTTTGTGCACGTTGCCCGAGCCGCTTGATATCGAGAAATTCGCAATCCAGTTTGATGCGCGCACGCTGGATCCGGATTCGACGGCGGCGTTCTACGTCAGGATGTTCAACAAGGGGGAACAGCAATGCGTGTGGAGCTACAGTAGCTGGGAAAATATGCTGACCGAGAATTGGACGGAGTTCAATTTTCAGCGCGAGCTGAACAGCAATGGCATGTACTGGGAACGCAAGGTTGTCTCGGGCAAGGCGGCGAACAAGGTTGGCTCGATACAAATCATCATCGGGACGCGTGAGTACGGCGAGCCTGTGTCGATCCGCGTGAGAAAACTCCGGTTGGCGAAGAAGGAATCCGTTGAGTTTCTGGAAGAAATGGCTGAATATCCCCGTCGCATCCAGGAGACGGCGTTGGTCAAGGATGGCAAGGCGGTTTCCAGGATTGTGCATCCTGATACGGAATCGGGTCGCAAGTCGGCGAATCGGATTGCGGAGTCGATACGATCCCTTACTGGTTGCACGGTTTCCTGTCAGGCAGGTGCGTTGGACAGTTTCAAGGATGGGGTTCAGGGAACGAACACGATCTTGCTGGGGAATTTGAATGACAATTTGGCTGTTCGCTTGCTGTATGCGCGCAAGTTGACCTTGGTTGACAGCGTGTTCCCCGGTGCTGGCGGATACTTTTTGCATACGATCCACAACCCGCTTGGCGATGGATGCAACGTCATCGTGATTGGAGCTTCGGACGAGCAAGGATTGGATCTGGCGACGGACAAGTTTTGCGAGCTTTTCTCTGGTCAGGAGGCGGGAAAGGACTTGGTGCTGGGACGC
>Ga0123335_1006449_pt1 | contig 13651 bp, 10 predicted proteins | sample BiotimSIPDNA_2_FD_89707 | JGI IMG/M metagenome (GOLD analysis project Ga0123335, IMG submission 89707) | Anaerobic biogas reactor microbial communites from Washington, USA - Biogas_R2 time_0 SIP DNA | ecosystem: Engineered > Bioreactor > Anaerobic > Unclassified | place: Washington, USA... | reverse complement strand
TATTTTTTATAATTTAGTACAATCCAACACTTCTACAGAAGTTTTTCCAAAGCTCCATACGAGAGTAAAAGTTATTTGTTCTATAGCATAACTGCCTCCTTCTAATTTAACAAAATTTCCGATTCCGGTTACTTTAGCTGTATATGTTTCGCCTTCGTATTCTACAGAAATATTAAATTCATCAATAGTAATGTCTGTACCATTACAAACAGCTTCAATTGAAGCATTAGCAAGATATTTTTCAATTAATATTTTGTTATACGTCGTTGAAGATTGCTTTATTTCGATTTGTGCTACACCAGGCTCTTGTTCTCCATCAATTGTCAGAGTACACTCATAATTACCTACCAATTTATCGGTTTTGATTTTTACAACGGCTTCTGCTGTTGCGTCTTTTGCGGTAAAGATAGCATTATGTTCTCCTGCTTTGTCATAATCAATTCCTGTTACTGTTACTTCAGCATTATTTGATGCCGTAACTCCTGCAAGTACATCTGCATCGGTAGACCCTAAGTCAACAACAATATCATTTATTCCTTCAAATGTTACATCAGGTTCACAACTGGTCATAAAAAGACCAAATACAGCTACTGCTGCTAATGATAAAATACTTTTCTTCATTTCTTTTAAATTTTTTATTTTTTTAATTTTTTAATGATTTATGTTAATTTTTTGCAAAAGTATACATTTTTTGTTTTGAAACAACACATTATTTTAAAAAATTCTCATTTTTATCAATAAATTTTCTATTCTCTTTCCGGATTTATTGTATTAATTTATATTTTATATTTTTAATTTCCTTATAATCAAATTGTTATGTCTTATAGATAGTTTTTCACTAAAGCATTTTTATTTTCAAAAAAAAATGGTAATTTTGCATACCTAATAATTTATTGAATTTTAATAAAAAAATATTATCATAATGAAAAGAGATCAACAAATATTTGATTTAATCGAAAAAGAAAGAGAAAGGCAATTACATGGAATAGAATTAATTGCTTCTGAAAACTTTGTAAGCGATCAAGTGATTGAGGCAATGGGTTCTGTGTTAACAAATAAATACGCTGAGGGTTATCCCGGTAGACGATACTATGGTGGCTGCCAAATAGTTGACCAAGTAGAACAACTTGCAATCGACAGACTAAAAAAACTTTTTGGTGCAGAATGGGCAAATGTTCAGCCTCATTCGGGTGCACAAGCCAATATGGCTGTGCTATTAACTTGCTTGAAACCCGGCGATACTCTTATGGGATTAAACCTAAATCATGGAGGACATTTATCGCACGGATCTCCCGTCAATTCTTCGGGAATGTTGTACAATGTTGTCGATTATTCCGTAGAAGAAGATACCGGCACTATCAATTATGATAAAATGGAAGCTACCGCTTTAGAAAAACGTCCGAAATTAATCATTGGAGGAGCTTCTGCATACAGCCGCGAATGGGATTGGAAACGCATGCGAGCAATTGCCGATAAAGTAGGTGCTATCCTTATGGGCGATATTGCACATCCTGCCGGCTTGATTGCTAAAGGATTGTTAAACAATGCCGTTCAATATTGTCATATTTGTACTTCTACCACACATAAAACCTTACGTGGTCCTCGTGGCGGACTAATTATGATGGGAAAAGATTTCGAAAATCCTTGGGGCGTAAAAACACCTAAAGGTGAAATAAAACTGATGTCGGCAATGTTAGATTCGTCTGTTTTTCCGGGTGTGCAAGGTGGACCGCTTGAGCATGTAATTGCAGCTAAAGCCGTTGCTTTCGGCGAAGCTTTAACCGATACTTATTTGGAATACATTCGACAAGTGAAGAAAAATGCCGATGCTATGGCAAAAGCATTTGTAAACAAAGGCTATAAAATTATTTCAGGTGGAACCGATAATCACTTAATGTTAATCGATTTACGTACAAAATTCCCCGATTTAACCGGAAAAGTTGCCGAAAACACTTTAGTGAAAGCGGAAATCACCATTAATAAAAATATGGTTCCTTTCGATAGCCGTACTCCTTTTACAACTTCGGGAATTCGCATTGGAACACCCGCTATTACTACACGCGGACTAAAAGAAAACGAAATGCCCATTATTGTTGATATGATTGACGCTATACTTTCCGATATCAATAACGAAAGTCTTATCGAAAAAACACGCAAAAATATTTACGATATGATGGCTCATCGCCCTCTATTTGCGTGGTAATTATTTTTAAGTTTTTATAATTAAGTTCATCGGGTAACGCAAAGTTATCCGATGTTTTTTTTATTGCCAAACAAATAAATTTTTAGCTATTTTTGTAAAAATTTTTATGTAATGGCAGGCATTTATATTCATATTCCTTTCTGTTTACAAAAATGCAGTTATTGCAATTTCTATTCGGAAAGCGATATCTCATTAAAAGACAAACTAATAAATACATTATTAACCGAAATAAAACTACGAGCCTCTTATCTAAACAACGAAACCGTTCGCACTATTTATTTTGGCGGCGGGACACCCACTTTATTATTACCCAATGAAATTCAGCAGATGATTGATGCTGTTTTTTCTCTTTTCCAACTGTCCGACGAAATTGAAATTACCTTAGAAGCCAATCCTAACAACTTAACGGAAGAATACATCAAACAATTAAGCGCTACTGCCATTAATCGTTTAAGTATTGGAATACAATCTTTCTATGATAATGATTTACAAACTCTTGGACGAATACATACTGCCAAACAAGCGGAAGAAAGTATTTTATTGGCTCAAAAATATCATTTCAACAATCTTTCCATTGATTTAATGTACGGTTTTCCGGGTTTAACATTGGAAAAATGGAAATCTAATTTAAACAAAATTAAAAACATACAACATATTTCTTGCTATCAGTTAACATTAGAAAAAAAGAGTTTACTCTATCAAAAAATTAAAAACGGAATTTTGCTTTCAACTCCCGAAGATGAAATTATCGAACAATATCATTATTTAATTTCATTTGCCAAAAAACATCATTTTATTCATTACGAAACTTCCAATTTTTGCCAAGAAAATTTTGAATCAAAACACAATACTTCTTATTGGCAAGATGCTCTTTATTTAGGAATTGGACCAAGCGCCCACTCTTACAACAGAGAAAGCCGTCAATGGAATATTTCAGATAACAAAGCATATATCACATTTTTTGAAAACCTGCTTTCATCGGAAGATTACGATTTAAAAGGCGAAAATGTGGTTTTTGAAAAAGAAATTTTAACCACGGATATGCGTTTCAATGAATATATAATGACTTCTTTAAGAACAATTTGGGGTTGTAGTTTGGATTATATTCAGCAGCATTTTGGAAAATCTTATCTTAAGCACTTGCGACAACAATTATCTAACATCCAACCCGATTTTTATATCCTCTCTCCTTCTTCTCTACGATTAACGGAAAAAGGAAATTTATTTGCCGATTATATTGCCGCTTCTCTTTTTGTTTGATGAGCAGTTTTCCACTCTCAAAACACGGAAACTTTTGAAGACAAAAGAAAAATTTAATTATCGGCTTTTACAAAAATTGACTTTTTAAATAGGCGGCAAACCCAGCTCTTTCAAAAACTCATTGTGCTTATCGGTACTTGTCTTTATGTTTTTATTTATTTCAGCCAATTTTGTATTTACTTCCTTTAGGTCAACTTTTGCTTCCTCAACTGCTGTACTTACATATCTCGAAATATTTAAGTTGTATCCGTTCTTTTCAATTTCTTCCATTGATACTCTTCGAGAATAACGCTCTATTTCTTTTCTAAATTTATAGGTTTCAACTATATCTTTTAAATGTTGTTTTGAAAGTACATTTTGTCGTTTTCCTTTTTCGAAGTGCTCACTCGCATTTATAAATAAAACGTCATCTTCTTTTTTACAATTTTTCAAAACCAAAATGCAAACAGGAATTCCTGTTGAATAAAACAAGTTAGATGGCAATCCTATAACAGTATCAATATTATTATCTTTTAAAAGTTTTGTGCGTATTCTTTCTTCGGCACCGCCACGGAAAAGAACTCCATGAGGCAGTATAATTGCCATAACCCCTTCTTTCCCCAAGAAGTGAAAACCATGTAATAAAAATGCAAAATCGGCTGCTGATCTTGGTGCTAATCCGTAGCTTTTGAAGCGAAAATCTTCTGCCATAGTGTCGTTTGGGTCCCAACGTAAACTAAAAGGTGGATTTGCAACTACTGCATCAAACTCAATTTTTTTTGCCGGGTTCATCTCGTTGAAAATGTCCCATTGATTGAGCAAAGTGTCGCCGTGAAATATTTCAAACTCGGTATCTTTCATTCCATGCAAAAGCATATTCATTCGAGCAAGGTTATAGGTCGTAATATTTTTTTCCTGACCGTATAATTTGCCGACAGTACCGCCATTTTCTTTTATCCGCTTTCTTACATTGAGTAATAATGAGCCTGAACCACAAGCGAAATCGAGGATTTTATCAAATTTTTTCTTTTTACCTGCACTTGGGTCTTGACTGTCTAAACTTACAATCTCGGAAAGAATGGTTGAAATTTGTTGTGGAGTGTAAAACTCACCTGCTTTTTTGCCCGAACCTGCAGCAAACTGACCTATCAAATATTCGTAAGCATCGCCAAGCGTATCTGTATCGGTTGAAAAATCAGCAATTCCTTCAGCAATTTTTTGAATAATAGTACAAAGTTTTTTGTTTCTTTCGGCAGATGTTTTTCCTAATTTTTCCGAGTTCAAATTAATTTCGGAAAATAATCCTTGAAAGGTGCTTTCAAACGATTCGTTTTCTATATACCTAAAACCTTCCTCTAGGGTAACAAGCAATTGGTCGTTTTGGGTTCTTGCCATTTCTGCAATGTTGTTCCACAAATATTCAGGTTTAATTACATAATGGATTTTACGCCGCATTTGTTTTTCAAACTCCTTAATATCGCCTTCATTGTCTGAATACCAAACCGATAAAGGAATACGACTGTCTTTTTCAGCTAATGCCGGATAATCTGAACCTAATTCTTTTTTAGCTGCTACTTCATAGTTGTCCGATAAATATCGAAGAAATAAAAACGAAAGCATATAATCACGAAAATCATCTGCATTCATTGCTCCTCGCAGTTCATCTGCTATAGACCAAAGGGTTTTACCGAGTTGTTGTTGGGTCATATCAATTACGAGTTTTTCAATTACGAATTACGAATATTTTAATTACGAGTTTTTTAATTGTGAATATTTCAAATGCAAATATATTAAAAATTTTTTTATGAATTTTGTTCTTTTAAGGCAATGCGATTTTTTAGGGTGATTTGAATTTTTCCGAGAATTTTACAAATTTCTTCTGCATCTGCAATTAAACTTTCTGCTTTTTCAACATTTAAATAATTCGTTTCTCGTAATAGCTTCAACCAATAAATAGATTCCCGTGCTTCTTTGTATGAAATACTAATTTTATGCAAAAAATCTTTATCGGATTGACCTCCTATTGATTCTTCAATGTTCGCACCTATAGATGTTCCACTTCTTAAAAGTTGCTTTGAAAGAACAAATTCTTTTTTTTCATTAATTAAATATTTGTACAAATCTACTATCTTAATCGCAAATGCAAAAGACTTTTGTTGTATTATATTATCACTTTTCATAAATTTTTATTTTCAATTATGAATATTCAATTACGAATTACGAATCTGTCAATTACGAGTTTTTTAATTGCCTTTTATTTTTAATTTGTAATTTGTAATTCATAATCCATCATTCGTAATTTTTAATTCGTAATTGTCTTAGGAAACAAGCCCTGCATCAATCCTTTTTTATGCTGCTGCAATTCATCTATTTTCTCCTGCTGGGCGATGATGAGTTCATCTACAGCAGAAAGACAAGAAGCAATTTTTTGTTGTTCTTCTTTAGATGTTTTTGACAAAGTGATGCTGTAAACAATTTCGCTACTAATATTCTGGACAATGCCACCTGCCGCAAATCTCTTATACTGGCCTTGAGTGTATTCGGAATTTAGCAGTTGTAATAGGAATTGCTTGTCAAAGTGTTCTTCATATTCTCTCAAGACGAACCATCCATCATAAATGCAACCTTCAACTTCTAGTAAATACGTGCTTCCATAACTCATTGAATTTGCTAGAATCAATTCTCCCTTTTTAACTCGTCTAGATTTTTCTGCTCCTTTTGGGGTGATTTTTTCAGAAACACTTCTTATCACGAAATCAGTTATTGAACTCGTGTCTCCAATTTTAATCCAGTTAACTCCTGTTTCTTCTTTTGTTAAATATTCTCGGATTGGACGAGGTGAACTCCCACGATATAGTTTAATAAATTTTGAAAAGGGCTTCAATTCCCACTCCCCATCTTCTTCAAACTCAGGAAAACGAACCTTAGGCACGGTTTCACCCTCTTGCGGAAAAAGGTTTTGCATCAGACCTTTTTTGTGGTCTTTGAGGGCGTCCAGCTTATCGCTGTGAGCAGCTATCAGCTCATCTAAAGAAGAAAGACAGGAGGCGATTTTTTGTTGTTCTTGGATAGTTGGTATTGGGATTTTACTTTGAATTAAGTTATCATAATTCAAAGTATTTCTAACTCCGCCCTCAAAAATCATCTGCTTGGTAAAAGTAACAGAATTAAAAAAACTTAATAAAAAATAGTCGTTAATTAATTCATTGTTTGCTTTAAAACTCACATATAACGGACTAATTATTGAAATTTCGTCGTTATGTTTATATGCTAATGAACCAACATCAATACGAGAAGGATTGTATGCAAAATATCCCTTTTTTATCACATAATAATTTGAAGTATCTTTACTTGCGACTCGCCTGTTTTTAAAATATTCATCTTGTTTTATAAAACCAAATTTATTACTTACACTTTCAACCTGTGAATATTTTTGATTTTTATTTTTTTTCGAGTTTTTTATCAAAACTTCACCCAGAGTTTTCACATCCCATTCACCACTATCTTTAAACTCCGGAAACCTAAATTCGGGTATTAATTTCTCTTTACTCATATGCAGCTAATCCAGATATTTCACGCCCTTGTGCTAATTTTTTTAATAGAGGGATTAAATCTACCATTAAAGCTAATTCTTTCTCTTTACGTTCTCTCCAGCCAAGTTCTAATGGTTCAAACAAATCTGTAAGTTTTTCGCCGTCAAAAATCATACGGCTTATAATTTGTTCTACAAAAACTTTTAAATCTTTAGTTTCTAATCCGTTTTTATTTGCAATTTCAGCCAGTTCTTTATTGTATTTATCATCTTTAAATTTGTCGTAACCCTTTCGCAAATTATCTACATCTTGTCCGCTGTTCCAATCCAAACTATTGATGTACTCGGTTAAATCTTCTTCCTCATCCATTAAATTGGAATTGGATTTCAGTAGGCTGATTATTTGTGATTTAGTCATTTTGTGCTTTGTGGGCTTTTGCTGTGTACTATCGGCTACCAAGTTCATTATGTAGTCGTAATCAATTAAAGCAGAAGCAAACAAAACAAATTCAAAATCGAGTTGTTGAATTTCGGGCGGAGCATTTTCACCTTCCTTTTGCTGTATCTCTCGTAATTGTTTTGCTGTTTCTATGTATGAACTGCGGAATTCCTGCAAGGTATCGTCAGGCAAAATGGCTTTGATTTTAGCCTTTTGTTGTTCGTCTAAATCTGTGTATTGGTCAAGCTGTGTTTTGAGGCGTTGTACTTCCTTAAAGTTTTGTACAAAAGCAATTCTTGCTGCATCACCTTTTAAATTATAAACTTCTTGCGGTTCGTTTAATAAATTATTCTCCTGCATAAAGAAGCCTAATTTTTCAACGGCAGTTTTATACTTATCAATCACAACCGGTGCAGGTTCAACTAACCAAATCTTTCTTGCTTTTTCGCTCTCTTCGCCTGAAAACAAAGCAATAGCTTGATTTACGGCTTCCTGCTGAGAACGGAAATCTAAAATATTTCCGTAAGGTTTAGTGTCGTTTAATATTCTATTAGTGCGAGAGAATGCCTGAATCAATCCATGATATTTTAAATTTTTATCAACATACAAAGTGTTCAAATATTTTGAATCGAAACCTGTTAGCAACATATCCACCACTATGGTAATATCTATTTTATTTTCACGAGGATAATCTTTGTTGCTGTATTTGTGGTCTTTTATTCGCTTTTGAATATCCTGATAATATAAATCAAAATCGTTTATATTGTGATTTGTACCAAATTGTACATTATAATCCTCAATAATAGTTTTTAGTGCAGCTTTTTTTGCTTCGGGTTCATGTTTATTATCCTCCTTCTCTTGTGCTAAATCTTCTTGTATTTGCTGTATGTCTTTATTTCCTTCTGCCGGAGGAGAAAACACACAAGCAATATTCAAAGGAGTATAGTCAGGATTTTCGTTTTGCTTTTTTTTCTGAACTTCTTTGAATAGCTGATAAAACTCAATAGCATTATTAATCGATGCTGTTGCCATTAAAGCATTGAATCGTCTTGAATTTGTTGCTGCATCGTGTTTTTCTACAATAGCTTCAACAATCGCTTGTTGAGCAATGGGTTCTCCCGGCTTGGGATTATCATTGCCTTTGCCCTTAAAATAATCAATATGAAAACGCAATACATTTTTATCATCTATAGCATGTGTTATTGTATAGGCGTGTAATTGTTTTTCAAAAATATCTTGTGTGGTTTTGTATGAGGCATATTCTCCTTCTCTGATGCTATAAGTAGCGTTTTCATCAAAAATAGGTGTACCAGTAAAACCAAACAATTGAGCGTTTGGGAAGAATTCTCTTATTGCTTTGTGATTTTCTCCAAATTGTGAACGATGGCACTCATCAAATATGAATACAATACGTTTATTGCGAAGTGGCTCTAAACGTTCTTTGTAATTCCTTTTGTATGTGTCGTCTAAAGCTAATCCTAATTTTTGTATGGTAGTAACAATTACTTTATCAGCATAATCGGCGGAAAGCAATCGTCTAACTAATGTTTCGGTATTGGTATTTTCTTCTACACTTCCTTCTTGAAATTTATTAAATTCTTCTCGTGTTTGTCGGTCAAGGTCTTTACGGTCAACTACAAACAAACACTTTTCAATATCATTATTACTTTTCAACAAAGTTGATGCTTTAAAAGAAGTTAAAGTTTTGCCACTTCCTGTGGTGTGCCATATATAGCCGTTTCCTCTATTTTGCTTAACGCATTCATCTATTGCTTTTACTGCATAAATTTGATATGGTCTCATTATAAGCAATTTTTGTTCGCTTTCGACCAAAATCATATATTTACTAATCATTTCGCCAAGTGTGCATTTCTTGAGAAATTTTTCGGCAAAATCTTCTAAACGATTAATTTTCTTATTATTTACATCTGCTAATTCATAAACCGGAAGAAATTGCTCATCTGCATTAAAAGCAAAGTGATTTTTGTTGTTGTTTGCGAAATAATATGTTTTTGTACTGTTACTTACAATAAACAATTGCATAAAACACATTAAAGAGTTAGTATATCCGTTTCCTGCATCACTTTTATAATCCACAATTTGTTGCATTGCTTTTCGTGGCGAAACATCATATTTTTTTAATTCAATTTGCACTAAAGGCAAGCCATTAACCAACAATATAACATCATAACGATGATGACTATTTTCTGTGTTTATACGTAATTGATTAACAACCTCATAGTCATTTTTACACCAATCATTAATATTTACCAAAGTATAATGTAAAGGCGTTCCATCTTCACGTTGAAAATATTGTTTTTCGCGTAAGAGTTTTGAAGCAAGAAAAACATCAGGAGTAATAATTTCATCACGCAAGCGTAAAAATTCATTATCGGAAAGATTTACACGATTAAGTGCTTCAAACTTCTTTTTAAAATTTTGCTCAAGAGTTTTACGGTCAACTATATCAGGGTTATAGCTATATTTTAACTCTCTAAGTTGATGAATTAACTTTTCTTCTATTTGATATTCCGTAGTCATTAATCTTTTTTTAATTTGATTTATTTCTATCAAATTATTTTTGGCAAAAGTAAATATTTTTTCAATAGTAAATGATAAAACAAACAATATTTTCAGTATTTATTTGATAATAAATAAAATAATTTTCAATAAAAACAAATATTTACACATTTATTTTTTATTTTCTATTGAAACAAATAAAAGTATACTTTTGCAAAACAAAAATATGAACGTATGAGAATTACCGACATAAAAGATTTTTTTTATTTTTGTTTTCAACGTACTTTAAAAACGTGTTGGATATTATTTAGGTTAATGATTCCTATTTCTATCATTATCCGCATTATTCAAGAATTTAATGTTTTACCTTCTATCAGTAAAATATTAGATCCTATTATGTACATTTGCGGCTTACCTTCCGAAACATCTTTGGTATGGATTACAGCAATGATTGTAAATCTTTATGGCGGAATCCTTTCATTGTTTGCTATTTACCCTTCTCTTTCAAGTCCTCTTAGCCACGCTCAACTAACAGTGCTGCTTACCATGCTTTTAATAGCACATACTTTCCCTATAGAATTAAAAATTGCACAAAAAGCAGGTGTTCGGCTTCTCTTTATGTTTTTGTTCCGTTTTACTTGTGCTATTGTATTTGGTGCTATTCTTTCGTTGATTTATAATACATTTCATTTGCTGCAAGAGCCTGTGCATCTTTCACAAGTTTTTATTTTACAAGATAATACTTGGTCGGGATGGATAATAAACGAATTAAAAAACTATGCTATCATTATCGGCGTTATTTTTAGTTTAGTAGTATTAATGCGTTTATTAGAGCTCTCGAAAGCCTTGAATTGGATAAATAAAATGTTACATCCATTGTTAAAATGGTTAGGAATCAGTAGCGATGTTTTACCTATAAGCCTTATCGGACTGACTTTGGGTGTTGCCTACGGAGGCGGTTTAATGATTGAAGAAAGTAAACAAAAAAAAATAAAACCAAAAGACATTTTTTATTCCTTGGTATTAATGGGATTATTTCACAGTATTTTCGAAGACACTTTGTTAATGATTGGTATAGGAGGACATTATTCCGGAATTATTATTTTCCGCTTTATTATGGCTTTCATTATTACCTTTATTATCGTGCGACTTACAAGAAATATGAACGACAGTACTTTTAATCGCTTATTTATTACAAAAAATTATATTAAAAGAATCAATAATTAAATTAAAAAATATGAAAGCAATGATTTTAGCTGCGGGATTAGGAACTCGATTACAGCATTTTACAAAAAACAAACCCAAAGCATTGGTTGAAATTAAAGGAAAAACACTTTTAGAAAAAAGCATAGAAAAACTCATTCGCTTTGGGGTTGACGATATCATCATCAATATTCATCATTTTGCTTCGCAAATTATTGACTTTGTTAATACTCACTCTTTTTCGGCACGTATTTCTTTTTCCGACGAAAGCGAATGTCTTTTGGATACGGGAGGCGGGCTAAAAAAAGCAGCATCTTTTTTTAATGATAAGCAAAGTTTTTTTCTTTATAATGTTGATATTATCAGCGATATAGATTTAAATAAAATGTATCAATACCATCTTCAACAAAAATCTTTAGCTACATTAGCCGTTAAAAATAGAAAAACACAACGCTATCTTTTATTTGATAACAACATGCGTTTATGTGGCAGGTACAATACTAAAACCGAAGAAAAAACCTTGCTTTTTGAAAAAGAATTAAATTACAAGCAATTTGCTTTCAGTGGGATTCATGTTATTTCCCCTGAAATTTTCACCTTAATGCCGCAAGAAAACATCTTTTCTATTACCGACTTATACTTACAACTTGCAACTAATCATTTAATTAACGGCTACGACCATTCCGATGATTTTTGGATGGATATGGGAAAAATACAAAGTTTAGAAGACATAGAAAAAACCAATTTTATATAAAATGAAAAAAAGTATAGCTCAATGGGCTGAAACCGATCGCCCTCGCGAAAAAATGATTGCTAAAGGACGTTTAGCATTATCCGATGCCGAATTAATTGCTATTTTATTATCTTCCGGCAATCGAGATGAATCTGCCGTAGACCTTGCAAAGCGTTTATTATCAGATTGTCATAATAACTTAATAGAACTTTCTCTTCTTTCTTTAAAAGAATTAATGCAATACAAAGGAATAGGGGAAGCGAAAGCTGTCGGCATTGCCGCTGCTTTAGAATTAGGCAGACGTAGAAGAGAAGCTGAGGTATTGGAACGAAAAAAAATCACCAAAAGCAAAGATGCTTTTGAATATATTTATCCCACTATCGGCGAAATAAATTACGAGGAATTTTGGATTATCTTATTAAAACGTAATAAGCAAATCATAGGAAAGCAGCAAATCGGCGTTGGCGGTTTGACAAGTACAACTGCCGATCCTAAAAAGATATTTCATTATGTATTGGTCGAAAATGCAAGCGGATTCATTCTCTGTCATAATCATCCTTCGGGAAATATTTATCCAAGCGAGGCTGATAAACAATTAACAAAGAATATTTATGCTGCCGCACAAGTTTTAAACGTAGAACTTGTCGATCATATTATTGTCAGCTATAACACTTATTATAGCTTTAAAGATGAAGGGGTTATATAGTCTTTTCTTCAACTGCTTTTCCAAATAAAGTTGCTGCAGTACAACTTTCAACTTTAACATTCACATAATCGCCGATAGTATGCTTTGTTTTTGGAAAAACAATCACTTTGTTTTGGCTGTTTCTAGCAAAATAAAAATCAGCGGAACGTTTCGAATGACCTTCTATCAAAACTTCAAAAGTTTTCCCTATATCTGCTAAATTGCTTTTATGAGAAGAATTACGTTGTACGGCAATAATTTCTTCCAATCTTCTTGTTTTCACTTCTTCGGCAACATCATCTTTCAGTTGTTTTGCAGCAAAAGTTCCACTACGCTCCGAATATTTAAACATAAAAGCATAATCGTAAGCAACTGTTTGCATTAACGATAAAGTAGCTTGATGATCTTTTTCCGTCTCGCCGCAAAAACCTGCAATCAAATCGGTAGAAATTGTTGCTTCGGGCATGTATTTTTTTATTGCATCCACTCTTTCCAAATACCATTCCCTTGTATATTTACGATTCATCTTTTGCAACACCTGATTACTTCCCGATTGTGCGGGTAAATGTATGGATTTACAAATATTCGGATAAGCTGCCATTATTTTTAACAAATTGTCCGACAAATCTTTCGGATGTGAAGTTGCAAAACGAATACGTAGATTTTGATTCAAACGAGCAACATCTTCCATTAAATGATGAAAGCGATAATCGTTTTCCCAGATATACGAATTTACATTTTGTCCTAAAAACGTTACTTCTTTATAAGCTTTTTCTATCAATATTTCTATGTCATGCATTATTGTTTTGGGATCACGGCTACGTTCTCTCCCTCTTGTATAAGGAACTACACAATAAGAACAAAAATTATTACATCCTCTCATAATCGACACAAAAGCAGCAACTCCATTACTCGCATAACGAATAGGAATAATATCGTCATAGGTTTCAACAGTAGAAAGAACCGTATTTACATTGTCTTTTTCATTTTCGTCCAACAAAATAGGCAAAGAACGATAAGCATCAGGACCGGCAATAATATCTACCTTATCTTCCTTTAAAAGTTGTGTCGAAAAACGCTCAGCCATACAACCAATT
>Ga0123335_1006448_pt1 | contig 13652 bp, 18 predicted proteins | sample BiotimSIPDNA_2_FD_89707 | JGI IMG/M metagenome (GOLD analysis project Ga0123335, IMG submission 89707) | Anaerobic biogas reactor microbial communites from Washington, USA - Biogas_R2 time_0 SIP DNA | ecosystem: Engineered > Bioreactor > Anaerobic > Unclassified | place: Washington, USA... | reverse complement strand
GCTGCTGAGAGCATCAATAGATCTGGCTAAATCACCGATCTCATCTTTTTGTGCAAGTCCGGTTTTAGCCTCGAAATCACCTTCCGACAGTCGCTGAGCGGTTTTGTCCATCCGGTTGATTGGACGCGTGAAGGTATAGGACAGGAGCATGGACAGCAGGATGGAAAACAGCAAGGCTGCCGTGGCACTGTAGAAAAGAATGCCCTGGCCTTTTTCGATGGCTTCTTCAATGCCTGATACGGCATCATTAAGGAGAAGAGCACCCACGACTTTTTGATCCCGATAGACCGGTGCGCCAACAGTTAAAGTAGGGACGCCTACCAATTCACTGAAACCTTCGGAGAAGGAGGTCTCCCCTTGGAGCACGCTGCGGACCAGTATTTCAGCATCCGGCGGCAGGGTCGTGTACTCCAAGGTCCTTCCCATCATGCGTCCGGAAGAGAGGAATTGAAGATTTTCGTCCAGAACCCAGAGGTTCGGCTCCGCCTGGGTGAGCAATCGAACAAAATTCGTGTAGCTTCCTCCCTGTCCGCCCGATCGTTCGCCGCCGGGCCGGACACCTTCCAACGCCTGGGAGAGCATGCCGGATAGGGAGTTTGCACGGCCGAGCATCTCCGCTTTTTTCGATTCCTTAATCGACCCTGTGAACAAGGAGCGGAATGTCAACCCACTCACCAGCGCAAAGAATAAAAGCGCGGCAGCGAAAAAGAGCAGGAGTTTCAGTGCGATTCTATTCTTCATCCTCACGCCCCTCCAACTTGTAGCCTACACCCCAGATGGTTTTTATCTCCCAGCCCCTGGGTCCATATGCGTCCAGTTTGGATCGCAGGCGTTTGATGTGTGAGTCCACAGTGCGGCTGTCCCCGAAATATTCATATCCCCAGATGGATTCAAGCAGGTTTTCCCGGGAGAAGACTTTATCCCTATGGCTTGCCATCGTGAAGAGGAGTTCCAGCTCCTTTCTGGTCAAGGCGACTTCCCTGCCGTCAATCCTTGCTGTATAGGTGTCCAGGTCCACCCTCAGATTCCCCAGTGCAACCGATTGACCTGATACAGTTTGCCCACGATCCATCCGGCGCAGCACTGCCCGCAGCCGTGCCATCAGTTCCCCGGGCGAGAAAGGTTTAACGATATAATCGTCTGCGCCGGTATCCAATCCCATAATCCGTTCGAAATCCTCCCCGCGGGCGGTGACCATGATGATCGGGACAGTGGATATTTTGCGAATCTCACGGCACACTGCAAAACCGTCCAATTTGGGCATCATCACGTCCAGCAATATTGCATCGGGACTCAGTTGATGGAACATCTCCAATGCCTCTACGCCGTCCTTTGCGCGATAGGGGATATAGCCTTCCTTCTTAAGGTACTCCTCAAGGACTGATGCGATTTGCTGATTGTCATCTGCTATCAGAATATTTGTCATAATCCCTCCATCACCGGCGCTCGTAAAATAAATTATCGCATGATTGGGGTACGGGCAACAAGTTGCTGTGCTTTTTTGCAGTATAACCCAAACGAGCGATGCCGTCACTTGGCCTTCTGCCTGAAGGCTGCCTGCCCCCCTATCCATGTGGATAACTCATGATTGGCAAAACCGTATCAGTATAAGCAGGGGCTCCGCAATTTTGGGGAGAATCTGTGATATGGCATATTAGCGCGGGGCTTTGAGCAAGGGCGAAGCAGATGCCGGGACAGCACATGTTCCCTCGCCTGCCTACGCGCACGGTATGGGATAACCTGTATTGCTGAGGGAAATCCACGGGAGTGGGAACAGGAATGCCAACAGGATTGATCTCCTGCCTTTCGGACGCCAACGCCCTTCTCTGAAGTCGGGAAGATGCCTTATGGCTATCGCGCAGTGGTCGATTACCCGGGTGAAGCGATTCCGTGAGATTGCCTTATCCTATTTCGAGGCTGGTTTTGAGCTTTGCACAGAAATCGATAATCCGCGATGCTTCTTCAGGATTGTCACCCTTGGCCGGGTCAATCAACCTGAGCGCACCCAGCACTTTGCAGCCGGGGACCTCTCTTTTCAGCCCCTCAAAACACCTGTCGGCTGAACCGCCGGAACAGCACGCAAACAAGGCGGCTCTCTTCCCTTCAAGCCTGTGTTCTCTGAAAAAGGTACGCAGGGGGGCGCGTACGAGCCCGCCCATACCGGCGTGCCCAGAACCACCAGGTCGTAGGGGGCCGCGTCAAACCTGATCGCCTGCAGCCTTGGCCTTTCCTTGAACATGGCGCTTTTGCCGGCCCAGAAATACTTGCCAAAACCGCCCCTTGGGTATTCCTTGAGAGGTTTGAGGGCGTACAGGTCCGCGCCGATTTCCAGCGCAATTTTCTCCGCGGCGTAACGGGTATTGCCTTCCAGAGAATAGTAGACGACTGCTGTTTTCAAGTTTGCTCTCTTTTCTGCCGGGGAAGGCATGACATTCGTTCGGCTGACTGCATCGTAGCTGGTGCAATGTTTTTCCGGAATGAAGCGGGGGATCGCATCCGCCGCCATTTCCTGCTGCGCTTCGCGGCGGATTCAACCCTGGCGGGTCATTCCTCTGTTCGCCTTACTTGCTGAACCAGGCATGGCTTTAGCCCTTGATGATCACAGCAGTTTCCGTGTAGCCAAAGTGTTTTTTCGATCACATGTTCAACATCCCATGCACGGCGGGCGCGACTTGCGTGGACACGCCGCTACGGATACGCGCCAAGGAGAAGCAGGGCTGTTTGGACTTTTCCGGTTCAGGCCTGACAGGTGGAAGCATTCAATCAGCAGAGATCCTTGCTTACTTGCCGGCAAAAACCATCAACAGCGTTCCCGCGACCATCAGCAACAGGCCCAACAGCGCTCGTCTGCTCAATTTCTCCTTGAAAACAATAAAAGAAAACGCGATGGACACCACAATGCTCATCTTGTCGATGGGGACGACGACGCTGACGATACCCTTTTGCAGGGCGTAGTAGTAGCATAGCCAGGAAGCGCCTGTTGCCACGCCGGAAAGCGAGATGAATATGAGTTCCTTTCTGTCGACTGTCTTGATCTGCCTATGCTTGCCCTTTGACAGGATGATTGCCCAGGCCATCAGCAGTACCACAAAGGTTCGGATAGCGGTGCCCAGGTTCGACTCAACATTTTCGATGCCGACCTTGGCCAGGATGGAAGTCAATGCCGCAAACACCGCGCCCAGTGCTGCGTAAACGATCCATACCCTATCCTTCTTCGTTTGGCTGGCCTGCTTTTTTTCAATCATCATCCAAATGCCGATGCCCAGCAGTGCCGCACTGACCAGCTTGACTGCCAGATGGCTTGTTTCACCAAAAATTACGATAGCCAGCAAGATGGTCAGGATCGTACTGGACTTGTCCACCGGCACCACCTTGTTGACATCCCCCATGGACAGGGCCTTGAAGTAAAAGATCCATGACGCGCCCGTCGCCAGGCCCGAGAGGATCAGGAAGATCAGCGACTTCGCGCTGATGCCGCGAATTTGATCGGCGGAACCGACCACAAACACCATGATCCAGGCAAATGCCAGCACGACGAATGTCCGCAGTCCGGTTGCCAGGTCAGAATCGGTTTTCCTGATGCCACTTTTCGCCAGGATGGATGTCAGCCCTGCAAAAAAAGCAGACAGTACCGCCATCAGCAACCACATCATCATTGTCCCCAATCACTGTATTTCATGCCGAAAGGATTCTACATGATTCGAGTATGCATTACAACAGTACAGGGCTCACCCATTGCGCGGGGACTTTTCGAAAAGGGCTTTGCACACGCCTGATGCTGCATGGCCGGCACGATCGGCCTGAAAGAAACCCGCCGTTGGCAAATGGGAAAAGACGCAATCATTTTCATCAAGGGAATATACGATTCAACAAGAGCCGTCCCAATCACGTTACCTTCCAGGGATATTCTCCTGCCCGCTTTCAATCTGGAGGATGAAAACCGATGCCGATGACGGGGAGAAGCTTCGGCATCAATTTACTATATGCTTTCACCCCGTTGCTGTGGGGGAAATAATGCGTAAAACAGGGCCAATGGCTTTGGCAGCGTTGTTATTTCTTCTTGTTTTTGTAGAATAAATGTTCTATCCTCTGGAATAGGATACCAATGGAATCTTTGATGAATTTCGTGGTCATCTGTTTCAACGGCATTGTTATGAGATATGTGACAAACACAGCCAGCGGAGGATGCGCCCATGCCCAACATCATCGATTATCTCACCTGGCGGGGGGATGTGCCTTTTTCCTGCGCTCCGTTCAACGATGTAGATAATTTAATCCTTTCGCAGTTCTCCTACATCCAGCTCGAAAAGGCAGGGGCACCCTGTGATGGAATGACCATTCGGGATATTGCATCCCTGTTGGAGGCGCAACCTGATGCGTTTGGCTTCATCGATGCCAGAAACAGCCAGGAGATGCTGAAGACAATGGCTTCAGGAGACCGATTCGGGGGAATTCCAGTCCGGGGCTATAGCAGCGAAACAGATGAAGAAAGAGAATTGCAGTTCGCCGGAATGTCCTTTTTGCTGCCGGACGGTACAGTATATGTTGCCTTCCGGGGCACAGACAATACCCTGGTGGGTTGGAAGGAGGATTTCAACATGGCTTTCTCCTGCCCTGTTCCCGCCCAGACGGAAGCGCTGAGGTATCTCAAGGCAGTCTGTGATTCGGCCAATTGCTCAGTGCGGGTGGGCGGGCATTCCAAGGGCGGGAACCTGGCGGTTTACGCAGCAGCCTGTTTGCCGGAGGTTCTTCAAGACCGCCTGCTCCAGGTCTTCAGCAACGACGGGCCAGGCATGAGCGAAGAGGTCATCGCCAGCCCTGGGTACCAGCGGGTCAGCGACAGGATCATTTCCATCCTGCCGGAGTTTTCCATTATCGGAATGCTGATGTGTGAGCACAGGAACAACAAAGTGGTCGAAAGCCGGGCCTCCGGACTGATGCAGCACAGCGCTTTTACATGGCAGGTGCGGCGCGCGGGTTTCGTGGAGCTGCCGGGGCTTACGCGCAAAAGCTTGAAGATAGACGATATCCTGGACAGTTGGCTGTTTGATATGCCGGAGGATGAGCGAATGCAGCTGGTGGAAGCGCTGTTTGCTGCGCTGAAACAGGCGGAGGTCACTTCAATGCAGGAACTGCTGGCCAAACGGATTAAAACCGCAGTATCTGTTTTGTCTGCTGTACGGCATTTTGACCAGGATACACGCAGGCTGGTCTGGGAAAAACTAACGCGGCTGGCAGGCACGGCAATAAAAGGGGCTAAGGAAGAGCGGGGGTAGTGCAACCCACGGCGCCTGTAAAGATGATATTCACCTTGTCAATTGGAGGCGCGTGCCCTGGTGGGGGCTCTTTCACGATTTTATTGATACCTCTGTTCAAGGGATGCGGACAAGAGTAAAATGCTGCCAGGAGACTACCCTCGCCCTCATTTCTTCATTACAGGCGACCCATTGCACGAGCAGGCCAGTGCAACGCATCCAGCTACGACCACCGCAAAGATTTCACGCATTTCCCTTATAATCAGCCAAACAGGAGACCCCTATGAAAAGAAAGCGCTTGGCCCTTCTGCCTATTCTTTTCCTTTGCATCGCATGTGCGTTTCCAAGCGCTCTGGCAGTCGAGTCTCTGGGACAGGATGTCACGGAGGAGGAACTGGAGGTAGGCTTCGAATACTTTGGGCGGTTCATTCCGGCTTATGCCCACCTCTATGGTGGCGCACTGGACAGTTTTGCGGATATCAAACTCGCCAATCCTGGATCTGAAAACCTGTCGGTGCTTGTTCAATCCTGGATAGAGGGGGTAAGCGAACCAGCCGGGGAAATTGTCATCATATGGCCTGGCGCGAGTTTGGTGGTGAAGCAGAGCCCGATCCCATCGCCGGGCGCATTTGACGAAGCGGATACGATGCGGCCAGGCGTCTTTTATGTGCGCGTAACGGGCGTTGGCCAGGATAACAGCACCGTGCTGTATGAGGATAGCGCGAAGGCCATTGTGTATGGACGCCGTGATTTCGTATGGAGGATGAGCTGAACGATCTGAACAACCATAAATTGCTGGCGGCCTGGGTGACCCCTGACGCGCCGGCTGTACAATCCCTGCTGTCCTGCGCTGGCGACTATATGGACAGCTGGCCAATGCCGCAGGGGTATGATGGAACAACCTTGGACGAAAGCGGCCAGGTGTGGCAGCGATTGGAAGCCGTGTGGGGTGCTATCGGCGAATTTGATATTTCAACGGAGTTTCTGGAAGGCAGCCCGCATAACGAGCCGGGGTCGCTTCGCGAACTCTTCCTGACCTGGCTGGATGTTCTGCCGGAGGAGTGAGCGCAGCACAGCAAGTGCCACACCTGTGGGCGGCACCAAGGATGGAAGCCAGCGATACCGATCCGACATGGCGCGGCCGGTACGGTCCAGCCCCAAAGCGGACATAACGTTCCTGAGGTGAAAGAAGCTATACCATAAACCACAAACGAAACCAACCGGCACCGGTTTGTCGAACGAATAAATATGGGAATGGGGGACAAGCAAGTGAACAGAAGGAAAATTATATTGTTCTGTTTCATGATGGCTTTACTATTGGTGACGCTAAGCGGTTGTGTTCCGGGCGACGGAGCAAATTCCCAGGACAAACCGGCAGGGTTCTTCTGGGGTGTATGGCACGGATGGATCGCACCCATTACACTCATCTTTTCTGTCTTCAAGCACGATGTGGGCATTTACGAAGTATACAACTCCGGATTCTGGTATAATCTGGGCTACTACATGGCCATTATTAGCGGCTTTGGCGGCCTGGCACTGGCCCGTGGCAAGAGGAGAAAGGATTGCGCAGACAAGAGCAGATAATGCACTTCTCCATGCAACTTCACACAAGCTGCCATTGCCCGATACGCAGACATCCGCAGATGGCCATGTGATGTATTGGGATGCGGCCAACTGGTACATAGACTGGGAAAGACCACTTGCCTGAGTTAGGAGTCGCTCAAATCACTCAGTAACCAGGCAGCAGGACATGGTCATCGGAGTCCAAAGTTTCGAAATTGCTTTGATAGTATCGTTGTGCTTTGCTATCATAACAAAACTTTCAGACGGACAGTACTGCCTGCTTGAGATTGGGGCTTGATCAATATCCCCAGCAGCATAAGCGCTTCATCACGATCATCAAGGAGGACAATCGGATGTACAGGTTCATGTGGAGAAGTAAATGGATAGGTTTGTTGGCTTCCTTTCTTTTTTTGGTGGCGTCATTATCCCCGGCCGCAGGAGAGATTGCGGATGCCGCGGGGCAGGCGATCCATGAGCCTCAGGACAGTACCGAGGCCGGCGAGAATGTATTCGCGCGGCTGGAGGGCACAACCTTTTACTTCTTGAGCGGGGCTGGCGCGTGGTCTACCGAGCTGGTCTTTTCATCTGACGGGAACTTTACGGGCTATTACCATGATACGGATATGGGTGACAGCGGCAGCGGGTACCCAAATGGCACACGGTATGAATGCGACTTTTCCGGCGCCTTTGCCCTCACGGAAAGAAAAGATGAGTTCACATATATTCTACGCCTTACCTCGCTTACACTCAGGCAGGAGCCGGGCATGGAACGCGTGGTGGATGGAGTGAAGCTGGTCAGCGCTGAAGCTTATGGCATTTCGGGCGGCGATGAGTTCATACTCTACACCCCTGGAAGCCGGAGCGCCAACCTGCCGGAAGACTTTCTGGAATGGGTCCGAATGGGCAGCGCATGGGAAGTACCATCAGAAACGCTGCCCTTCTGGGGCCTGTATAACCTCAAGGACCAGGCTGGTTTTTTCTCCGGCATAACGGAATCAGAGTAAGGGAGAAGGCTGATATGAACGCCACAAAAAAGTGAGCCACGGGAGGTAAAAACGCTGAACTAAAATTGAGCCACCTGGGGTTGAGCCCTACAACAGCCAGAGCGAGCTATTGGGAGGCAGAATAGGGTGGTAGTAACAGTGGGAATCTATTATGGTATCACATGGCATGCTCTGCATGCTGGATCAGCCGCATTGAAGGCGCGATTCTAACCGATTTTCGAGGGCCCTTCTGTCTACATTGTATTTTTTGTGTAATATATTGTTTGTTACAACTTTTCCGGGAAAGGAGGCAGGGAACGGATTGCTGATCTGCGACATCAGTATTCTCCACAGATACGGCAAGCAAGCGCTCGACAGGCAGCTAAGGCCTTTGGGCTTCAACTGGCAGGAGATGGTGGTCATGGTCGCGGTGGAAATAATTCCGCGCGCGGACCAGGGCTTGTTGTCAAAACTGCTGCAGACTGACAAGGGCAACGTGACCAAACTGCTGAACAAAATGCAGAAGGATGGGATGATTGCGCGTGAATGGACCTCGGAAGATTGCCGACGCAAGAATATCCGCCTGACGGAGGCCGGCGAAGCATGTTTGCCAGCCCTGCACAAGGCGATGGAGCGCTGGGAGGCTTCCTGCTACAGGGGGCTGAGCCCGGAAGAGATCGCCGGCTTTACACATACATGCGCCACGATCATCGCCAACATTTACAGGAACGAAGAACAGACAACCGACAATGAGAAGGAGAAGATGACAAAATGAAAACCAAGACAAAGGCCTGGGTGAACCTCGCTCTCTTCATCGCCACGCTGGCGATCAACGCTCTGGGCGCGTTCGGGTTCATCAACAACCTTTCCCAGAAGGAAATCTCGGACAAGTATCCCACGCTGATCACCCCCAGCTCCGGCACCTTCAGCATCTGGGGCGTCATCTACACCCTGCTGCTTATCTCGCTGGTCTACATGATCGTCAAAGCGAAGGATGACAGGACCGCCAGAACGATCGAAGCGGTCAGCCTGCCCTTCTGGGTAAGCAGCATCGCCAACATCCTGTGGATCGTTACATTCTCCTACGAGTGGATCGGCATCTCCACCCTGCTTATCCTCCTGCTGGTCCTCAGCCTGGCCGTATTAAACAGCAGGCTCAAGGCGCCGGAAGGCATCGGGCAGAAGGTCAACGCGCTGGCGTTCGGGCTGTACAACGGCTGGCTCATCGTTGCTACGGTGGTCAACGTCGCGGCCTTCCTGGTGCAGGTAAACTGGGATGGGTTCGGCCTGGGCGCGGACACCTGGGCGCTGATCATCCTGGTCGTCGCGCTTCTGCTGACAGCCCTCATCCAGTTACGACTGCGTAATGCCGTGCTGACGCTGCCGCTTGCCTGGGCCTACTATGGCATCTGGCAGCAGCACAAGATGGGGGGCCTCTACAACGGGCAGTACCCTGCCGTCATCGCGTCCACCCTCGTCATTGCCGGCGCCTTTGTCGTCATCGCGGTCATTGTCTTCATCCTCAACAAGCGCTGCCTGCTGCCCAGCGGCGGAAACGATTAGGAGGCAACAAATATGATCAGGCAATCGCTTTTGATCCGGTATCTGGTCACCACCGGTATCTTCCTGCTGATTGACGCCGCGTGGCTGGGGCTCATCGCCCCCAAGCTCTACAAGGCGAACATCGGCCACCTGATGGCGGAAAAACCCAACTTCCTGGCGGCCGGGGTTTTTTACCTAATCTACATCGCTGCGCTGCTGTTCTTTGTCATCGACCCGGCGCTGGTCAAGGCATCCGTCTGGCAGGCCGTGTGGACAGGCGCTTTCCTGGGCTTGGCGATGTACGCCACCTATGACCTGACCAACCTGGCCACGCTGAAGGAATGGCCGCTAAAGATCACGGCGATCGACCTGGCTTGGGGCACCTTCATCACCGCCGCGACCAGCGGCATCGTCACCCGCATCTTCCTCTAAAGAAACATAAGGAGTACTGCCGTGCATACAGCTATCCACCCACAAGCTTTCCACAGCGCGTTGCTCAAGGGCGCGCACAGGGTCGAAAAGAAGCGCGACGAACTCAACCGCATCAACGGATTCCCCGTCCCCGACCGGGACACCGGCAACAACCTGGCTTACCCGATGGCCCAGCTACGGCAGAAACTGCCCGCCGCGGGGAGCTTTGAGGAGATGCTCAACAGGCTCAGCGAAGCCTCCCTGATGGGAGCGCGGGGCAACAGCGGCGCCATCTTCTCCCAGTATTTTTCCGGCTTCCGGGAGGCCGCTTCCGGGCTGAAGGACAGCGTGAGGGAAGCCCTGCCGCTGCATGGCCTGGCCGACATGTTCAGGGAGGGCTACGCCAGCGCCTACCGCTCCATTCAGCAGCCCAGGGAGGGGACGATCCTCAGCGCGATGCGCAGCTTCGCCGATGCCTTCCACCAGCTGCTCGCCCAGGGAGGCGACCTGAAGCGTGCCGCGGAAGTGGCCCTGAGCCGGCTGCGGGGCACCGTGCAGGAGAGCATCAACATCCTGCCCCAGCAGCGCGCGCTGCACGCGCCGGACGCGGGCGCGATGGCCTTCCTGTATTTTGCCGAAGGCTTCATGCATTCACTGACGGGGGTGGCGGATGAGGAAGAGGCAGCGGATGAGGCGCTGTACGCCCAAATGCAGGTGATGGAGGAGGCAGCTCACACCGAGATGGAGTCCTCCCGCTTCCGCTATTGCACGGAAGTCATGCTGAAGCTGCGTGAAGGCGCGGACATCAACGAGGAGATGAAGGCCCGGCTGGCAGCCCTCGGAGACAGCATGGTCGTCTCCCGTGCGGGGGCGCTCGCGCGCGTCCACCTGCACACGGACGAGCCAGCCCAGGCCGTCGACCTGTTGGAGAGCCTTGGGACCCTGAGCGAGGTCAAGGCGGACGATATGCGCATGCAGCAGGCGCTCGTCAAGGCCCATCCGGGAAAAATCGCGCTGGTCATCGACTCTATCGCAGACGTGCCAGAGGAGATGACGGGCCCAGACACCTATCTTCTGCCGCTGCACCTGTTGGCGGAGGGGGTCTCCTATCAGGACAAGCGTACCATTTCCTTTGACCGGGTGAAACGCCTGTCCGGCAGGCTGAGCAGCAGCCAGATGAACCTGGAGGAGATTCGTCAGTTCCTGGACCCGATTGCGCAGAAGTACGACGAGGTGCTCATCCTGACGGTATCCGCCAAAATGTCGGGCATCCACGACCGCTATGTCGATTACATCAAAGGAAATCCAAAGGCGCGCATCCGCCTGGTCGACTCCCGGACGAACTCCGTCGCGGAAGGGCTGCTGGCGCTGCACGCCGCGAAGCGGCTGCAGGAAGGCGCGGGACTGGACGAGCTGGCAGACGAGCTAGAAAAAATCCGGGCGCGGACGAAAATCTTCGTCAGCCTGCCCAACCTCAAGGCGATGGTCGCCTCCGGGCGGCTCAACAAGCGCGTGGGTAGTGTGCTGCAGGCCGTCGGCTTCCTGCCTCTGGTCACCATCAATCATGAGGGCGAGGGCACGGTGACCGGGCTGTCCTTCTCCCGAAAACGCAGCGACAGACTGCTGCTGGAGAAGCTCCAGCCCGGCCGCGTGCAAGAATACGCCGTCGTTCATGTCAACGACCCCCGTCGCGCGGAAGCTGCCGCCAAAGCCGTGCAGGAGCTGCTCGGCTTTCCCCCGCGCTATATCTGCGAGATTTCCTCCGTGGTCGCCAATTTCTCGGGCGAAACTTCCTACGCTGTGGCGTACATCGAAAACGAACTGACTGAAAGAGGCACCTGATGAATTATGTCCTGGTATACCTGATCCTGCTGGGCGGTTTCGCGCTGGTGTTCCTGATCGGGAAGAGCAAAAAGAAACACGACTTCATCGACATATTCTGGGGCCTGGGCTTCGTTATCGCCGCTGTTGTCTCCTTCCTGCTGGGCAGCAAGCCCATCAGCGGCCTGTTGATGACCCTGCTGGTCATTCTCTGGGGCGGGAGGCTCAGCTATTACCTGGGGAAGCGCAACATCGGCAAGCCGGAAGACTTCCGCTATATGGCGATGCGCGAGAAGTGGAAGAAGCGCTTCGAGCTGGTCATGTTCTTGCGGATGTACCTGCTGCAGTTCGCCCTGAATGCGATCATAGGCTTCCCCATTGTCTATGTGAACCTGCAGGACGCGAATAGCCCGAATCTGTTCACCTGGCTGGGGCTGCTGGTGTGGATCGCCGGCTTCGCCTTTGAGGTCATTGGGGACGAACAGTTGCGGCGCTTCAAGACGAAACCCGACAGCAAAGGCAAATTGATGACCACCGGCCTCTGGGCCTGGACGCGCCACCCGAATTACTTCGGCGAGGCGGTCATGTGGTGGGGCATTTTCCTCATCAGCCTGACGGGTGATTTCGGTCGCGTCTGGCTCATCTTCAGCCCGCTGCTCATCACGTACCTGCTGGTCAATGTCTCCGGTGTCCCGATGCTGGAAAAGAAGTACGAGGGCCGCAAGGACTGGGAAGCGTACACGAAAAAGACCAGCAAGTTCTTCCCCGTGCCGCCCAAAGGCTGACCAAATAAACCATGCCAAACGAAAAACGCCGACTCCCAGCTGGGACCGGCGTTTTTCCATCACAAGCTGGCTGGCATATGCCAGCCGGCTGACAGCCCTTATACCTGTCCGTCAACTTTCCGGGTGGCGAACTCGATGATGACGCCGTAGACGACGCCAGCCAGGAAGCTGACCACGTCCGTGAATCCCGACGCGCTGTAGAAGGCGAAGGAAACGATCAGGCCCAGCAGCGCGCCCCGCAGAATTAGCGTGCGCTGGTCCGCTTTTTCATGGGCCAGCCCGATCGTCATCCCCATCAGCACCCGGTTGAACCACAGCGCGAACAGGAAGCCAAACCCCGCCGTGCCGCCCGAACGGACCAGGGCCCCGGCGATGCACACGACGCCCAGTACCGCGCCGGCCAGAATGCTCACCTTCATCCGTTTTGTCTGAAACTGTTTCATTTTTTCTCACTCCTTCGGTTTTTCCACGGGAGATGATACCCGTTCGAACCATCCGGGAGGGCGCCGCCCGTCAGCACAGAGGCTCACGATTCGCCTCAATTCACTTCTGTCTGGGTTCCTCAGTTCATCTTCACGTACCAGCCAGGCTGGTATATTGCATTCGGGTTGTGCAGCCCGGCGCCTGTCTCCCGCGCCATGACGGTGTCACAGCCACAGGTACTCCATCCTTGAATGCTATGCTATAATCATGTAAGCACAAAATCAATTAGATATCATTCAGGAGGAGGAGAGACATGAGGAAAATTGATGAGCAGCAGGCAAAGGCGAAACTTGAAAAAGGCTTTGAAAAGGCCGGAAAACTTCTGAACGATAAACAGAAATTGGATGTATTCCTTGATAAATTGGAAATTTAACTGAAGATGGTTCCAGTAGTGGGCGAATCCCTCAGCATGCTTCCAGTATTGTTTTCGTTGGTGAAGAGTTTTATTGCCGGCGAATACAAAGAAATCCCCTTGGGATCAATTATCGCGGTTATCAGTGCGCTGGCCTACTTCTTGTCCCCGGTCGATTTGATACCGGATTTTTTTCCGGGGGTTGGTCTACTAGATGATGCGGCCGTTGTTGGTGCCTGCTTAATGCTTGTTGGTTCGGACATTCAGGAGTACCAGAAATGGCGTTCCCAGCGCTTGGAGAGCCCCTCACCTTTAGAGGTTCCGGGAGAAGTTCACTAGAGCCTGTTCACACTAAAATCGCATCGATGATCATGGCAAAGTAGATGAAACCACTAAACAGAGAATCGAGTTTGTCATATCTAGTGAATACCTTCCTGAATCTCTTCAGCCGAAGAAT
>Ga0123335_1006447_pt1 | contig 13653 bp, 9 predicted proteins | sample BiotimSIPDNA_2_FD_89707 | JGI IMG/M metagenome (GOLD analysis project Ga0123335, IMG submission 89707) | Anaerobic biogas reactor microbial communites from Washington, USA - Biogas_R2 time_0 SIP DNA | ecosystem: Engineered > Bioreactor > Anaerobic > Unclassified | place: Washington, USA... | reverse complement strand
ATTGTTTTGGCCCATAGTGATGATTCCTTTCGAATTGTTGTTTGGTCAACTCAATTCTACCATAGAATCTTCGCTATGGATATACTTTTTTACTATTGCATCTTCATTTTACAATCTGCCCAAATATAATATATCATGCAAGCCCGAACATTTCAACAGGTTGTTTCTTTTTTTATTCTGTTTTCTGTCCCAAAAATACGGGAATCCGGGCTAATAACAATATACTTACGGGATTAAAAACAAAAACAACACACTCTGAAAGCCGGATACGTGAAAAATCGTATACCTGGCATTCAGAGTGTGCAGCTGTTACTCGATATTATATTCTTTCGCTGTTATAAATACCGATGACATATATATAACACAGTGAAAAGAGCAAACAGTAAATATACTTATCGGGAACACCGAACTATCAGTGCTCATCGCCGGAGGGTTCAGCCGATTCAGCGCTTTCCTCGGCTTCCTCATCTTCGGCTTCGGCTTCTTCGGTTTCGATTACCAGCTCCTTACGCGCCGTTACGGTTGCAACGACAGCGTCAAGAGGCGACAGCAATTCTATGTCGGCATTTTTGGATATTTCGAGATCGGCTATCGTTATAGTATCTCCGGCATTCGCTCCTTCGACATTTAACTCGACGCTGTCGACAAAGTTGGCCGGAAGCGCCCTGTATTGAATTTCATCAAGAATCTGCAGTACAATACCGTCGACTCTTTCTTTGCCGGTTATCCTGATCTGAAGAACCGTCTTGATCATTTCGTCAGCTTTGACCGCCTGGAAACTGATGTGTTCAAGGCTGCCTTTTACCGGCGTGCGTGTTATATCCTTGAGTATCGAGAGATATTGTTTTCCGTCGATGTCTAAATGCAGCTTTGAACCGACGGAGTGGCTCTTAAGAAACAGTTCGATATCGCCCTGAGTAAGTGTAACCGGTATGGATTCATCAAGGTGTTTTCCGTAAAGCACCGCAGGTATAATACCCTCTCTTCTGAGCTGCTTACCTTTTAAGCTGCTGTCACGTTTTTTTGCAGATAATACTAACATGATTTCTCCTTTCAAATGCCGTCCCTGTACCGTTGTCAGATACTGCCGCAGAGGATGAAATATTGATTGAAGGCTGCTGAACATAATCCATCTTTTGGCTGTACTGACGATATTTCATGTATAGTGTCGGGCGGCTTCACAGACTGAATTAATATAATCTAAGTCCTGCTTTTTGAATTATAACATATTATATTTGATTTGTCAAATACACTTTGCAATATTGGCGACAATTGAAAAATCAGCAAATCCGCCTGTGAAAACCGGAGATTAGGGTATATTATGAATTTCCCTGTTATCCGGGGTTCGTGCAGTAGGAACTATGATTTCATTTTACTCTATTGCAATATTACCGGTTACTCTATTGCAATATTAGCTGTTTCGTGTTACAATACCGTTACCAAATTATTAAACCGGAGGGAAAGCATGGAAAACACAAAAAAGCTCATTGCTTTGTTTCTGGCAGTTGTTATCGCGCTCCCGCTTATATCTGGATGCGGCGGTACCGGCAAGACCGATGCGGAAACTTCCTCAGCGATAGTCGAAACAGCTGCGGAAACCACCACAGACCCCAACGACCGCTCGGGATATAAAGACAATCTGCCGGATGATCTGGATTTCGGCGGAAAGACCGTCGGCATTTTTTCCTCCGCATCATACGGAGGGAAATTTATAGAGGGACCGGAGGAACTGACCGGTGAAATCGTTCTGGACACGATATACGAACGAAATGATGCGGTCTCCCAGCGGCTGAACGTGAAATTAGACATTTTTGTATCCGATGTCTCATACAACGGTACCGGCAATGAAATCAAGAAGTTCGTCCTGGCGGGAGATACCAAGTACGATTACGCCGTCGCAGAACAGTTCGGGCTTATATCGACGGTCGTTGACGGCATATACTATAACTTTCTCGACCTGCCGTATATCGACCTCGAACAGCCGTGGTGGAACACAACCTACATGGATGAGATAGCCATCGGAAACGACAAAAGATTCTTCTTCTTCGGCGATTATACGGGTCATATGCTGTATGTCGCGATGGTTCTTTTCATGAACAAAACCCTGTACGAAAACATTATCGGCGATCCAGATGAAATATATGCCGAAGCGCTTGAAGGCAACTGGACGATGGATTCAATGGAAAAGCTCGTTTTAAGCTGTTACAGCGATCTCGACGGCGACGGCGCCGTCACGTCCGGCGATCAGTTCGGCTTTGCGACTTACTACGCCTCCTCCAGCACCGACGCATTCGCCTTTGCGACAGACATTCGTATGACAGAAAGGGCAAGCGACGGAACCCTGCAGTTTGTTATGGGAACCGAGCGGCAGATCAAAGCTGTCGAGCTGATAAACAGAATCTTCTGGAATGAGGGCAGCTATGTTCATCTTCAGGAGAAAAATATAACCTATGATATGTTCAAAGGCAGGCAGGCTCTGCTGCTCGGCAACAGTACCCTCGGCATTACATATGTTCTCCGTGAAATGGAGGATGAATATGCAGTTCTGCCTTATCCGAAACTGGATGAGCTTCAGGAAAATTACCGGACCGTCGTCCACGACTGCGCCTCTATCGGCGTCATTCCGCTAAACTGTGCCCGCACCAAGGAAACCGGCGCGGTTTTGGAGGCTATGAGCTCGGAAAGCTGGAAGTATGTGATTCCCACATGGTACGAAACCGCGCTGAAGATAAAATATGTCCGCGACAACATTTCGGCTCAGATGATTGACATCATCCGCGACTCCATCACGACCGAATTCGCCTTCGTTTATGCATCCAAGCTTGATAACGCCGGTAAGATATTCCGGACGCTTACGCAGAAAAAATCCAACGATTTCGCCTCCGAATGGGCAAAAATACAGAATGGGGCGGAGATCAAGCTTGAAAAGCTCTACGAGGCATACACTGAGAATTATTAAACCTGCATAGATTTGTCGCCTTTGACTCTGTTGCCCCGAAATCGGCGATACAGAGAAATATCCGCTCTTTCTGTTTGTTGCAGCTTCATAACCGTTGTTTGATAAATCGACACACCGCCATATACAAGCCGCTATTGCAAAAAGGGGGAACATAAAATGACAATGATTAAAAGACTCTCGGCAATTCTGCTTGCCGCAGCCATCGCGCTCCCGCTGTTTGCGGGATGCGGGGACAAGGGTAAGACGGAAGCCGAATCATCCGCGGCGACAACCGAAACCGCCGCCGAAACCGCCGACCCTAATGATCGTTCGGCTTACAAAGACAGCCTTCCCGACAACATCGACCTGAAAGGGGCAAAGATCGGCGTATACTGCGTTGCAAGCTCCGGCACCGACTTCATTATGGGAGCCGAGGAACTGACGGGAGACCTTGTCCAGGATGCCGTCATTGAGCGCAACGACGCGGTAATCGAGCGGCTTAATGTCGATATAAAATTCTATCCGTCGACTGCCTCATACCGTGATATAGGCAATGTGGTGAACAGCTTTGTCATGTCGGGCGACACCACATACAATTATTATGTCGGCCAGCAGTTCGGCCTTGTTTCGCAGGCGACCGAGGGCATTTATTACAATGTCTTAGATCTGCCCTATCTCGATTTCGACCAGCCCTGGTGGTGGAACGGATATATGGACGAGATATCGATAGGCTCCGACAAGCGTTTCTTCCTGGTGGGCGACTATTTCATAGATGTGCTGCGCGGAACCAGGGTGCTGTATTTCAACAAGAACATGTATGAAAATCAGATAGGGAATCCGGATGACCTTTACAACGTGGCGCTTGACGGCAGCTGGACACTTGAGAGAATGGAGGAGCTTGTAAAGGGAATGTACCGCGACCTCAACGGCAACACCGTGTTTGACGAAGAGGATCAGTACGGCTTTGCCACCTATGTCACCTATTCCAGCTCCGACGCCTTCGCTTTTGCGACCGACATACGCATGACCGAGCGGGGGAGTGACGGCACAATGTCGTTCACCATGGGCACCGAACGCCAGCTTAAGGCAGCTGAGCTTATTAACGCCGTGTTCTGGAACGAGGGCAGCTATATCAGCAAGATAGACACCGACAAGGCAACACCGATCTTCAGAAACGGCAACTCGCTGATGCTCGGAAACTCCAGCATCGGCAGCTCGGAGTATCTCCGCGACATGGAGGACGATTTCGGCATGATGCCCTACCCGAAGCTTGACGAAACACAGGAGAATTACCGTTCTCTCGTTCACGACACGCAGAAGTTCGGCGTGGTGCCGATTTGCTGCGCTCATCCTGACGAAACCGGTGCGGTCATTGAGGCGATGAGCTCAGAAACCTGGAAGACGCTGACTCTCACATATTACGAGACCGCCCTCAAGGTCAAGTATGCCCGCGACGAGATTTCCGCTCAGATGATTGATATCATCCATGATTCAATCTCCACCGAATTCGCCTTCGTTTATTACGCCAGCCTCTCGAACGCCGGCATGATCTACCGAACCCTCGTTACAAATAATTCAGGCGATTTCATGTCCGAGTGGGCAAAACTGCAGACGAGCGCCGAAGCGGCACTCGAAAAGCTCAACGCCGCTTATCTGGAGGCAAACTGAGTTTTGAAGGCAATGCGGTTTCTTCGAATCCGACGGCGCCGGGCAACCGCTTATTTCATATCATAATGGTTTTTCGCAGGCAGTTTCAACTTTATGAATAATAAAACCAATACTGAAACCAGGGGTTATAACATGAAAAACACAAAGAAAATTCTTGCTCTGCTCTTGGCCGCCGCCATCGTTCTCCCGCCGGTTGCGGGATGCGGGGACACGGGCAAGCAGGAAGCCGAATCGTCCGCAACAACGGCCGAAACCGCCGCCGAAACCACAACCGACCCGAAAGACCGCTCGGGATACAAAGACAGCCTTCCCGACAACATCGACCTGGGAGGAGTGAAACTCGGCGTATACTGCGTTATAACCTCTAATAATACCGACTTTATTAAGGGAGCCGAGGAAATAACGGGAGATATTGTCAAAGACACGGTAATTGAGCGTAACAATACGGTATTCGAACGGCTCAATGTCGATATCGATTACAATCTGACCGATACCACTTACATGGCAATAGGCTCGGTCGTAAATAAATTCGTCATGTCGGGCGACACCGCCTACGATTATTATGTCGGCCAGCAGTTCGGTCTCGTTGCGCAGGCGACAAACGGGATTTATTACAATGTCTTCGAGCTGCCCTATCTCGATTTCGACCAGCCCTGGTGGTGGAACGGATATATGGACGAGATGTCGATAGGCTCGGACAAGCGCTTCTTCCTTGTGGGTGACTACTTCATCGACGTGCTGCGCGGAACCAGGGTTTTATATTTCAACAAGAACATGTATGAAAACCAGATAGGCGACCCGAACGATCTTTACAGGATTACGCTTGACGGCAGCTGGACAATCGAAGAAATGACGAAGCTTGTAAAAGATATGTATCGCGACCTCAACGGAAACACCGAGTTCGACACGGAAGATCAGTACGGTTTCGTCTCATATGCCACCTTAGCCAGCACCGATTCCTTTGCTTTCGGTACGGATATACACATGACTGTACGCGGGGATGACGGGAAGATGGCATTTACGATGGGCACCGAACGCCAGATCAAAGCAATTGAACTGATAAATCAGGTGTTCTGGAACGAAGGCTGTTATATCAGTCCGGCGGATAACGACAGGGCGAGACCCATCTTTGTAAACGGCAATGCTCTTATGCTTGGGAACGGAATGATAAGCTCCTCAGAGGAACTCCGCGGCATGGAGGACGACTTCGGTATGATACCCTATCCGAAGCTCGACGAAACTCAGGAGAATTATCGTTCTCTCGTTCATGACACCAAGGCTTTCGGTGTGGTGCCGCTGTGCTGCACTCATCTTGAAGAAACCGGCGCGGTCATCGAGGCGATGAGCTCGGAAAGCTGGAAAACCCTGACGCCGACCTATTACGAAACAGCCCTCAAGGTTAAATATGTCCGTGATGAGATTTCGGCTCAGATGATAGATATTATCTATGACTCGATATCAACCGAATTCGCTTACGTTTATTACACCAGCCTCTCGAACGCCGGCATGATCTACCGCACACTTGTCACTAAAAATTCAAACGATTTCATGTCCGAATGGGCAAAGATTGAAAACAGCGCCGAAGCGGCACTCGAAAAGCTCATCGCGGCGTATCTCGAGGCGAACTGAACCTGACGATTGTATTCAAATTGTACAGACCGTGTCCGTAGCTGACCGTAACGGTTGTTTCCGGACCGCAATAACCGATTAAGCCATTGATAAGCAAAGAACTCTGCCTTTTTATGGGCGGAGTTCTTTTGTATTGTTCACGGTGTTATTGCAAAATGGTCTGACGCCTAAAAGAACAGTTTCCTTTCCAGTATCTCGCGCATTCTGACATTTGCCGCAAGGTAAATCAGAAAACCTCCGAGCAAAGCCAGCACGACCAGCGGGTAAACCGACCATCCTATGAATTTGAAGCCAAAGGTCACCCCCATCAGAAACTCGGCCATCAGCATCAAAGCGCCCAGCGCGATAAATGCTCCGCCGAAAATATACAGCTTGCCTCTGCGCAGGTAATACAGCAGCGACACGACCACACATATGATGAGACAAAGCCCGCCGGCTATCGGGAAGGCAAAACTCAGAAACCATCCTCCACCCGTGGCGTGGTTGATATACAGCAGGTACAGCGCGGTTGCGGCAAAGTTGCAGGGCACAAAAATCACAGGATTCGGTTTTTTGAACCATAGCGGCAGAGCAAATGCTATATAAGTGATTACCAGAGCGCCGCCCACATAACCGAACCAGTTTATTTCACCGTCGATAAGAAAATCCGCGAAAAAGCATATCACGAGCGGGATCAAGAACAGGAATACAATCGCGCCGCTCAGTGCCGTGGAATCCGAACTTTCTTTCGGCAGTTTGTTGCCCGGATATAAGGGTTCGGCGGGTTTTCGTTTGATTTCCGGATGATACACAACAGTACTGCATAACGGGCACTTCTTTTCGGTATCGGCAAGCCGGACGCCGCATTTTACACAATACATGTCTGTTCACCCCCGCTTAGATTGCTTTCAACAGTAACATGAAGCCCCAGTTCCCTTAGTACGGCATGAAAATGCCGTTCAAGCTCCGCATCCTTTATGCTTCGGATAAAGTTGATGTATATTGTTTCTCCGTAGGACAGCATGCCGCAGTTGTAGGGAGCTTCAGCCTGCACGCCAAGGATAAAGTCAAAGCGTTTTACATACCTCGCCATCGCTTCGGGAATTTTGACCTGACCGATGTTGGATAAGGTCAGGCAGGATTTTTTGATTCCGACCCTGTCGTATATGGCTCTCATAACGGCGTTCTTGACAGGCAGGGGAATGAGGCGCACTAAAGGATTTCTCTCGTTGTTTACATTGGTTGCTATCACACGGCTCATGTGCTTCGCAGTGACCTCGGTGCCCATCTTGTGCTTGATTATTTTACATATTTCGTCAAGCGTATATTCGCCGAGACGGGGGTCGGCTTCCGGAATGGTATACAACGAAAAATTGCGCAGCGTGCTGCTGGGAAAAAGCTGCCGCAGGTTGACGGCAATCATGAGTTTGACTCGCTGCTGCCACCTGCTGTCGGGATTCTTTTCCTTCTGCAGATTCATGAGCGCCTGCATAATGACCGCACCCATGAACACCGTCAGAGTGGAATTGTAGGCGTGGGCAATCTCAAGAGCTTCTTTGACCGGCACCATGAAACAGGTAAGATTAAGAAAACCGTCTGCAGTCGGCTCGCCGTGAATGTGCCACGCGCTTGTCTCTCTTCGGCCGGCGGATACCGGACCGGCATACCTGGGGAAACAGTCCTCCAGTTCTTCATGTGCGGGCGGGTCTCTGCGGTTGACTATACCGTGCTTATAAGGTATTTTTACCCTGTACCTGCGTTCTAAGTACTCCGCCACCAGATTTTTCAGAAAGATCAGGGCGCCGGTGCCGTCGGTGAGCGAATGAAAGAACTCGACGGCTATGCGGTCGCGATAGACTATCACCCGCAAAGCGCATTTCCCCATCTCCTCTTTGCTCATATAGACAAGCGGATAGCTGTATTCATCGCTGATTTCCGGCGCCGCTTCGATCTGCTGCAGATAATACCAGAACATGCCCTTGCGCAGCCGGGCGGCAATGGAGGGGAAACGCTTCACGATAATATCCAATGCAGACTTTAATATAACCGTATCCACATCGTCGGACAGTGTTGCCGACATCCGGTAGACGTTGCTCCAGTTTTTTCTTATTGTAGCGGGGAAAATCTTCGCCGCGTTATCCAGGCGAAGCCAGCGCAGCGGTTTGGCTGCTTTTTTTGCCATAAAGGTTACTTCCTCATGATTGATTTATAAAAACGCCGCGTTCGCAGCGCCGTGATATGTGTATGCTCGACGCTGCCGAAAACGGTCGCATACCGCATACTCATTATTATAACACCGAAGCCGGCTTCCGAACGCTTATGTTCAGACAGAGCAACGGCAAGATCTCACTTAAGGCTTTATTGATTTTATAGTATTCAAGAACATGGACAGCGCCAGAAAACAGAGCGCCGGATAATAGGTTCCCATGCAGGCGTGAGGCGTCCAATCCCACAAACCGATGAACCAGTCGAGGACAAGCATCAGATCCGAAAAGAAGAATAGCACGCTGGCAATCATGATTGTGCCGGTCATGAGCGACTGCTCAGTGACAAAGTTTCCTATAGCCTTGCCGAGCATGAAACTGATGATAAGGGCATAAACTATGCAGACGATTCTGAAAGCCGGAACATCGAATTTCAGAAGCGGGAAGAACATCAGGAATAAAAACGCGCCGATGAACAGCACCCCGCTCAGAATCAAATCCAAAGCGTTTAGTTTCCGTATCAGGCAATATGCCGCAACGAATAATATATGACCGAGCGCAAAGGAACCGGCTCCGATAACGAAACTGTAACCGATAAGCATGTCGCCGAGAAAAGCAAGAACTAGACCGAGCATTATTGCGATGTAGAAACTCATGTTTTTCTGCTTGGTAATCAGGGCATAACCCAGATTTATAACTCCGAGCAGGACAAAGCCGCCGCTGCAGACACCTTTCAGTTTCAGACCGAAACCGGTGCTTTGATATATATAATTCATTATAAACACCGCGGCGATGATAATCAGATTGACTGCAAGCATTATTTTAGTCTTCACGCTGTGTACCTCTGTATGTTATTTCTTTAGAGTGTCTTTCCGCTCATAGGATATGCCGCATATGCGAGCGGATAAACGGCAGATATCCGCCTCTGCCGGGTAGGCAGGCACACTCGAATTCAATATCTCCGGGTGTTCAATATGCGGATTTATCACATTTTGTATTGTATCATGTATAATAACAATTTGCAAGTATTTACATGTAAATACCATGTGGAGAGGGAGTATGCAGCAGTTTGGAATAATAATCTCTGTTGCTGCATGTAATGACGGCTGAAATAATAAAATGTGTATTGACAACATATATGTAAAAATGTACAATTACAGTTATAATTGTGATGAATAATTAGTCTTATAAGTTGTCGCAGCGCAATTTTTTCGTATGATTCCATATTATACCAGCCTGTTGAAGTTAAATCACCAAAATGAGGTACAAAAATGTTCGCAGCACATATTAATAAAGTCGACGGAGCAAAACATATACACACAGCAACCGATCACTGTCTTGATACGGCAAAGTACGCCGCAGAGGCGCTGGCGCCGGCGGGACTTGCCGAAACAGGTTGGGCGGCAGGGCTTATTCACGACTGCGGGAAATTTACCGGGGCGTTTCAGAAATATATAAGCGACGCAGCCGACGACAAGCCGGTCAGAGTCGGCTCGGTCATCCACACCTTCGCGTGTGTTAAACATCTTATCGGTGAGCATCATTCGCAGGACGGGATAACATCAGCCTCGGTCATGTCGGATATCGTTTCCGAACTAATAGCCTTTGCCGCCGGCGCCCATCACGGGCAGTTCGACTGCTTTGACAAAAACGGCGACAGCGGTTTTGAGCACCGTATGACAACCGATACAGCGACAAGCAAAGAAGCTATAGGCAATTTCTTTTCGGAGTTTATCAGCCGCGAAGAATATTCGGCTTTACTCAAATCAGCGGAAAATGAAATAAGCCGGATAATAGGCAAGTTTAAGAGCCTCGGCAAAAACGGCGATGAGCGAATGTATTATTTAAGCCTCACCGCTCGCCTGCTGCTGTCGGCTGTCATCAACGGAGACCGGCGAAGTACGGCGGAATTCATGAACGGTACGGAGTTCCCGGATTTCGGAGACATTAACGAACTCTGGGAAAGGTGTTTGAAGCACACCGAAGATGAGATATCAAAGCTCAATTCTGACTCCTCAAAAAAATCTGAACGCGAAAAAATGATAAATGCCGCAAGGGCGAAAATTTCGTCAAAATGCAGGCAATTCGCCGAAAACGCCCCCGGAATCTACCGGCTGAACGTACCCACAGGCGGCGGGAAAACGCTCTCGTCCCTCCGCTTCGCGCTTGCCCACGCAAAGGCACACGGTAAATCCCGGGTGATATTCACTTCTCCGCTGCTGTCGATTCTCGACCAGAACGCAAAGGTCATCCGACAATACATAGGCGACGACAGCATAGTGCTCGAGCATCATTCGAATGTGGTTATCGACGACAGCGAAGATGAGATGAACCGTTACGATCTCCTGTCCGAAAGCTGGGATTCGCCGGTTATCATAACCACGCTCGTTCAGCTCCTCAACACCCTGTTCGAAGGCCGCGGCAGTTCGATAAGGCGGTTCAGGTCGCTTATAAACTCAATCATCGTAATCGATGAGGTACAATCGGTTCCGATAAACCTGCTGACCCACTTCAATCTCGCCTGCAATTATCTCGCCGAAATCTGCGGCGCCACCATAGTCTTATGTTCGGCTACACAGCCCTGCCTTGAGACGGTCGAACACAGCCTCAAAATCAAAGACGGCACCGACATCGTTCCCTTTGACGAAAAGCTTTGGCAGCCTTTCCGCCGCACAAAGATAACAGATGCGGGCAGCATGAAACTTGACGAGATACCGGATTTCGCCCTTCAAAGACTTTCGGATGTCAAAAGTCTGCTCATAGTCTGCAACAAAAAGAGCCAGGCGGAGCAGCTTTGGCTTTCGCTGAGCGGAAAGGATTTCGACTGTTTCCATCTTTCGGCGTCGATGTGCATGGAACACAGAAAGGACACGCTGGCGGAGATTTATCAAAGTCTCAAAAAAGGGAAGGAGACCGGTGAAAAGACGGTGGTCGTCTCTACCCAGGTAATCGAGGCGGGAGTGGATATTTCCTTCGGCTGCGTCATCCGTCTCTGCGCCGGAATGGACAGCGTTATACAGTCGGCGGGCAGATGCAACCGAAACGGAGAGATCGAGGGCGAAGCGCCGGTTTATATAGTGCTGTGTCTGGATGAGACCCTCACCCGTCTGCAGGATATTAAAGACGCAAAAGATGCTTCCCTTGAATTGCTTGCCGAATATCGCAATGACGCCGAACGATATTCCGGTGACCTTTCATCCGACAAGGCTATAGAATACTACTATTCCCGGCTGTATAAGAATAAGAAAAGCGGACATATGGACTTCAATGTCAAAGGCTGCCCGTCGATGTTCAAATTGCTTGCAACCAACGGCGATTATTTTCAGCTTGCAAGCAAGAGATTGCAGCAAAAATACTACCTGAAAAAAGCATCGAAAACCGCGGGAGAGATATTCACCGTCTTCGACAGCGGGACATATGACTGCATAGTTCCATATAAAGACGGATATAATGTCATATGCGATCTTTTGTCTCAAAAATCAAAATACGATATCTGTTTCGTCCAAAGCGCGCTGAAAAGAGCAAAGGGATATACCGTCTCGCTGATGGGATACCAGAAAGAAAAACTTGAAAAAGAGGGAGGGCTTTATGAATTAGACAACGGAAGATTCAAAACGCTTATTATTAACGAAAGTCATTATGATAACCAAACCGGGCTTATAACCGATATTGAGAAAAGGGGGACTGCCGAATGCAATACTCAAATCATTTAGAATTCGAAGTGACCGGCGCATACGGGCTGTTTTCAGACCCTGTAATGCGGGTCGGCGGAGAAAAATGTTCCTATCAGATACCCACCTATGAGGCGCTCAAAGGCATTATTTCATCGGTTTACTGGAAACCTACGATAGTCTGGCATGTCGACCGGGTGCGGGTCATGAACCGAATCCGCACCGAGGTGAAGGGCATAAGGCCTATACGGTACAACGACGCCGGGGCAAATGACCTTGCCTATTACACCTACCTGAAGGACTGCCGCTATCAGGTGCGGGTACACTTTGAGTGGAATCTCAACCGTCCGGAACTTGAGGGCGACAGAAACGAGCATAAACACTATCAGATGGCGAAACGGATGATCGAAAGAGGCGGCCGCCGCGATGTATTTCTGGGAACGCGGGAATGTCAGGGCTATGTGGAACCCTGCGTAATGGGCAGCGGCGAAGGCGCATACGACACACTTGAGCAGCTTTCCTTCGGTCTGATGTATCACGGCATAACCTATGCTGACGAGGCTTATTCGGAGGAGACCAAAGACAGGATGACCGCGTCGTTCTGGTTCCCGACCATGAAAAACGGCTACATCGATTTCCCGAGGCCTGAGGACTGCCCGATGCATAAGGACGTCGGGGAAATCAAAGCCAAGCGTTTTTCCGAGGCTGACGGAAACTTCATCGGCCTGAAGGAATTCGGGGAGGTGAACTAAATGGGACTTTTACAGAAGGCGGTTGAGACGTATGATGAAAACATATCGATAGTCGGTAAAGAAATTGAAGGGAAAGCCGTACTTTCACCTGTGCTCCATATGACCACGGCGGCAAATATCGAGATAACCATTGACAGAAACGGCGCATTCAATTCCGCTGCGGTTGCAGATAAAAAAGCACCTAAAATAATAATCCCCGTCACTGAGGCATCTGCCGGAAGGACAAGCGGAATATGTGCCCATCCTTTGTGCGACCAGCTGAAATATATCGCCGACTTTAAGCGGGCGAAGGCAAAGGATGAAGCCTGTTATCCCGAATATGTCAAACAGCTTGAAGACTGGACTTTATCCGAAAATTCCCACCCCATGCTTGAACCTATCCTGAAATATGTGAAGCAGAAAACCGTTTTGAGCGACCTCGAAAGAAGCGGTATTATCAAATTAGATGAAAACGGCGCCCCGGAAAATGAAAAACTCTTAGTATGCTGGAGAGTTGTGGGATTGGGCGAGGACAGCGGTCCGGTTTACAGCAATGCATCTTTATTCAAGAGCTTTATCAGTTATATCGAATCAAAAACAGACGAATCCGGACTGCTATGCATGGTTTCGGGGCATGAGTCGAAACCTGCCGACCAGCACCCGAAAGGCATAATCCCGTTATACGGAAATGCAAAGTTAATATCATCAAATGATAAGACGAATTTCACGTACAGGGGCAGATTTGTCGATTCCGAAGATGCCGCATCGATAAGCCTGGTATCATCACAAAAGCTGCACAGCGCACTGAAATGGCTGGCTGCAAATCAGGGAAT
>Ga0123335_1006445_pt1 | contig 13655 bp, 11 predicted proteins | sample BiotimSIPDNA_2_FD_89707 | JGI IMG/M metagenome (GOLD analysis project Ga0123335, IMG submission 89707) | Anaerobic biogas reactor microbial communites from Washington, USA - Biogas_R2 time_0 SIP DNA | ecosystem: Engineered > Bioreactor > Anaerobic > Unclassified | place: Washington, USA... | reverse complement strand
TCAAGTCCGTCGAGATTGACGAGGCCGATCAGACGGCCTTGGATGCGAACGGCAAACACAAAGTTTTCTTTTCCGTCATTCCAGTCCATTAACAGTGATTCGATCTGCTGTTCGTTAAGCGGTCTGGCAGTTGTCGGAATATAATAGAGAAGAGAGGACATGTCCTGGAAAAATTCGCGCAAAAAGGGAATATCCGACGATTCGACGGCAGTTAAAGAAATGCGCGGGCCTTGAAGCGGTAATTTTGATGTCACACTATTTTGTATCATTTTCGTGCCTCCTTCGATCAATCAGCCGGAATAGTTCTTGTCTGATTATCCAGAGTTCTCCTTTTTAGTATAGCAGTGAACGGTCTGTCGTGTGAATCCTGAATCTTTTATTTGCTCTCCTGAAATGCTTAATGTGTCGCAAATTGATCGCATAACAGTTTGACATAAACACATTTTGGTAAATTGAGTCAGAGAAAGCATTTCTTTGTGTTATCAAGCTTGACAAGATCTGTACCAATCCGTATAATTCAGATCGTGTCAAAAATCGGCACCAAGATGGTGGGATTAGCTCAGTTGGTTAGAGTGCCAGATTGTGGCTCTGGAGGTCGTGGGTTCGATTCCCATATCCCACCCCAAAACGACTTGGGATATTGGCAAGTTTGCCTGAACAAAGTCATTGGGGTGTAGCCAAGCGGTAAGGCACGGGACTTTGACTCCCGCACTCGTAGGTTCAAATCCTGCCACCCCAGCCATACGATCCACTAGCTCAGTTGGTAGAGCACCTGACTTTTAATCAGGGGGTCCGGAGTTCGAGCCTCCGGTGGATCACCAGTTGATGGCCCCAGGTGCATTATGCACCCGGGGTTTTTCATTACCAATGAACAAGTTGATTTTCGGCAGCAGATTTCTAACCGTAGGGCAACCGTCAATCAGTTGCAGAAATGGATAGGCATTCCAATGAGAAACGTTCTTGTAACCGGCGGGGCCGGATTTATCGGCAGTCATTTTATCCGCTATTTGCTCAACCATGAACCGGACTGCTCTGTCATTAATGTTGACAGTTTGACGTATGCAGGCCAGTGGCAGCCCTTGCATCCTGAGGATGCCAAGAACCGACAGATCTTTATCAAAGCTGACGTCACAAATAAGATTGCCATTAACAAAATATTTATTGATTATTCAATATCAGATGTCGTCCACTTTGCCGCGGAAACCCACGTTGACAACAGTATAGATAATCCGGAACTTTTCTTTCGGACAAATGTCATCGGAACTCAAGTAATGCTGGAAGCAGCTAGACAGTGCTGGACTGCTTTATCAAACGAAACACAGCCGAGGTTCATTTACATTTCGACAGATGAAGTCTATGGATCTTTGGAATCAGAGGGTCTTTTTGATGAAATGTCACCAATGCAGCCAAACAATCCATATTCTGCCTCAAAAGCCTCTGCAGATCTGATGGTTCGCTCCTATTTTCGAACGTTTGGCTTACCGGTTATCACCACGCGATCCTGCAATAACTACGGGCCTGGGCAGTTACCTGAAAAACTGATTCCGATGACAATCAACCGGGCGAGGAGGGGAGATGCAGTTCCAATATACGGAAGCGGGAACCAGCAGCGAGACTGGCTGCATGTGACCGATCATTGCCATGCGATCCACCTTGTTCTGAGACATGGATCTCCGGGAGACGTCTACAATATCGGTGGAGATAATGAACAAAGGAATCGTGTCGTTGTCCAGATGATTCTGGACTATATGGGACAATCGAGAGAATTGATGACGATGGTTAATGACCGACCTGGTCATGATAAACGATATGCACTGGACAGCACAAAAATAAAGCGTGAACTGGGTTGGCAGCCGGAGATTCCGTTTAAAAAGGGGCTTGAGGATACCATTGACTGGTACTTAAGACACGGTGAGTGGCTCGATCAGATCAGCCAATGATTATTTTCAATTCACTCTCAAATAAAAAGCGTGCACTCAGTTCCCTGAATGCACGCTTTTGCGATTAACTTGAACGGTATTTAAGAGGCATTACCACTGTTTGGTGCAGCACTTGTGCTGTCACCGCCTGATGGCTCTTCATCACCGGTGACAAGTTCGTAACCGGAATTGACCCAGCCGGCAGGTGCGTTGGAGGGCATGCCTGTTCCGCCATTGAGCGAGACGGCGTCATAGCCCAGCAGGCGAAGTGCAGCAACGGCCTGACCGGCTGTTTGACCGGTGTAGCAATACACAACGATTTTTTTGTTTTTCGGTAAGGCACTCAAGTCATCCAGCATGGTTTTACCAAAAGGAATGTTGATAGCACCTGGGATGTGACCGGCAGCGTAGTCCTCTGCCTTCCGTACTGACAGAATAACGATATCTGATTTACTGTCGATGGCCGCTTTTAAGTCAGCTTCAGATATTTTGTAATTTTTATACTGATCTGTAATGGCTTCCATTTTTGTATAATAGTCGTCGATTGCAGCAGCAATTTTTTCATCGATGGTATTTGAGGCATCAGGCAGGGTGTTTTCCTGAGTTTCCGTGACATCTTCGACGCCCTCTACTTTAGAAATACCAAGATTCCAACCAAGGTTTACGCTGCGTGCCTTGATGCCGGCAACGTTGAGTGTCAAAACAGCCTGACCAGCTGTCTGACCGGTGTAGCAGTAGATAAATACTTCCTTGTCCTGTGGTATTTTTTCGAGGTTATCGCTGATCGCTGTTCCCCAGGGAAGATTGACAGCACCTTTGATATGACCTTCTGCATATACATCGGGCTGGCGGATATCGAGGATGACCATATCTTCTCCTGCATTAACTTTGTCGACAAAATCCTGTTCACCAATCTTATAGATGTGATCAGGCATGTTGCTGACGACCGATTTTACGGCTGATGTTACAACTGTATCTGTCTGAGCACAGGCGGATGCCAGCAAAGCAACAACAAGCATCAATGAAATCAATACATGTTTTTTCATAACGATGTCTCCTTTTATTTGTTGATCGAACAATGACTCAATTTCATATGATAACGAATGATTGTGGCATACGTCAATAAATATTTTGAAATTATGTTCAAAAGCGTCATTGGATGAATCTTTGCATGCTTTGTTTTGTGGTTACGGGATAATTGATTGTTCGAACACATGAAAATGAGTCCTCATGTATAGAGACGTTGCTAAAGGTGTTATCAATTGACATGACCGATGGCTGGTGTAAAATGACAAAGACGCTTATGTGAAACAGACAAATAGATCAGACTGCATTCGAAAATCTATCAGCCTGAAATCAGCAGGCAGTAGGATGATACGAAAAACATGCGTATACCATTTCAAAAACCTTTTCAGCTCGTGAAGGCTGATCCATACATTCAACAGGTGATTTTGTCAGGTAGAACAGAGGGAGACGGAATCATGACCGCACGCTGTCGCGCCTGGCTGAGCGAACGCTTATCAACTGACAACATTCTGATGATGAGTTCCTGCACCCAGGCACTCGAGGCATCCATACAACTGGCTGGGCTGTGTCCCGGTGAAGAAGTGATCATACCGTCATTTTCACATCCGTCAGCTGCCAATGCTGTTTTATTGGCCAAAGGAACCGTTGTTTTTACGGAAGTGGAGCCGGTACATCTGACGCTGGACCCTCTATCGCTGGAACGTCATATAACATCTCGAACACGTGCGGTCATCGTTGTTCACTACGGCGGCATCAGCTGTGATATGGATTCGATAATGGCAATCGCCAGACGTCATGATCTGGTGGTTATTGAAGACTGCGCGCAAAGCTTTTTGTCGCAGTACAAACAACAAATGACGGGTACCATAGGTCATTTTGGTTGTTTTAGTTTTCATGGTACGAAAGATGTTGTGGCGGGCGAGGGCGGTGCGCTGCTGGTCAATGACGATCGATTCGTTCAGACAGCGCGGACCTATCATCAGAAGGGCACCAATCGCAACGCTTTCGAAAACGGAACTGTGAATTATTATGAATGGGTTTCAGCGGGAAGTAGTTGTTCCCCTGGCGAGCTGTCAATGGCTTTGCTGCTGGCTCAACTCGAAACCAGTGAAGAAATTCTCAACCGTCATTGCCAGTTGTTCGACCGGTATTTTAGACACTTTTCTGACTTGCCGGGCAATCCCATGACGTCTCGATTGCTGGGCTGTTCATCCCCACGACCTGGCTGCTCAGGAAATGGACACCTATTTTATCTGTTGCTGCAGCAAGCAGAAGATGCAGAAAATCTCATAAGCTTTCTGTCTGGCAGACATATTGATGCGAGAACCCATTTCGTTCCACTCCATGAAAGTTTGTTTGGCCAACAATTTATTCGTCAAGAAAACCAGTTTTCAACAGAGTTGAACATTGGCCAAAGGCTGGTCCGTCTGCCCGTCTTTTCAGACATGACAGATTCTGAGCAGTCTTATGTCATAGATACTGTTGATCAATTTTTATGTCAGTCCAACGGTGCACAGGAGCATAAGCCATGACAGACAGGGTTCAATCAACTATATACACGGAAAAACCAGACTTGTCAGTTGTCATTCCGACTTACCTCCGTGCTGCTGTCTTAAGATGCCATATTCAGCGTATCGTTTGCTGCCTTGAAAAGGCTGAGCTTCCGGGAAATGGTGTTTTTGAAATCATACTTGTCGATGATGCAAGTCCTGACGGTACGCGGGACTGCATTCGGTCGCTCGTTTCATCAGACTGCAGGATCTGTGGTTTAGTCTTGAAAAATCGAACTGGGCAGCAAAATGCTACCCTGGCGGGAATCCGGCAAGCCCGGGGGGATATTATTGTCACCATGGATGATGACGGGAAAGATCAGCCGGAAGAAATTCAACGATTGTTATCAGCATTAATCAGTGGATATGACATTGTCTATGGTGTTTCTGAACAACGATCTCAGAGTATACTGAGACGACTTGGCACAACAGTCAAGGAACACTTGATTGGCCGATTATGTCAGAAACCGGCCGGTATCCGTTTAACCGCGTTTCGTGCTATGAATCGGACAACTGCAGATCGTGTCACTGAAGAGACACGTCGTCGCGTTTATATTTCAGCGACGATCTTACAATATTCGCTCAGGATCGGATCTGTGACAGTAAGAGAATCTCGACAGAACACAGCAGTCTCTGGTTATTCGATGTGTCATCTTTTGCGCGTCCTCACAGATCTGTTTATTGAATATGGATCAGGTCCGCTCAGTCGCTTATTTCGCAGGCATGGTTCTCAATATGTAATCGGCGAGGTGATTGAATGCGGCTGATCATGCTGGGTGCTTCACTCGCACAGTTGCCTGGTATTCAGATGGCAAGAGCAATGGGGCATGAAGTCATCACCTGTGATGACCAGGAGGATTCAATTGGACATCATGCATCAAATGGTCGGATAACGGCCAGTACGTTCGATGCTGAAGCTGTTTTGCGGGTGGCTGGGAATCTTGCACCTGACGGTATTATGACGATGGGGACAGATCAGCCGGTTCTGACAGCGGCAATTGTCGCATCACAACTTGGATTGCCTTCACTGCTGACTGTTTTACAAGCGCAATCCGTGACGGACAAGCGGATTATGAAAGCCCTGCTGGTCGATTGCAGAATTCCGACCGCACCTTATGTTGTTGTCAAAAAAACAAAAGAGAACAGATTTAGTGAAGACCAGCTTAACAAGCTAAGATCATTGGGCACGCCTGTTGTTGTCAAACCGGTTGATTCACAAGGTCAGCGCGGCATCTATGTTCTGCCACAGATAGAATCGATTGAAGCAGTAATGGATTCAGTTCTTGCGTTCAGCCGAACCGATGAAATCCTGGTCGAACAGTATTATTCATCTGACGAAGTGACAGTCAGCGGGTGGGTTAATGAGGGACATCTGACGGTTCTCACCATAACGGATCGTCTGACTTTTAACAGCATTGAACAGATTGGCATCTGCCTGTCTCATGAATACCCGTCACGCCATATGAAACAGTACGGACAAGCGTTGATCGACATCACCCGGCAAATTGTAAACGGCTTTAAAATTAAGGACGGACCTATTTATTGTCAGTTTCTGATTGGATCATCCGGTATTATCGTCAATGAAGTTGCCAGCCGGATTGGCGGCGCATTTGAATCGCAGATCATTCCGCGGATCAGCGGGTTCAACATTACCCGATCTGTCATTCAACATTCGCTGGGACTGAAGATGAATCAGGATGATACGGAGGCTTTAAAGACCTTTCATGTTTTGTCAGATTTTCATGTGATGTCTGTTCAGTTGTTTTTCGCTGAACCGTGCACCATTCAGTCGTTGACGCCCCTTGATGTCCTTGATCAATGTCCCGGGATCATTGAAGCGGGATATTTCAAAAAGGAAGGGCAGGTTATTCCGGAAATCCGCAGCGCAACTGAACGGGTTGGCTATTGTCTGTTGACTGCTGTTTCCAAAGCTCAGATGGAACAGAGACTGGCGTATCTTTACCAATATTTAAAGGTGCTCGATACAAACGGACATAACCGGATCATTCATCGTCCAATTCTGCAAAGCTGATTGGTTCATCATCAGGCAGTTCAATGCGAAAGATTTCGACTTCCCAGGGGTGGTTGCCCATCGCCCAGATCATACGTGTTCCATAGACTGGAGAATAAAACCGGTACAGAGAGGTACCATGCTGATCTAAAACCTGTTTGAGGGAAGAAAATAAGGTGGATGGTTCATCGCTATTGTGATCAACCTCATAAAGAACGCTCCAGACAGGATTTTTCACTATAAAATCGTACTCTGAATACCAGATTACTGTGTTGATTTGATTCTTTTTCAGATAACGGACAATATCCGCATCTGTGACCGGGTCGGCACGTTGACCGGTTTCATCAACTGCATAACCCAGATTTCTGATATCGAAAAAGGGTTTATCGTGAAGACCGAAATAGCTGCTTAGATTACCAAGAACCACTGAATCATCCGGTAAGTGACGGTTTATGGATGCCAGATAATTGTCATAAGCATGACTTGTTTGGCGTGTCAGACGTGTGATGGTATGAATGCTGGTTGTTACGCTGAAGATGACGAGCAGTAAAATAAAGACTAAGCCGGTTTTTCGGATAACGACTTTTTGCGATTGCCAGAACAGTCGGATCAGATGGCTGAACAATAGAAACAAAGGATAGAACGCAAACAAGATAGAGGTTGGATTATATCGACCAATTATAAAGATGCCAAGAAAGAAACCGGTAAACAGGCAAAGGCTGTTTGAAAGGCCTGTTCGTGTCGGTTCATGCAGGCATTTAGGTTTAACAACGAGTAGGAATAAAGCGATAACAATGCCAAGAGAGCCGAGAATCATCCAGATTCGAATATCTGGGAGCCAGTACGAACCGCTGCTCTGTCGAAACAACTGTGTGAAATAGGCCATGAGATTTTGCCAGCGTTGTCCAGGGGCTGCATCGACGGAGAGTGTTTGTCCATATCGATAATAATTCTGAAGAAAGTCTGGTGTGAGAGTCAGGCTGAACCCAACAAGGCTAATTGCAGAGACTATCAGAATTCCAGCATACTGCAGCAGTTCCCGCAGTTTTATCTGTGAGGTCAAATAATCTTTAAGAATAAGAAGGCCAAACATGAATGCGATGAGAAATGCATTGGGGTGAAACAAGGCGGAAAGACCGATCAGTAAAGACATTTGCCAAAATCGACCGGGACGTTGAGTATGATACAGAAGAGATACAGCGGTCAGGACGGCAAACAACAGTATTTCCTGGCGTGCGAGATGTGCAGCATAGATAAACTGGATGTTACTGGCCATCAAGGCGGTCAGCAACAGCGGTGCATGAGAATTCGCCTCTGAATCATGTCGTAACTGGTTGTAAAATAAGACCAGTGCAATTGAACCAGCGATGAGGCTCAAAAAGCGAACCGTGAACAGCTGATACCCGAAACAGCGAATCAGTGCTGCCTGAGTACCGTGAAAGAGCAGCTTCATTGCGTGAACCTGACGCGGAAAAAGGTCAAAAAACGGCTCTGTTACCAATAGTGATTTCTCGTGCAGCATCGCCAGGGACAAGCCGGACAACCATGCTTCGTCAGAGTGGACATATGGAAAATGCCTGAGTGTCAATAGATTTGAAGACAGCCAGATCAGCAGACCGGCAGCAGGCAGAAAGCGCTTCCGGTTGGACAACAGGGTTTGACTGGTTTTGCTAGCATGATGATATCGCAGATTTGTCATGAGCACCTCGATGTGTCGCGATGACACCCGACTTGTATTATATCTGACAGCTGATTGAACGGCAATAATGGTCTTGTTGAGCATAATGTGTTAATAAAAAGACATAGAAGATGTTCGATAGGTTTATCTTATTGATTTTATAACGGTTATTGATTTGAAATTATTTTTCGATTTGACTGTTCAAACAACACATGTCTTGATATAATACTTCTGTGCGTGATTCAGGCATATGAGCATTATCTCATAATTGTGCGGTTGATAGAGAATGAGACGCAAAATTTGGGAATCCATTAAACGCCACAGTCGTATTGCGCATCATATATAATGTTATTAATGATAATTATGAGCTTAAGTTCATAATAATATTTTATCTTAACCATGAACATACGCATGTGTTCAATGAAAAAACTAACAGGGGGAACAACTATGTCGAAAAAGATACTGATCGTTGGGGCAGGGTATGCCGGCATTGAAGCCGCACTTCACCTGAACAAGAAAGGAAAGAAGGATGACCTGTCAATCAGTCTGATTGATAAGAACCATTATCACACATTGCTGACAGAGTTACATGAAGTTGCCGGTAATCGACAAGATGCTGAAGCGATCAGAATTCCTTTGAAAAAGATCTTTCGCGATACTCGCGTTAATCTCATTCAAGACGAGATTAAAACATTCGATTTCGACAATAAGACATTGGTCGGTGAACGGGATAGCTACACCTATGACTACTGTATCGTTGCCATCGGCAGCTCACCCGCGTTTTACGGCATCCCGGGGCTCAAGGAACATGCCTTGACTCTGTGGTCTTTCGACGATGCGGTTAAAGTCCGCGATCACATTGAGGCCAGCTTCATCAAGGCGAGTTCTGAAACAGATCCGGTTGAGCGGGCCAGACTGCTCACCTTTGTTGTCGGCGGAGCTGGTTTTACCGGAGTTGAAATGATCGGTGAGCTGGCACACTGGGTTAAGAGCCTGTGCCGTGATTATGACATTGACCGCGGTGAAGTCCGTTTGGTGCTGCTTGATTTACTTGACCGTGTTCTGCCTGCACTTCATGAGAAGAGCAGCAAAAAAGCTCATCAATACATGACAAAGAAACTCGGCATCGAAGTCATGCTCAAAACAAACATAACCGAAATGAAAGAAGACCGCGTTCTGACCAGTCAGGGTGAAATTGAAACACGTACGGTGATCTGGTGTGCCGGTGTCTGCTGTAATGACCAGTGCGAGGAGCTTGAAGTTGAACGTGCCGGTCGCGGCAAGCGAATTCAAGTTAATGAGTTTGCCCAAACCGACAAGGAAGGTGTATATGCCGTCGGTGACTGCAGCGCACTGGCTGATGAATCAGGTGTACCCTATGCAGCGATGGTTGAGAATGCAATTCAGGCCGCAGAAGGAGCTTCTGACAACATCCTCAAAGAAATCCGCGGACAGGAATTAGAACCTGTTAAAGTTACATTCCACGGTACAATGGTCTGCATCGGCAACTATTTTGCGGTTTCGGATATCATGGGGAAAAGGCTGCCATCCTGGTTGTCTCTCGTTATGAAATTCGTTGTTAACGCCCATTACCTATTCGAAATCATGGGATTCCGCGGACCTGCCCACTACTTAAAAGAAGAAGTGGTTAACCGCAAGCAGGAAAAACGCTTCCTTGCCAGGCATTATTCTCCGACAACACAATCTTGGTGGCTGCTGCCGCTGAGAATGTTTATGGGATTCTATTGGCTGTATGAGGGTGTTCAGAAAGTTTTCCAGGGTTGGTTTAATGGACCGAAACTGGCTGAATTCATGGGTATGAGCCGTGGTTATGAAGTCGCACAGGATGCAGTTTCGGCAGCAACCAGTGGTGGCTTGCGTATCGACGATATCTTTAACCTCAAATTGCATATTGTCAATTTCCAGCTGGCTTACGCCAGCCAGATGCAGGAAGGCGTAGCAATTTCAAAAGACATGTTTGCCAAGTTTGACATATTCCAATTTGGTTCATTTAATCTGGTTCCGGCGATTATTGAAAACTGGGCATTGAGCAGTCAGGGCTGGGAAGTCTTTTTCCAGATTGCTGTAACGCTCGGTGAAATTGTTGTTGGTCTGATGTTGCTCAGCGGAACGTTTGCTTTCATCGCATCTGTCATTTCACTTGCTCTGATGGCCATGTTTGCGACTTCGACCGGTGTCTATTTCCATACCTGGTGGCTTGCATTTGCTTCAATCGCAACGATGGGCGGTTCAGGACGTGCCTTTGGCATGGATCAGTACCTGCTGCCCTGGCTTGATCGGGTCTGGACTCACGTCTGGAAGAATGGAAAGCTGAAGTTATTCTTTTCCAAGAAGAATAAGCAGTCATAAGGATCAGCACGAAGAATGATGTGTCAACCGAAAAAACCGAACATCCCGTCTCAGCTGACTCTTGAATTGGAATCGTTTGAGACGTATCTGGATGACGCTTATCCTGGCGGATCCTTTGTAGCAGATTTAGCGCGTGATATGATTCTCAGTGGTGGTAAACGGCTGAGACCGGCCTTGACGATTGCGGCGGCCATGACGGGAAATTATAAGCAAGAGAACGTTTTCCCTGTGGCTGCAGCAGTTGAATCATTACACACGGCGACACTGGCTCATGATGATGTCATCGATTGCGCACAAACCCGACGAAATCAAAAGACGGTTTTTGCTGAACATGGCAGTCATATTGCCGTATATGTCGGTGATTACCTGCTGGCTCGCTCACTGAAAATCCTGTCTAAGTGCGATTTGCCTGTTCAGGAACTGAGCAAAATGGCTGATGCCGTTGAACAGATCTGTGTTGGCGATATCGCCCAGTATATGGGACGCAGTAAAATACCGGGTCATCGAGCTTACCTAAAAAGAATTCTGGGGAAAACGGGTATATTGTTTGCAGCAGCCAGTTCGACGGGCGGATTTGCCGGTCAGACAGATGAATCGGTTCAGAAGAATCTTTGGCACTTCGGCATGCGATTTGGAGCAGCGTTCCAAATTCGCGATGATCTGCTCGATCTGGATGAGGCGGATGAGAACGCGGGAAAACCAATTGGACGCGATTTGCTGGACGGAATTGTCACACTACCCATATTGTTGATGGCTGCTCAGGCTGATTTCAGACTGATGCTCGAACGTTATCTAGATGGTTCTCGCTCGGAGAAGGACGCGAAAGAGCTGGTTGAACTGGCCCGGAAAAATGGTTCTGTACAGCAGTCCAAACGGATTTTGAACAAATATCTCGACCGATGTCATTCTATTCTGGCTCAGTTGCCGGAAAGTTGTGGTCGTGATTATCTGGCAGAGATGACTGAACTGCTCAGACTAAAAGAATCGTAAATAGGTTACGCGCTGGTTCTGAGTGCTTGCCCGCGAATGAACCGGTTTGTATCATAAATTCCATACCAATAGGAGGGTATAAAATGAAAAAACTAATTGCACTGACACTCGTTGTTCTTCTCGTACTGGCTGGCTGTTCAGCCGCTGGCGGAAGCAGCAAACTTGGCCTTGGTATCAAAACCACCATCGACTCATCAAAAGATCTGGCAGAAAAAGATGACGGCACCAAAGTCGGTACAGCTCAGGCTGACACAACCGTTGCAGCCGTTATGGTTGATGCCGACGGTAAAGTGATCGATGTTATGGTCGACACAGCACAGACAAAAATCAACTTCAATGAAGAGGGCGTTATCACATCAGACAAAACAGTCGAATACAAGACAAAAAGAGATCTTGGTAATGACTATGGTATGATAAAAGCATCAGGTATCGGACGTGAATGGTTTGAGCAGATGGACGCAATCCAGGAATGGATGAAGGGCAAGACAGCAGCTCAAATCGCAGCGATGAAAGTCAAAGATACGGAAGAACATGGCATCGTGCCGGACGAAACCGATTTGACATCAAAAGCGACCATGGGTGTTGAAACCTATCTGGAAGTTGTTGCCGAAGCACTTGCTAACGCAAAATAAGACTGTTCTTAACGGTTGAGACTGCCCTCCGGTTGACTTCAGCCGGGGGGCTTATCTTTTTAAAAGGCAGCTATGGTTACATTTAACAGACAATTGAGCCCTAAAATGTTTGGAAAATCGCTGATTCGGTCGTTTATCGTTTATTTGCTTGCGTGTTCTATTGTCGTGACGACAGGATGTAATTCAGATAAGACAAAGCGCTATACGACCCATTTAATCGGTTATTTTGATACGGTTATTACCCTTATCGGCTATTGTGATCAGCAAAAAACCTTTGACCGCTATGTTCAGATGGCCGAAGAAGAATTCAGTCAACTGCATCAACTATGCGACCGGTATCATGCCTATCCCGACATAGCCAATGTTCGAACCATAAACCTGAATGCCGGCAAACAGCCGGTTCAAGTGCCTGAAGTCCTGGTTGAGCTGATTCAGACAGCTTTGATTTGGCAGGAGGAAACCGAAGAGGGTGTTAATATCGCTTTGGGATCTGTTTTGGATATTTGGCACAATTATCGTACAATGGGTATTGCAGACCCCGGGCAGGCACAGCTGCCAGCTTTAGAAGATTTGACCGAGGCAGATCGTCATACCGATAGTCAGCAGATTGATATTAATCCGGCGGAAAAAACCGTGTTTTTGCGCGAAACCGGTATGAGTCTGGATCTCGGTGCGCTGGCCAAAGGGTATGCAACAGAAAGAGTCGCTCAGAAACTGATCGAAGCTGGATGGACATCATTTGCAATCAGCAGCGGTGGAAATGTCAGGACCGTCGGTGCTCCGCTCGGCGGAGATCGAAACCAGTGGTCAATCGGCATTGAAGATCCAAACAAAGACCAGAATTCCGATGAAAATGCTCTGATTGACACTGTCTATCTGACTGATGGTTCTGTTGTAACGAGTGGCGACTACCAGAGATATTACACCGTAAACGGTAAACGATACCACCATATAATCGATCCGGAAACCTTGATGCCGGCAGATCATTTCAGATCTGTTACGATCGTCACTGAAGACTCCGGTTGGGCTGACTATCTATCAACACTTCTGTTTGTTTTGCCATATGATGAAGGTGTCATATTTGCTGAAAAAAACCCGGATGTCGATGTGCTTTGGGTGTTTTCAGATGGTCAGACTCAGATGACGGATGGAATGGCCAGTCGGCTGAAAAGCATGGGAGCAGTTCCCGACTAGATGAGAAGGTGAATGGCGAAATGGGAAAAGAAGCAGCACAAAACGAAATGGAACATCAGAACGAATCATCCGGACAAGCCGGTCAAAGCTGGCATAAAAAACTTTGGAACAGCCGGATAGAACAGGGCTGGCAATGGCTTTTGTATCTGGATTTTTTATTGCCGGCAGTTCTTTTTCTTCTTGCCTGGCTGCCTTTATCGATGCGCACGTTCTTCGCCCAGCTCTATCATCAATATACACTTTTTATCATAAAACCTGTGCCGAATTTTTCCTCTATGACGGGTA